>Ga0206904_1038_pt1 | contig 34822 bp, 39 predicted proteins | sample Alteio_BWOrgHeat_42_FD_152981 | JGI IMG/M metagenome (GOLD analysis project Ga0206904, IMG submission 152981) | Enriched cells from forest soil in Barre Woods Harvard Forest LTER site, Petersham, Massachusetts, United States -... | ecosystem: Environmental > Terrestrial > Soil > Temperate forest >...
TCCCCGTTGGCTGTGTCCTCACAGCCAACATTTTCAACTATTTAGCTGTCTGTGAGGACACAGACAGCGGGGAAGATAGATAGGGAGAAACTTACTTCAATAAACAACTATTTGTTGTTGACTCTGCAACCAATAAACGGATATTAAATGTATCGGTAGCGGCTATAAACCGTGAAAGCTGCGTGTTGTATTTCGAGCCATCGCAAGGTGATAAAAAATACTTTGTCTATTATATGCCTTATAAGGTAGACCGGAAATCGAATTATCCCGATGTTAAATACTTAAAGGCATCCCCAACTGCTGCTGACGACTGGACACAATCTATTCAAAACAATACCAATGTAGAAGGCGCCCGGGTTGAAGCCATCCAATCCATCAACGCTATCAATAGCTTTTACCCGATGGAGGTAATTGCAACTGCACAGGAGGTAAGTAACCTGGTTGGGCAAAATGCAGGGAAAACTTATCTCGTTTTTCCGGAGGATAGGCTACATTCTATCAAATTGAAAAACGACCTTCCTCAGCGATGGATAATAAGCGGAGTGAAAAATGTTTTTAATGACGATGCAAAGCGTGGTGAAAACTACGCTTACCAATTGGGCATATACCCTGTAACAAAAGATCTGAGCGGGGTGAAAATTACATTTTCGGACCTTAAGAATAAATCCGGACAGGTGATTTCATCAAAGGTAATGTCGTGCCTTAATAATGGCGGCACTGATTACCAGGGCAAGGCCTTTACGAAGGAGGTAGATATTACCAAAAGCAATGTGCAGGCAATGTGGTGTCTGGTAAATATACCTGCAACCGTTGTTGCCGGGACCTATGAAGGCACGGTAACCATATCAGCAAAAAATGCTGAGAACACTAAAATAGGAATACGCTTAAAAGTAGTTAATGCATTAGCAGCTAAAGGTGATATAAATGAACCCGTAAAGCAAACCCGCCTTACCTGGTTAAATTCAACTATTGCACAGCAAAACGATGTTATTAAACCATATATCCCCTTAGTTGTAAAGGATAACAGCATTGCATTGTTAGGGAGAAAAGTTGTACTGGATAAAACGGGGTTCCCCAAAAGCATCCAGACCTATTTTACACCCGAAATGACATCGTTTTCGAGCAAGGCAAAAGATGTGATCAATGCACCTATTAACCTGATCGCGGAAAACGGATCGGGTATAGAAAAATGGCAGCCGAAAGGTGTAAAGTTTACCGAAAAACAAGCCGGTACAGTAAAATGGGAAGCTACCAATACCTCTGCCGACCTGCAAATGGATGTAACAGGCTCGATAGAGTTTGATGGATTTGCTGCCTATACTGTAAAAGTTACTGCTTTGCGGGATGTTGACCTGAAGGACATCAGGATGGAAATTCCTTTTAATAAGGATGCCGCCAAATATATGATGGGCCTTAATTTAAAAGGAGAAAAAAGACCTGCAAGCTATGAATGGAAATGGGATGTTCCCCACAAAAACCAGGATGGCGCATGGATAGGTGATGTAAACGCAGGCTTGCAGTATTCGCTTCGCGATGAAAATTATGTACGTCCGCTAAATACCAACTTTTACCTGCAAAAGCCATTATTGCTGCCAACATCATGGGGTAATGACAATAAGGGCGGTATAAATATTTCGGAGAACGGAAACGGCGTTTTGGTAAATAATTACAGCGGTGCGCGTTCAATGAAGAAAGGGGAGGTGCTGTATTACAACTTTACCTTACTGATTACTCCGTTCCATCCAATAAATACCGATTTTCAGTGGGCAACCCGCTTTTATCACAAATACGATAACATTGATACCATAAAGGCTACCGGTGCAACTATTATTAATATCCACCACGCCACACCGATAAACCCATACATTAATTATCCTTTTATAGCGCACGATGCTATGAAGGCTTATATTGATGAGGCGCATAAAAAAGGACTGAAAGTAAAAATATATAATACCGTACGCGAGCTTTCCAACAGCGCTTACGAAACTTTTGCGATGCGCAGCCTTGGGCACGAGATCTATTCTGCCGGGAAGGGTGGAGGCTACTCGTGGTTGCAGGAACACCTTGGCGGCGATTACATAGCAGCCTGGTATGTGCCCGAAATAAAGGATGCAGCCATTGTTAACAGCGGAATGAGTCGCTGGCATAATTATTATGTGGAGGGAATGAACTGGCTGGTTCAAAATGTAGGTATCGATGGGATCTACCTCGATGATGTTGCATTCGATCGCATTACCATGAAGCGGATTAAACGGGTGCTTACCAAAGATGGGCATCCCGGTATTATTGACCTGCATTCGGCAAACCAATATAACAAAAGCGATGGCTTTAATAATAGCGGCAATTTATATCTCGAACATTTCCCGTACCTGAACCGGCTTTGGTTTGGAGAATATTTTGATTACGAAAAAAACTCGCCTGATTTCTTTTTAACGGAGGTTTCGGGTATTCCGTTTGGCTTAATGGGCGAAATGCTGCAAGGCGGAGGAAATCCGTGGCGGGGAATGATCTATGGAATGACCAACCGAATGCCATGGAGCGATAATGCCGATCCACGCCCGATATGGAAAGTATGGGATAACTTTGGCATGCAGGGCACAAAAATGATTGGTTACTGGGTAGAAAACAACCCGGTAAAAACCAACAATCCCGATGTGCTGGCGACTATCTACAAAAAAGATCATAGCGCGTTGGTATCAATAGCAAGCTGGGCTAAGGACGATGTAAATATCAAATTACAAATAGACTGGAAAGCCCTGGGCATTGACCCGGCGAAAGCTACCATAACTGCACCCGAGGTCAAAAATTTTCAGCAGGCCGCAAGCTTTAAAGATGGCGACGAGATTAAGGTTGAAAAAGGTAAAGGATGGCTGTTGGTGATAAAATAAAGAAGTAAGGAACCCATTTGTCATTGCGAGCGATAGCGCGGCAATCGCGAACTATGGATATTCAAATGTGCAAAGTTCGCGAGCCCCTTCCCTTTCCCAGGGTAGGAATCGCACTGGCTGTTGCTTAATTAGCATTCCAATATTTCACTAAACACATGCTCGTTTAGATAATATATTTTAAATCCAATAGGTAAGGTAAAGGCTAACGAAAGTAAGGCAGGCACAAAAGTATGAGCGTAATAAAAACCAGTTGCTGAAAATAACGTCATAAGGATAATCGGATATGATATATCTGTAAGATAAATCAATTTTGCGAATGTCGCATTCCCCGTAGAATAGTATTCAAATTTGCCTTCTCCTATCCTGGTATGATAATCTGATCTTCGCCTTTTTCTGTCACTGTACTCATCATCAATAAAAATAACAAATCCCGGACCTCTCTCTACAATCCTGTAAAAGTTCTTTTTTAAATATTTGCTAATCTTCTCTTCTAAAACTTCAGCCGGTAATTGAACTTCCTGTTTAATATTGAATTTAATTTTCATCTATCAGCAGCTATAAGGTTCTACTATCGGCATAAAGATTCATTGATTGTCCTTAGTAGAGTTTGCTTCATGCCTCTCAATGACAAAACTACAGATTAAGGCAATTTATCCAGTTCCACATCAGGCATCTTATCGTTTGCCGATCTTTCAAATATGGTATTGCGGGTGGTGTAATTATTAAAGAAACCGCAGTTTTTAAGGAAGAAGGCATTGCCGTCTGTTCCGCCTGCATAATCCATGCGGTAGCCTTTTGCACCTGTATTATCAATAGTGAAACGGGCTTTGTTAAGCGCTACCCATTTGCCGCTTTCATCAGCCACCCATTGATTGGTAAAAAGTACCTTGCGGGTTATTGTTCCCTGTTCAGGATCGAAGTTTTCTAAAAACGAGTGTAAATGTTTTAAATAAGTATTGGTTTGCGGACGGCTAAAGCTTGCTATTAACTGCCATTTGTTTAATTCGGGTGCAAAAAACCAGGTGGTATAAACTGTGTGGTTATTGCCATCGGGTTTGGCATGTACCAGGAACTTATAGGTGTTACCTGCCTTCCAGTTATACAACATATAGCTTTGTCCGCCCGAGCCTTCGCTTCCAAATTCACCTGTGTGCACATTCGGCCCTTTTTTTAACATGATGATCTTTTTATCATCCGGGATATCTTTCGGGTTATCGGTAACAAAGGGGCTCCATACCGAAAACAAAATATGCCTTTCGGTTGGCGAGTTTACCTGCATGCCAAAATAGCCCTCTCCAAAACCATCAGCCATAAAATACGAACCCAATACATCGTTCCCCACGGGGACGGTAACTTCATTATAGAACCATTCGGCATTCATTTTATCAGGCACTACATATCCCAAATGAACCGATGGCCCGCGACGGCCCCAATAAAAGAATTGGCCCTCATTGTTTTTTACAAATGCGGTTTTAGCGTCAATTGCTTCTCCTGCTAATTTTATACTGCTAACATTGGCAAACGTATTGCCTGTTTTACTGACGCCCCTAAGCTCAATGGCGATGTAGCCGGTATCAGCCACTGTCCATTCCCCAAAATAGCGATCTTTTGCTGAGTTGCCAGTTACTGTAATTCCTTTAACACTTTTTAAAATTGATACGTTGATATGGCTTTTTCCATCAGCTACTTTAAGGTTTAGCCAAAGCTTGATTTTACCTTTTTTAGCCACGCGGACATAAGTGACGAATTTTACTTGCTTACCGCTCCAATCCGTTATCCCGTTATTGGTTACAGCGCCTCCAATGGTGTCTTTATCCATCCGCCAGGTATTACCGCCAATAGGGACTGTAATGAGGCTATCCTTACTTTGTACTTTAATCCTGTTTGCATGGGCTGCGTTACTAAATCCGGTAAGGCTAATTAACACAATAGATACAAAAGCTGCCAGTTTCTCAATTCTCATTACGCCAGGTTTTTATGATGATATCGTTTAAAGTTTCTCTTGCTTCTTCCAGCTTTTTAACCAGCTGAAACTGTGCCTTTGCACGCTGCAGGTTATGCTGCGGCGAGTGGGTCTTAAAATAACGGTCGCCATCTAAATAATCTGTCAGGAACCGCACCCCCTGCATATAGGGCAGAAGAAGTGCACCATCGATCAGCGAATCAACTTCGGCTTCGGTTAAAAAGTTAACAGTTTGTTGAAGATAGCCTTTTACATAAGCTGTAAACAAAGGAATATTAAGCTTGATCAGATCGAGATCGGCCTCATCCTCGGCGGCAGTATTAATGATGGTACGTATGGCGTCGCCAAAGTCGTAAGCCACATAACCCGGCATCACGGTATCAAGATCGATAACGCATTGTGCATGATCCTGCTGATCGAGCAGTACATTATTAAACTTGGTGTCGTTATGAATGATACGTTGCGACAGGAAGCCAGCCCTGCCCGCCTGTAGCACACGGCTCATTTGTGCCCGGCGCTGATTAACAAACTCAATTTCGGGCGCTACCTTACTTAACCTTTTTTCGGTATCGGCAGCAATGGCTTTATCCAGGTTTAACAGGCGATATTCAATATTATGAAAATCGGGGATGGTATCTACAATCAATTCAGTATCCAGATCGGCAAGTAATGCCTGGAAACGCCCGAATGCTTTACCACCCTCAAATGCCTGCGTTTCGGTGGTGACCAGGTCGTAACTTTTAGTATTATTTAAAAAGTTAAAAACACGCCAAAAGTTTCCGTCTGTATCCTCAATATAAAAACCATTATCAGTGGTTTTAACTAACGATAAGATCTCTTTTTCAGGGTCTGCACCCTTAATGTTTTTTAGTTTTTCGCTTAAATGCTGCGTAACCAGCATCAGGTTATTCATTAACCCAGGCACATCCTTAAACACAAAATGATTTATCCTTTGTAATAAATAATCTTTTTTCTCTGTTGTGCTTACAAGGTAAGTATCATTAATATGCCCCGAACCAAAAGGTTTGGCAGAAATCATATTACCTATTATGCTAAAGCGGGAAACAATATCTTTTACAGCCGTATCAGTCACTACTATCTGGATTTATTTGAGCCGCAAATATCGTATTTTATAGCTTATCTACCCTGTCATAAAATTCATTTTGTAACTGTAACGTTTTTGTATCAGTTTTCACCTCTTTAAGGGCCTTTATAAATGATGCAATTTCATGATCGGTTATAAATTTACCAAACTCGGCAGTTGCTTTATCACCCTCGCCTGCATAATGATTAGGGAAAGAAGAATACCACCAGATAGGTGTATATAAGCCGGGCATGCTTGAGCGTTTCTGATCGGCGCCGCTCTCTTTAGTTGCGCGGTCCATCCGCATCAGGTCTGGCCTGTAATATAACAAAACGGAAGTTTCATCTTCTCCGGCATGGTAATCTAATGCCGTTTTATGCAGTTTTTGATATTCTTTAGTGAATTCCGGATCGCGTTCAGGAGTGTATAAGTAAACCGCATAGTTATGCCGTTTATTCAACAATGATTGCATAAAGAATTGAAGAAACTCCGGGTTGCCGCCATGACCGTTAAGGATGATGATCTTATCGAAGCCGTTACGGGCTATTTCATCGCATGTGGCTTCAAGCAGTTCATATATAACTTTGCTTGGCAATGCAAAGGTACCCAGCTGATGCCTGGCCTCGTTTATTTGACCGTAAAAATAATCAGGGAATACTACGGCGTATTCCGATTTTACAGCGCGTGCCGCCCATTCGCGCACATGGATAAGATCAGTGCCAATAGGCGAATGCGGCCCGTGTTTTTCCAATATCCCGATAGGGAGGATACAGGTTTTTGAAGATTTTTCTAATGCTTTGGGGAAATCGCTGGCCACGAGTTCGTCCCAGCGGGCGGGGATTTCCTGTGCAAATATGCTGGCAGAAAAAAGTACCCCGATAAATAGTAGTAAATAGGCTTTCATATCCTTAAAGATTGATTTGTAAATGGTTTATGCTGATAAGTGGAATTATCAGGATGAATTTACAATTTATTTTAAAGATAATGCAGGAAACAGTGAGTATTACATTTGTTTGACCTGGAACAATTTAATCTTTATGCTTTTCTTATTTCTCCAATACAAAAGTAATATTGGTCCAGTTTGGAGCAGCGGGGCTGTGAATAGTTTGCTTGATTACCCAGCCTTCATCAAGATATTTGTTTACAAAGCCTATTTCGTAGGCAGAATGACGGTTGGTAACCGATTGCTCATAAACATTGATATTTACAGTTATTACTTTTTGCGCCATGATGTTTTATGTTAAGGCCCAAAGGTATATATTTATAAAGCGATTATATCGTATTTGTGAATGTGATTATGCACGAAATTTTAAGAAAGACTTTTGAAGGAAATACAAACCTGCCGGAAGAGCAATGGGCTTTTGTTTTAAATCATTATAAACCCAGAACTACTAAAAGGAACGAGATATTATTAGAAAAAGGCAAAATCAGCCAGCACCTGTATTTTGTTGTAAAGGGTTGTTTGCGGATTTTTTTGACTGATGATGACGGGCAGGAAGCTACCCGTTTTTTAGTATTTGAAGGGAGCTTTGGGACTGCGTTTCCGAGCTTTACACTACAGCAGCCATCTTCAGCATCTATACAAAGTATTGAGCCATCGGAATTGTTAGTGATTAATTATAGTGATTATCAGTTGTTGCTGGAGACTGTTCCCGGTTGGGAAAGAATGACCCGTTTGAGCCTTCAGCAGGATTATATTGATGCTATAATGCGTATTGAGAGCCTGATAACATTGGATGCAAAAGAACGGTACAATATTCTGCTAAAAAAGAATCCAAGACTTATCCAACGTCTTCCTAATAAATTTGTGGCCGATTACCTGGGAATTTCACAGGAGACGCTGAGTCGGCTAAAGTCGAGGAAAAGTTGATTGAGTAATAGGGCAACTTAATCAACCACTCTCTTAATCAACTCAATCAACTTTCATTTATTGACTTTTGTCAACATTATTTGAGCAGATTATGGATTGATTTGCAGGTAAATAATAACCCAATGACCAGATCAATTTTAGTTTCAGCAATAATAGTTTTTCTGCAATTATTCTCTTTTGAACAAAAAGCAACAGCCCAAAACATAGGAGAAAGAACATTTCAGTATAAAGATGAAAAACGTAATCGCCCGGTAATTACCGAAATATGGTATCCTACCACTGATACGTTAACACAAAAGGATAAGGCATTTTCACCTTTCATCAGGGTGCAGACTGTGCGTAACGGTAAGGTGCCCGGTAAAAAAATGCCGTTGATATTTGTATCGCATGGTGCAGGCGGCGGGCGCTTAACCCTTGAATGGCTGGTTGACAAATTAGTACAAAATGGATTTATTGTTGCTGCGGTTGACCATTATGGAAATACATATGAGCACTCAACAGCCGAGGGTTTCCTGGAACCCTGGGAAAGACCACAGGACATAAGCTTTGCTTTAACCCAACTATTAAAAGATGCTGATTTTGGTAGCGTAATTGATCGGCAACGATTAGGCATGGCCGGATTCTCGATAGGAGGGTACACCACTTTAGCCCTTGCAGGTGCTGAAATCAATCTTGAGGTTTTAAAGGCTTATTATAAATCGCCAAAAGGGAAAAAGGAAATAAACCTGCCCGAGTTTCCCGGTTTGCTAAATTATATTGATAAGCCAGAAATACTGCAATCATTTAAAAATGCACCGCCATTAAAGGATACCCGTTTCAAGGCGTTCTTTGCTATTTGCCCGGCTTCGGGGCAGGGGTTTGTAAGTAAAACGCAGGTTAAGAATGTTACAGCCCCTGTTTACATAATTGCTGCACAGGCAGACAGCATTGCGCCAGCCGCTACAAATGCGTTACAGTATCATCAGCTTATTGGCAAGTCAAAATATTATGTAGTAAAAGGCAAGGTTGGGCATTATGTTTTTTTAAATGAAACAGTTGACCAGTTAAAAAAGGAAGCCCCTACATATTTTACTGATGATGCATCAGTAAGCAGGCACCACGTGCACGAAGAGGTTTCACAACTCGCGGTTGATTTTTTTAAGCAAAACCTGCATTAATTTTTCCTGTTGACAGGCTGTTGTCATTAATCAGTTGTTACTTTAGCAGCAATAAAGCGAACCAAGAGTCAAGAACCAAGAGTCAGGAAAAGTAAGCAGATATTGGAATCCTATAAAGTTTTCTTTTTTTTCTTGATTCTTGGCTCCAATATCTTGACTCTTGATTTGCAGTAATACTTTAAAAGCTAAAATGACAGACTTAGATATTGCCCGGCAGCGCCTATACACTCAGCATATTGCAGCACAAAGTTTTAAAAAGCCCGAAGAGGTAGTGAAATACATGGGCGCTATGCAGGCCCAGGATTATGCAGGCGCTAAATGGGCCGTAGGCATGCGGATGCTAAGAAGCAATGATGCTGATATTGACAAAGCATTGGCCGATGGCAGCATTATCCGCACGCATGTATTACGGCCAACCTGGCACTTTGTTTCGCCTGATGATTTGCGATGGATGCTTGAACTAACTGCGCCACGTATTACTGCTTTAAGTGCGGGGAGGTACCGTCAGCTTAAATTGGATAGTGCAGTATTTAAACTTAGCCATGATACTTTAGCAAAAGCTTTGGAGGGTGGCAAACAACTTGACAGGTTTGAAGTTGAAGAAGCTTTGCAACAGGCAGGTGTAAAAACAGACGAACAACGGCTTATCCACTTATTAATGCAGGCGGAGCTTGATAAAGTAATTTGCAGTGGCGGAAGACAAGGGAAACAATTTACCTATAAATTTTTTGATGACAGGGTGCCCATGGGCAATCCTTTTGTTAAAGAAGAAGCATTAGCCGAACTGGTTAAACGATATTTTGTAAGTCGAGGCCCTGCTACCCTTCATGATTTTGCCTGGTGGAGCGGATTGACTCTAACAGATGCAAAAATTGGCTTCGAAAATGTAAAAACAGAGTTAACGAGTGTCCATAGCGAAGCAAAAGAATACTGGCTGGGAAAAGATCAACCTGAAATAAATAATAAGGTTAGTAACACTCATTTGCTGCCAGCCTTTGATGAATTTGCTGTAGCCTACAGTGACCGCACAGCTGTGGTTAATCCTAAATATTTAACACAAGCCCGTCACGTTATTTTCGATCCATCAATAGTGGTGAATAACCAGGTGGTAGGTACTTGGAAACGCGCTATAAATAAAAAGTCAGTTGATATTACATTGAACCTTTTCGGCAAGCTGAACCAGGCACAGACAAAGGCAGTTGAGGCAGCAGGAAACAGGTACAAAAAGTTTATGAAGGTCGATCTTATGCCTTAGTGCTAATGAATGCAGGTTGTGCAAGATGAAAGTTTGTGGTAGTCACTTTCTTTTTCCGCAAAAGAAAGTAACCAAAGAAAACTCCCGGCTGCGTCTGATTCTTTCAACGTTAGTGCTTTAGCAATGCCTGTGCTACCCTAACCAGCCAAGGCCGGATTTTTAGCTTTACTTTGGTTTGTCGCTCTAGCCACTCTAAGTCTCTATAAGAAGGATTTAGCTTCGCGTTTCTTAAAAGCAATGAGGCAGATGAAGCAATAAGTACTTTTTGTACATTTATAAAATAAACCGATTTTATAGTGAGCAGATTTTTACCTTTCCTTGCTTTTATATTGTTTGCGAGTACTGTCCAGGCTCAAAGTATTTATCCCGATAACCATATTCCTTCAGGCATCCCACAATTATTTGCGCGAAATATTTTATCAGATGGTTTAAGTAACCGCGATTTTGGTATTTCCCCAAAGGGTGACGAACTGTTCTTTACACTGCAACAGCCCAAATTTTTAAGCAGCACCATACTGCGGATGGTAAAGAAAAACGGCAAATGGGGAAAACCAGAGGTCGCCCCGTTCTCAGGAAAATTTCGTGATTTGGAGGCCAGCTTTTCGCCTGATGGGAAAAGTATATTCTTTTCGTCGGACAGGCCTGTGAGCGGTAATATCCCCAGAAATGATTTTGATATATGGAGAATTAATAAATTACCAAACGGCAATTGGGGAACCCCGGTGCATTTGGATACTATGGTTAACTCTGACAAGGATGAGTATTACCCAAGCGTCGCAAAAAACGGCAACCTTTATTTTACCGTTGCAGCATCATACGGAAAAGGGAAAGAAGATATTGTTATGTGCAAGCCCGGTAAAAATGGTTACAGCAAGCCTGTCAGCTTGCCAGAGGCCATAAATTCACCTAATTACGAGTTTAACGCGTTTGTTGATCCAGATGAACAGTTCATCCTGTTTACATCGTTCGGGCGAAAAGATGACATGGGCGGCGGCGACCTTTACATAAGTCGCAAAGACAAGGATGGAAACTGGCAGCCTGCAAAACATTTGCCAGCACCCATAAACTCAACAGGGATTGATTATTGCCCTTTTGTAACCTGGGATAAAAAATACCTTGTGTTTACAAGTAATAGGGTAAATAAGCAGTTTTCGGAACATACCCCAAAAACATACCAGAAATTAAAAGAGATTTTAACAAGCCCCGGAAATGGCCTGGACGATATTTACTGGGTAAAGTTTGATGCTAACTGGTAAATGTTTCACCATTTGAATAACCTAATTAATTTATGAAAAGACTGATCCTGTTTTTTTTATTGTTAAGCTGTGCGGCCGGAGCGCAGCAAAAAATGATATGGCCCGATCATAAAACCGCATTGATTGTGCTTACTTATGATGATGCGCTCGATTCGCAATTAAAAACTGCTATCCCGCAGTTGGATTCAGCCAATTTAAAAGGAACATTTTTTTTGACCAGCGAGCTTAATCGCATTACCATTCCTAAATGGCGTGCCGCTGCGGCTAAAGGGCACGAACTGGCAAATCATACACTTTTCCACCCCTGTTTGATAACTACGATGAGCGACTCTATAAATGCCGCAGAGAAATATACAGTACATGCCATTATGCGCGAGATATATACTATGAATAACTTTCTTTATGCTATAGATGGCAAACCTGAACGCACTTATGCTTACCCCTGTACTGAAACGGCTGTAGGCGGGGTTAGTTATGTGGATACACTCAAAAAATCTACCCTGATTAAATATGCCCGTGTTGGCGGCGATATGGATGCTGTTGTTACAGATTTTAAAAAACTTAATCCTTTACTGGTACCGTCATACGGATTGGGCGGCAATAATACGGGGGATGAACTGATAGCTTTTGTTAAAAAGGTTGAGCAAAGCGGCGGCATGGGTATCTTTATGTTTCATGGTGTAGGTGGAGATTACATTACTACCCCAGCGAAGTCACACAAACAACTGATTGCTTATTTAAAAGAGCATAAAAAAGAAATATGGGTTGCCACTTTTCAGCAGGCGATGGATTATATTACACAGGCAAATAAGAGGGAATAATGCGACCTTTGGCCAAATAATATGCTTAAAAAAATAAAAAGGGCTTTAACCGGAACAGGTCTCGTTCTTGATTACATGTACGACAATGTGCACCGCATAGTAACCGGGATGCCAAGGTTAAGCCGGTCGCGAATAAATGCGCATTTGTTTTTAGGCAGTCAGTATAACCTGTTAGGCTTAAAAAAGCTAAAAGCACTGGGTGTAACGGCAATAGTTAATATGCGGATGCACAATGACTATAGCGATGCCGCACATGAAGGGATCAAATACATGCATTTACCAACTGTAGATAATACCCCACCTCCGTTGGATATATTGAAAAAGGGAGCTGATTTTATTGATAACGAAATTAAAAATAATGGAATTGTATATGTGCATTGCCGGCAAGGCCTAGGACGTGGGCCAACAATGGCCATGGCATACCTGATAAAAACTGGTATGACCTATGAGGAAGCGTACGCAACTATAAGGAAGGTAAGGATATTTATAAACCCGCGACCGGGACAGATTAAAAGGCTGAAAGAGTTGGAGGTGTTTTATAAAGGTAAATTGTCATCCTGAACGCAGTGAAGGATGACAATGTGAATTTAAAGACTTACGAAGTTTTCAAAACTTCGTAAGTCTGACAGCGTCCTACTAACAGTATAAGATTTTTCATCGTGTTTAGAATAAAAGGGAAATAACTTAATCATGCAACCCACCAAAACCGAAAATATTGATTGGATAAGTAACTTAAGGATCATAGCCTTATATGCGGTTATTATACTGCATACAACTTCGCTTTTGTTAGTGCAATATGGCAAAGTGCCTATGAGCGATTGGTGGGTGGCTGATTTTTTAAATGCGCTGGTAAGGTTTGCTGTACCTGCTTTTGTGATGATAACAGGCGCACTATTGCTGCACCGGGAATATGAAATTGGAGATTTTTTAAAAAAGAGGCTGGTAAGGGTGGTAATTCCTTTTCTGTTCTGGAGCTTGGTGTATGTCTGGTACTCCTGGTATAATGAAGAAATTGTTTTTACTGATGATATGTGGGCAGATATAAGGCTGGTGTTGCACTTGTTAAAAAATGGCAGCTCGTATCACTTGTGGTACGTATATATGCTGATAGGGCTTTATTTTTTTATACCCGTTATCGGCAAATTTGTACGTAATGCCTCAGAAAACGAAGTCAGGTATTTTTTAATCGTGTGGTTTGCTGTTATGCTGATAACACAACCATATTTAAACAGGTTTAATCCAGCTGTTGATATGCATTATTTTGCAGGCTTTGCTGGTTACCTGGTATTGGGGCATTATCTTGCTTTTAAAGATTTTAAAGTGAAAAACCTGCGCTTATGGATGCTGATGTTATTTATATGCAGTATTGCACTTATTGCCGTTGGCTCAAAACTCATTATAGCTTATCTTAAATTTCCGGGCACAATGTTTTACGAACCCGTAAACCCGGCTGTTTTAATGCTTTCGGTAAGCGCCTTTCTGATTGCTAAGTTGAGTATACCTAAAGTATCGCCTGTTGTTATCCGCATCCGTGATTTTGCCGGGAAGTATAATTATGGTATTTACCTGGGGCATGCATTGGTGTTGTATTTTTTAGATGATCTTTTTGGTATCAGCTATAAGCTTTGTACACCAATTATAGCTATCCCGCTAACAGCATTGATCTGTTTTATTTTAACACTGCTATTGGTTTGGATAGTAAACAAAATACCTTTTGCCGGAAAATGGATTTCGGGGTGAGATTGGTATTGGCAGATGATAATTGATCATCAATAAAAACCCCTGATATTTCATATTTTTTTTAAGAGATTTGTGCCCTTGCGAATGCTACTGATTTTATCTTAAATGAAGAAACTAACCGAAAGCAATGCAGGCCGGTCTGCGGCCATATTAATTTTTATAACTTTTGTACTGCGCTGCTTCATTGCTGCATATACTGGTCTGGGTATCGGCGAATCATATTATTTCAGGGGCGCTCTCCATCTTGATTTAAGCTATTTCGATCAACCGCCTTTATTTTTCTGGCTTGGCGGCTTGGGCATAAAAATATTCGGGTTAAACAATTTTGGTATCAGGTTCCCATCGGTACTGTTATTTGCAGGTACAAGCTGGCTGCTGTTTTTAATCACCAAAAGGCTATTCAATGCAAAGGCTGGATTCTGGTCGGTTGTCATTATAAACTTAAGCGCAGTATTTACTGTTGCCATTGCCTGCTGGTTCCAGCCGGATGCACCTTTGATGTTCTTCTGGCTGCTGGCTACTTATTTTATTATTCAGCTAATGGTTGGCCCAGGTACAGAAAACTCGGAAGCAACCCGTTACAGCCGCAAAACCTGGCTATTATGGCTGGCTGTAGGCATAAGCATGGGATTGGCTACTTTAAGCAAATACCATGTTTTGTTTTTATTTGCAGGCGTGTTTTTGTTTGTTAGCACTAATAAAAATCAACGTCATTGGCTACGTCACCCGGGTCCTTACCTGGCAGTTTTAATTACTATAATTATGGCGCTGCCTATTATATGGTGGAACTATAATAACGGCTGGGTATCTTTTGTTTTCCAGGGATCGAGAGCCGGGGTGAAAGACGGAGAGCATTTTCAATTACATTTCGACTGGTTTTTGAGAAGTATTTTAGGGCAGTCATTATGGTTACTGCCATGGATATGGTTCCCTACCATCAGGCAGCTTTTTAAATCGTACCAGTTAAGGTCACAGCTGTTGGCTTACAGTTTCAGCTTTTGGATGGCTATTTTGCCCATTGTGTTTTTTACGGTAGTTACCTTATGGTCCAACCTGCAATACCATTTTCACTGGCAGGCACCTGGCTATATGATGCTGTTTGTACCCCTGGGTTTTGCCATTGATAAAGGGTTAAACAGCGAAGCAACCAAACGTTTTAACCGCAGGTGGCTTAATTTCTCTGTTTATTTCACCATTATAACCATAGGCGTGCTTACCTTCCATATGGTTACCGGCTTTTGGCAATGGTACGGGCCAAAATGGATGGTTCATCATTTTCACGGCGATAATACTGATCCAACCATACAAGGGGTTGATTATAACGATATTAAAACCCGGTTTGACAAAGAGGGGTGGACAAATAACCCCAATGTATTTACAGGCAGCCCGCGCTGGTGGCTAATGGGTAAGGTAGACTGGGTGCTTAAAGGGAAAAAAGATATTGTAGTGTTTGATCCTGATCCGCGGAACCTGGCTTTTTTGGTTGATCCTAAAAAACTGGTAGGTAAAGATGCCGTTATTATCGGCGATCAACAGCAGATTTTTGTGGATGCTAATGCTAAGCCATTTTTTGATAGTGTTGAGCAATTGCCCGATATCCCGGTAATACGCAGCGGCAGAGTTGAATACAAATTGCAGGTTTATTATTGCAAAAACTTTCATCTGCCGGCTGAAAAACGGATGGATTTGCCGTTATACAGACAGTTGATAGGGTTGCCGCCATTTGGAAAATAATTGATTAATTGAATTGCACGGATTAATAAAATAAGAATTACCCTAATTAATTGGATACGAATTTATTTTCGCGGATCAATTTTCGCGGATTATACAAAACTGACCTTACAGGAATATTAAGAAACAGGAATAATAGCCTAAATCTTAACCCGTACAATTCGATAGAACTGTTACGATTGGTATCAGTTTTATTTTTGCTGATATTATTTCCTGTTTTTCTATCTGCACAAAACATCATCCCGCTCCCTAAATCATTTGTAAAAACTAACGGGCAGTTTCAATTAAACAGCAATACCATTATTGGTATGAACAGTAATTCGTTGCTGCCACAAGCCAATTATCTGCAAACAGAACTGCAAAAAGCAAATGGGATTGTTATTGCTGTTGACCCTAATGAGGTAAAAGCATTGATCGATCTGCAACTGGTTAAAAAGAATGAATTACCGGGGACGTATACTTTAAAGATAGAATCCAACAAAATTACGATTAGCTCATCCGGCCAGGAAGGTATCTTTTATGGGATAGTTTCGCTGCTGCAGATGATCAGGACTGAGCCGGTTGGTAGCACCGTCAATTTGACCACAGGAGAAATAAACGACGCGCCGAGATTTCAATGGCGTGGTTTTATGCTGGATGAATCGCGCCACTTTTTTGGCAAAGAAAAGGTTAAGCAATTGTTAGACTGGATGGCCTTTTATAAGCTGAACAAATTTCACTGGCACCTGTCGGATGTTAATGGCTGGCGGATAGAAATAAAAAAATATCCCAAATTAACATCTGTAGGGGGGGTTGGCAATTATACCGATACGCTTGCTGAGGCAAAGTATTATACACAGGAAGATATTAAAGAGATTGTAGCTTATGCAGGGGAACGCTTTATAACTGTTATCCCTGAAATTGATATGCCGGGACATGCTACCGCAGCTAACAAAGCTTACCCCGAATACAGCGGCGGAAGTATAGCCAGGTACCCTAACTTTACATTCGATCCATCCAACGAAAAAACATACCAGTTTTTGGCCGACATTTTAAAGGAAACAAATTCGTTATTTCCATCAAATATGATCCACCTCGGTGGTGATGAAGTTGCTTTGGGGATACAGGCATGGGCAGGGCGGCCCTCCATAACGGATATGATGGCGAAAAATAAATTCACATCATTGGCCGACCTTGAGCATTACTTTTTTAAGCGCATGGCTGATACTGTTACCAGCTTGAACAGTGAAGTGCTGTGCTGGGACGAAGCCGCCGAAACCGACCTGCCCGCCGGTAAAACGATAGTATTTTGGTGGAGGCAAAACGTGCCTTCGCAATTAAGGTTGGCGCTACAAAAGAAATACCAGGTGGTGCTTTGCCCGAGGCTGCCACTTTATTTTGATTTTGTGCAGGACAAAAGTCATGTTTCGGGCCGTAAATGGAACGGCAGTTTTAACAGCGTAAGCAGCGTATATAATTTCCCTTATAAAGAGTTTCCAGCAGATGAATTGCAATCAGACCAGGTACTTGGCATCCAGGCAAACATTTGGACGGAGACTGTGGGCTCGGAAAAAAGGCTGGATTTTATGATCTTCCCGCGTATGGCGGCACTGGCCGAAGCTGCATGGACGGATTCGGCTATGAAAGATGAGAATTCATTTAACGAAAGGCTGCGGGCGGATTTTTTACTATACGATAAAGCGGGGATATATTATTATAACCCTTTCGATCTGACAACGCATCCAGAGGCAATTGACTTTGCACCCCGAATCCCTAAAGTGATTGGTAAAAGCAAAAGGCACCACCATGGCCATAAAGTAAATGTGCATCATCATAACTCAAAGAAGGGGCATTTGAAACATGAGGGTGTACAACATCATTCAAAAGGTAAAAAACATCACAGACGATAGAAGTAAAATTACATATTTTTACTGCAATGAAGAACGACCCATTAAGCATTCCGCTTTTTGAAATGCGGCTGGAAGAGATTCATCGCGCCGACCCCTGGTTGCGCTATGAAATCACCATCCGCGATTTTATTGCATTATTCCCTGTAAGATATAAAAACGGCATACCTATGAAGCCCGAACATCCTGCAGTTTACGGCGTAGACAGGGAAGTCTTCCTGAAAGTACTGGTGGCTTTTAGCCAATGTTTTAGTTAAGGATTTTCTACACCTGTGTCTTGTGCCAGTGTTGCATCATCCGGGGTTTTTGCGAGATCGTTGTTAAGGTTGTATAAAGCATCATCATTAGCTTTTGCACCACCTGCAATTTTTATTTTCGAAAGTAAATCGAGCGCCATTGTTTCCTCTTCGGTTTGTTCTTTTACAAACCATTGCATAAAATTCCAGGTTGCCCAGTCTTTTTCTGCCATGCTCATATTTACAATGTTGTAAATGCGAGCTGTATTATCCACTTCGGATTTAAATACTTTTTCGAAACAATCGTTCACATTTGCAGGATCGGGCCCGGGAGCAGGTATTTCGGTAACAACAACTTTAGCTCCGCGTTTTAAGATATATTCCAGAAACTTCATCATGTGGTTTCGCTCCTCATTCGAGTGCCTGAACATAAAATTTGCAATACCTTCGTATCCTTTATCACTTGCCCAGGCTGCATAAGCCAGGTAGATCTGAGCGTTATGAGCTTCGTTGGTCATTTGGTCGTTTAATGCTTTTGCAAGAGAATCGGAGAGCCTGTTTGTGTTCATGATGATAATATTTATCAAGTAAACTAACAGCCCCGGAAAATGTTTAATTTATTTCATTATTGAGAGCTGAAAGTTGCTCTCACCCCCCAAAGACAATAGCAGACACTAAAGCATGTATTTAATGCTTGTGATTGAAAAGCTTTTATAAACGAAACGGTTTATTTATAGGCGGAGATGTGACTGGTTTTTATAGTCAGCATGAATGATTTCCCTACACTTATTTTTATGCTTTTGTTTTGAAGCATGGCCTTTATAGCCTCATCGTCCTTCATTGCCTCAAAAAGGTCACGTGCAACGGCTGAGCCACTGATATTATTGATCACCTTGCCGTTTTCTAGAGCTATGTTAAATGTATAGCCCGATTTTCCACGATCGCCAGCTGATTCAAAATCTGTAATATTCAGTTTAAATTGCTGCTCTTCGTTAAGGCTTCTTTTTAAATGCAAACGGATAACGGGGATGTACCTTTTCCAGGTTGTTAAGTATTTTCTATCTTCCATGTAAGGCAATAAAGGTATTATTAATTGCACAGTAATTTGCTAAACCTTACAGATTATATAAAAGCTAAAAGCATAAAGCATAGAGCTAAAAGCTAATTGTTTGATTATAAGGTATTTTGTATCGGTTTATATGCAATGGTTTAATAGGCTCTATATAACCACAACCGTGCATTTCAAGTAATTTAAAACAAGTATTTGGCATGATTTGTATATTAATTTGGCATGTTTACCCCTCGTGCAGCCAGTTTAAGACCATTAGATTTGTTAAATTGATAATATAGATATGGCAGATTCGGATAAAAACTTAAGGATATGCAGCCAGGGGCATCGCTATTATAAAAGCAGTGATTGCCCCGTATGCCCTATTTGCGAGCAGGAACGTAAGCCAAATAACGGACTACTTTCAAAACTTGGGGCTCCGGCAAGACGAGCGCTCGAAAATAAAGGAATTACGACAGTGCAGCAATTATCTCAATTTAATGAGGCTGATATTTTAAAACTGCATGGAATGGGCCCCGGATCACTACCAAAATTACGGGAGGCTTTAAAAACAGAAGGACTGTCGTTTAAAGATTGAGTTTAACTTACTTCATATAACCAAATATAAATTATGTTCAAAAACACAAAAGCATTCAGCGGTTTCTCAGTAAACGACATGCAAAAGGCAAAGGAATTTTATAACGGAACGCTCGGTATTGACGTTTCTGAAAATGATATGGGTATAATGACTTTACTGATCTCGGGAGGGACGAAGGTAGTTGTTTATCCAAAACCCAATCATGAACCAGCAACATTTACTATTTTGAATTTTGCTGTAGCTGATGTTGATAAAGCTGTAGATGAGCTTATAAAAGCGGGGATTAAATTTGAGCAGTACGATTTTGGTGATTTTAAAACCGATGAAAAAGGCATTATGCGTGGTAATGGCCATGGTCCGGATATTGCCTGGTTTAAAGACCCTGCCGGAAATATTTTATCAGTGTTGAAAGAGATCTGATCCTTTCAGAAAGCCAGCATCCTCCAGATTAAAACATTCGTATATTGTATTCGCAATAAATGGAAACGATATATAATGCTATTGGTACGGGTTATAATATAACACGCAAAGCAGACCCGTTTTTAACTGGTCGGCTTTTGCATTTTTTAGAACCACACGGAGGTAAACTATATCTTGATATTGGCTGTGGTACAGGAAATTATACGGCTGCCCTTGCCAGGCAAGGTTTAAATTTTGTTGGTGTTGAACCATCGGAAGAAATGCTAAAAGAGGCACGGAAGCGTGATGAACAAATAACCTGGTTACAAGGAACCGCCGAACAAATACCAATTGAAGGTAATGCCTTTGATGGAGTTATTGCTACACTCACTATTCATCACTGGGTGGATATTGATAGGGCAATAAAGGAAATTTGCAGGGTTATAAAACCCGGGGCTAAGCTGATTATTTTTACCGCACTCCCCCAGCAAATAGAGCGTTACTGGCTTAATCATTATTTCCCGGAGATGCTTGGGTCCTCCATAATTCAAATGCCCACATCCGATTCAATTAATAGAGCGATCACCAAAGCTGGATTTGAAAATATAGGTACTGAGAAATATTTTATTCAGGACGACCTGCAGGATAATTTTTTATACTCCGGAAAAAGCCGGCCGGAACTTTATTTTAACGAAGAAATAAGGAAAGGTATATCCTCGTTTGCGGCCCTGGCTAATGTGCAGGAAGTAAAAGCCGGCTTGCTGCAACTCAAGGCTGATTTAGAAAGCGGCGAATTTATAAACGTAAAGAAGAGATATGAAAATGATTTAGGCGATTACCTGTTTATTGTTGCTCAAAAGAAGGCCTGACCGTGGGACTGCAGCAGAGAAAATCACTTTTTAAAATAAAATGACAATGAGGAGGCACCTACGGAGCCATTGAATAAGTTTATTTTGTGCTATAAACAGGCAACTCCGCTGGAGCTCTTGACTGAAAGTAGCAACAGTTTAGTTCCAGAGGAACTACCTGTTTATAGTATATAGAATGATGTTTAAAGGCTCCAGCGGAGCCTCCTATTATTGAAAGCGATTTCATGAGAGCTACAGGCTTTTCTTTTCGGGGATTTAATACTAATCAGGTATTAGCCATTTTAATAATGTTCCTTACACGTTCAGTGTCGGTTACATCGGTACTATATTCATCGCCGTAAGTATCGCCCATAACAATATGATCATTCTTATAGATCATTTTGCTTTCCACACGCTTCCTTGCCGATGAATGTACCTCTGTAGCCCCTGTAAAATGTACAAGATCGGCTACGTTGGCTTCACTTACCCCGCTGCCCGGCATTATTTTAATGCGGCCCGCAGCCTTTTCAATTAAATGGGCAATAGTACTTGAACCTTCCATAGCAGTGCTCTTGCCTCCAGAGGTTAAAATACGCTCGCAGCCAAGCTCAATAATATCTTCCATTGCCTGGTATAGATCGGCACACATATCAAATGCGCGGTGAAACGTTACACCAAGGCCCCATTCCTTTGCTAATTTTACCATTTCGGCGCAGCGCTCCTTATCTATAGTTCCATCGGCGTTAAGCATTCCTATTACAATTCCGTCGCAGCCTGCTTCAATACAATAGCGTATATCGGCCATCATTATGCCAAACTCCAGGTCGGTATATAAAAAATCGCCGCCTCGTGGTCTTATCAGTACATATAATTTTATGTGGAGCAGTTTACGGGCAATAAAGATCTCACCGTAAGATGGAGTAGTACCACCTTCATACAAATTTTCACAAAGCTCAACACGTGTAGCCCCGCCATCCTGTGCAGCTAATGCTGATGTTACAGAATTTGCACAAACTTCGAGAGAAACGGTGGTTAGTTCATGATTCATAGCTTGTGGTTTATAGCAATGCTATAAACTTTTTAGTAAAGTTGCTGACGGGTTAAATACCTTAAACGAAATGTTGGTTCAAATGGTTTTAAATGGTTTATAGTTCATAGTAGCCGCGATACCGTAAAATTAGCAATCCTGGCCATGAACCATCAACTATGAACAATAAGCTAATCTCAATAAAAGCTTTTGCCGGGAACTAACAGATCCTGTTTTTCGGCATTACAAACCGCGAATGAAAATCCTTTCTGAATGGCATAAGCACCATATTCGCCCTTTTTATTGATTGCCAGAAAGCCAACCTGGATTTCTTTGGCTGTATCGGGTTTCTTTTTAATGATCCGCTTAACGGCCTCTTTACAGGCATCTTCGGGAGAATATCCCTGGCGCATGAGCTCAACTACCAAAAAGCTGCCCACATTGCGGATAACTTCTTCGCCTACACCGGTTGAAGTTGCACCGCCAACTTCGTTATCAACATATAAACCTGCACCTATTATCGGGCTGTCACCAACACGGCCACGCATTTTAAAAGCCATCCCGCTGGTTGTACACGCGCCGGATATGTTACCTTTTGCATCGAGTGCCAGCATACCAATAGTATCGTGATTATATTGATTTCCCGGGGCGTGCTGTTTATTTTCAATATTCATAACCGGAGAGTATTTGGCGGTTTTAAGCCATTCTTTCCACGCTTTTTCTGATTCGGGAGTAAGTAATTTTTCTCTTTTAAAGCCCTGCTCAACTGCAAACTGGGTAGCGCCGGCACCAACCAGCATTACATGCGGTGTTTTCTCCATTACTAAACGGGCGACAGAAATTGGATGGGCAATATCTTCGATAGCAGCAACCGAACCGCAATTGCCAAACTCATCCATTATACAGGCATCAAGGCTAACATGGCCGTCGCGGTCGGGATAACCAGCCCTGCCAACAGTATGGTTTTTCATATCAGCTTCGGGAATCCTTACACCCGCTTCAACGGCATCTAAAGCCCTGCCTCCTTTTTCGAGTGTTTTCCAGGCTTCTTTATTAGCAATGATACCGAAATCCCAGGTTGAAATAACAATAGGAAAGCCAGCAGCCTGGTTTAAAATAGTTGCCCTGGCGATTTTGGAGGTTGATAATGCTGCCAGCGAGGCGCCGGCAGCCGAAATTTTTATAAACTTACGGCGGTTATACATAGCCGCTAATATACAAAAGCATATTGAAACGAAACAAGGGGCGGGGCAAGAATCAAGAGTAGAGAACCAAGAGCAAAGAATCAAGAACCAGGATTTAAAAAGCCAATGATATACTTGTCAAACCGATATTTTGTACAGACTTGTTATCCTGAACGCAGTGAAGGATCTTATACACAGGGTATGAACGCAGACAAGTATAATGGCAACCTGTCAACTTGAGAAGATCCTTCACTGTGTTCAGGATGACAAAAGGAGATTGGATTTTAATCAATTAGAATGTCAACTTCCCACAATTCTTAAGCCGCCTTTTTAGTTTTAGCAAATAAGCCCAGGATAAGTGAAATAATAAGCCCTGTTCCAAACTGACCTACAAGCGCTTCCATTACCTGTGCACTTGTTGTAAATTGTTTAGCCACACTTACCAGGTCCTGGTTTATTTGCTGCTGCGATTCACCACTGGCTACCATTGCTTTCAGGGCATCCTTTACCATATATTCTGCAAATCCCGGGTTGATGAATCGACAATAAAAAAAACTGAATAAGGCAATTATAATGGCAACAGTTACGGCTACCAGCAAGCCGGTTTTTATCGCCTGCAAATAAGTGAGCACGCCTGTTAATTTCTTTACATTCTGCATTGCCAGGTAAATACCAATAGCCTGTATGGGAATTGATATGAGCCCGCCTACGCCCCTGATGTTTTCGGTCTGCATTCCCCAGTTATATTTGGTATTTAACCAGACACCCAAAGAAAAATAGCCGAATAAAAAAATGCCGCTGATTACACCGGTTATTAAACCAAATTTGATTGTTGATTTCATTTTTGTTTAGATTGATTGATGCAAAACTGGCCGATGTTTATCAGAAAAACAAAATAATGCAGGTGGAAAAAGGGTGGATTTTGGTTTGGATATGCGTTACGACTACAATTTTCCACGGTAGCAGATAATAGCCTCCTTGCGGTTATGAAGCCCAAGTTTGGCGTAAATATTATTAATGTGGGTTTTAATTGTGCTTATCTCAACAAAGTTAATAGCCGCAATTTCCTTATTGCTTTTGCCATCTATAATTAATTGCAATATAGATAGTTCTTTAACGGTTAAAGTTAAAAGCAGGTTTTGATATGTTTCGGCGACCTCTTTATCCTGATGCCTGTATTTGGAGATAAAGAAACCTGCAATTAAAAACAGGATGGCAACGGCGGTTATATAATAATCGAATTGGAAATATTTGTAAACCAAAAAGATGTTTGAAACCTGGAACAAGATGATTGCCAAAGCTGCTGCAATGCCAATTTTAAATCCAATTTTGATTGTTGGGTAGGTCATGTAACTCAGGTGGAAATTTGAGCGATGAAACCTACTCAAAATCGTGCTGACAATTATAACAATGCCAGTTTTTTTGTGTGTGGAACGGATTTACAAGATTAGCGATGGAATTTAATAAACCTACATCTTTATCCTCCGCAATATTACCTACATTGGTTGATGCGCAGAAAGGGCATACTACATAGGTATTGTTTTCATTATCGATCTCGAAATGATCGCTTTCGTGCAAATCGCCTTCGGTGGCCAAGATTTCGCGACACCTTTCAATATCTTTTTCAAACACTTTAACCTTTACACCACCTACTGCCTGGTTGTAAAGCGGGTTGGCCCCGATTATATTTTCGTCGGCAATAAAGCAGGAAATGCCATTTGCCTCGAGCCTGGTACGCACAATGTGGGCAAGTACCGGATCGTAGTAGGATTCAAATGTTACTATTTTATCGTCCGTTTTCATTTGTGCAAAATAAAAATTTTTATGCTAAGATACCGGGTTTTTATTTAATTTGGATGACATGAACCGCATTGACAGAGTTTCGGCTATATTAATTCAATTACAATCGCGCAGGGTGGTTAAAGCCAGTGATATAGCCGAAAGGTTCGGTATAAGCCTGCGTACCGTTTACCGCGACGTAAAAACATTAGAAGAAGCCGGGATCCCGATAATAGGAGAGGCTGGGGTTGGTTATTCCATTATGGATGGTTACCGCCTGCCGCCGGTGATGTTTACCCGGGAGGAAGCTACTGCCTTTTTAACTGCCGAAAAGTTTGTTGAGAAACTAACGGACGCCTCAACTACTGAACATCATAAATCGGCGATGTATAAGATAAGGTCGATACTAAAGACTGCAGAAAAGAATTTACTGGAAGATATTGATGGTAATATTGAGGTGCTGAGGAGCCACAGCCACCTAAGGGTTGATAATAAAGATCATATTCAGACTTTGCTGAATGCTATGGCCCAAAAAAGTATATTGAATATAAATTACTTTGCTATCCACAACCAGGAGCATACCAAAAGAGATGTTGAACCCATCGGTATTTTTTATAAACATGGCTACTGGCACCTGATAGCCTATTGCCAGTTAAGGAAAGATTACCGTGATTTTAGGGTTGACAGGATTAATCAGATTGAATGCAGCGGCAGAATTTTTACCAGTAAACACCCAACCCTGAAAGCGTACATTGCCCAAACCGCTAAAGAGCAGGAGCTGGATATGGTAATAATGCGGGTTGATAAAGCGATATACGGGCACCTGGAATATCAAAAATATTATAGTGGCTTTGTTTCGGAAAAAACGGTAGGCAGCCGAATAGAAATGACATTCCTCACTACATCAATAGAAGGCTTTGCCCGCTGGTTTATGATGTTTGGCGACCAGGCCGAAATTATAAGCCCCGATAGTTTAAAAGAGCAGGTTGGTACCATAGCTGCTGCCATTGCTCAAAAAAATCTTCAATTAACAAATTCCTACTGACATAGGGTTGTCATTCGTTGTGGTTTAATTTGTGTAACAAACAGGTAAACGTCGTATCAAACGGCAAAATTTGTATACATTTTAAATTAAACCATTATGCGTTACTGGATTGTAGTAGTATCAAAAGATCATATTGCCCGTGGTATTGAAGGCGGCTTTATGCAGGCCAATCATGGCAAAGAAGGCCCCTTAAAACGAATGAAAGCCGAGGATTGGGTAATAGTTTATTCGCCCAAGGAATCATATGCAGGAAACGAACCTTTAAAGGCGTTTACTGCAATTGGTCAGGTGGCCGATGATAAGGTATATCAGCATAAAATGGCAGATGATTTTATTCCTTTCCGCAGAAATATAAACTGGTTTAAAAGCAAAGAAACCCCGATCATTCCCCTGATAAACGGGCTGGATTTTATAAAAAACAAAGCTTCGTGGGGATATCGGTTTCGTTTTGGCTTTTTCGAGATACCCGAAGATGATTTCAAACTTATTCACTCTGAGATGGTTGGGTAGTAGGGATTAGAGACTTGAGACCAGAGATTAGTTATTACATCAATTACTAATCATACGAGATTATTTTTAGTCCGCGATTGCTTAGTGTCATCGCAGGAGACGGGTTTCCTACTGTTTTAAGCCAACTTTTTAATAAGATTATAATATAACATAGAAATTTAACAACCATTAAAACATAAAAAATGAGCACACTAACATTAAAAACAACCTTCAAATTTAAAGCACCTATTGCAGAGGTTTGGAAAGGGCTTACAGACCCAACTATCGTAAAAGAATATTTTTTTGGTACCGATTTAAAATCTGACTGGAAGGTTGGCAGCCCCATTACTTTCAGCGGGGAATGGGAGGGACATAAGTATGAAGACGGCGGAATTATCCTTGATATTGATGTGCCAAAATTATTAAAGTATAATTATTGGAGTAGCATGAGCGGTACCGAAGATAAACCCGAAAATTATTACAATATCACTTATGAACTAAGCGAAGCCGATGGGGAAACTAATTTAGTAATAACCCAAGACGGTATTAAAAATCAGGAATCCGCGGATCATTCGGAGCAAAACTGGACAACTGTTTTTGATGGATTGAAGAAAATTATAGAGAAATAATTATCTTATGTAACTGTTTAATTAATCTTTATAATTAACTCATTAAAAATAATTTAAATATCGATATAACTTATTGGAATGGCAACTAAAATTGGATTATTAACCCAGGATCAATTCTATTTGGTTGGTATCTCGGTAAGAACGACCAATCAAAACAGTCAATCCCAGCAAGACATAGGCGGGCTATGGACGAGGTTTATGAACGAAAGGCTGATGGCGCAAATTGTGGATAGAACATCGGATGATACTTACTGTGCTTATACCGATTATGAAACCGATCATACCGGCCCTTATACTGCGGTGCTGGGATGCATGGTAAGTTCACTGGATCATATTCCGGACGGGTTTATAGGTATAACAATCCCGGCCGATAAGTACCTGGTTTATTATTTGGATGGTGATTTCCCTGCCAATATTGGCGCAGCCTGGAAGCAAATATGGGCAAGCGACGTAAGCAGGAAATACACTTCCGATTATGATTGGTATAAAGCTAATCCTAAAAGCTTTGAAGAAACAGAAGCAAGGATTTATTTAGCGGTTAAATAAGTTGAAATCTTTGTCATTCTGAGCGTGAGCGAAGAATCTTCTACGCCGGATAAGTATATCGGTGACTTATCGATTGAATGAGATTCTTCGCTCACGCTCAGAATGACAAAAATAACAATAGGCTTTTTGTGCTATTTAACTATAACGAATTATCTGTTAAAACTCAGTCGTTTACCGGAGCCATATTCAATTAAGCTTCCATTGGTCCATGCAACATTGCCCGATACAATGGTATAAGCAATTTTTGACTGAAAGGTAGTACCTTCAAACGGGCTCCACTTGCATTGGTATAAAATATTGTCCTGGTTAACTTTCCATGGGGAATTTAAATTTGCCAGTACCAGGTCGGCCCAATAACCTTCGCGAATAAAACCGCGTTTTTCTATTTGGAAACATATAGCAACATTATGTGCCATTTTTTCGGCTATTTGCTCAAGGCTGATCTTACCCTGATGATATAATTCCAACATGGCAGGCAGAGCATGTTGTACCAGCGGACCGCCAGATGGTGCCTGCAGATAAGGCAGCGATTTTTCCTCTAAAGTATGTGGAGCATGATCGGTAGCTATTACATCTATGCGCCCGTTTAATACAGCCTTTAAAATTCCATCCCTGTCATGTTCTGTTTTTACAGCCGGGTTCCATTTTATCAGGTTGCCTTTGGTTTCATAATCTTTATCGGTAAACCAAAGGTGATGGATGCAAGCCTCGGCAGTTATCCTTTTATCCTTTAATGGGATTGAATTATCAAAAAGATAAGTTTCTTTTTCGGTAGAGATGTGCAAAATATGCAGCCGTGTGTTATGTTTTTTCGCAAGGTCGACTGCCATTGAGGAGGAAAGATAACAAGCCTCAGCACTGCGGATCTTCGGATGAAGTTTCACAGGGATATTTTCGCCTAATAATTGTTTGTAATGCTCGAGATTGCTTTTTATGGTGGCTTCGTCCTCGCAATGTGTAGCAACCAGCATAGGCGAGTTTGCAAAAATATTTTCGAGGGTGTTTGGGTTATCTACCAGCATATTGCCGGTTGACGAGCCCATAAAAACCTTTATGCCGCAAACATTGGCTGTATCGGTGCGTAATACCTCCTCGATATTATCATTCGAAGCTCCCATAAAGAAGGAATAATTAGCCAGCGATGTGCGTGCACCAATATCATATTTATCCTGAAGCAATTGCTGGGTAAGCGTATTGGGTACCGTATTAGGCATCTCCATAAAAGAAGTTATGCCGCCGGCAACTGCCGCCCTTGACTCCGAATAAATGTTTGCTTTATGAGTTAAACCAGGCTCGCGGAAATGCACCTGATCATCAATACAGCCGGGAAAAAGGTACAGGCCTTCGGCATTTATTTCTTTATCGGCAATGGTATCAATCTGTTTATCAATCCGGTCAATAAAACCATCTTTTACCAAAACATCGGCAACAAGTTGCTGATTTTCATTAACTATAGTAGCCGATTTTATAAGGATTGAGCTCATGAAGCAAAGTTAAGTTTTTTTGAGGTTAAGCGGGATGCAAAATACTTTCCTTTACTTTTGAGTTGAATAAGTTTGTGTCATGCAGAGCGCAAAGCCTCTATCAGAAAAAAACTAATTTTTATGTTACCATGTTTGATGATTTAATCGCTCATATTCAATCTGAAATTCACCTGACTGAAACAGAAGTTGAAAAATTTAAATCTTTTTGGAAAGTATTTGAACTATCTAAAGACGATTATCTTTTAAGAAATGGCGACCTGTGTATGTTTGATAGCTATGTTGTAAAAGGGTGCTTAAAGGCCTATTGCATCAATACAAAAACCGGAAAAGAGGATATATTATTTTTCGCAACTGAAAAATGGTGGGCTACCGATTTAGACAGCTTTGTTAACAAAACACCATCTATTTATAATTTAAAAGCAATAGAAAATACCACAATGCTCCGGATAAGCAGAGAATCTTTTATTGAATTATTAGATACCCTCCCAAAACTGGAAAAATATTTCAGGATAATCCTGGAAAGGTATATAGCATCTATGCAAAGGCGGGTAATTATATTAAATAGTTATACGGCTGAAGAAAAATACCAGCATTTTATAGAACAATACCCCTCTATGCTTCAACGTGTACCGCAATACCTCATTGCATCTTACCTGGGGGTTACCCCTGAATTTCTGAGCCGGGTAAGAGGGAAGAAATAAGAAAGCCTCATTTCTTAAACTAAATCAATGAAAACAAAAAATACCGGAAATATTTTTGACCTAAAATTCATTATGGCAAAAATATTGGTAATAAATGCAAGCCCAAGGGGCCACAGATCGCACAGCAGGGCGTTAACCGGATTGTTTATTAAAACGTGGCAAACCCGGTACCCTGACGACAGCTTTACAAACAGAGAAGTAGGGCAAACCCCGGTTCCGCATATAACAGAAAATTGGATTGCTGCAGCATTTAAAGATAAAGCAACCTTAAACCCGGAAGATGAAAAAGTGCTAAAGTTGAGCAACGAATTAGTAAATGAACTTAAAAATGCGGATTTATTTGTAATAGGAACGCCTATGTACAATTGGGGAATCCCAAGTGGACTGAAAGCATATATTGATCAAATAATGCGGATAAACGAAACATGGAAATTTCGTTCGGGCGAACCTGATGGCGATTACGTTGGGCTTTTGGAAAATAAAAAACTGTATATCCTTTCAAGCCGTGGAGACAGCGGCTACAACAAAGGTGAAACAAATGAATACATGAATTTTCAGACCACTTATTTAAAAACCGTTTTCAATATTATGGGTGTAAGTGATGTGGAAATTATTTCGTTGGATAATGAAGAATACGGAGGTGAAAGGTTTGCAAAATCACAAAGAGAAATAAATCAAAGAATATTGCAAATCAGGTAATCTGATAATAGATGAATGACTAATAGGTTTAGATATGAAAACCTGCTTCAGGCAAAAAATATTTCTGCTTTCTTTCATCATTCCACCGGTTAACGGAATTTTAGGATACGCGGTTTATAAAAGCAGTCAAATCTTGATGAATCGCTGCAATGAGTAATGGCTGAACCCGGATCTAAAAAGCCAGGTTCAGCCATTACTGCGTTCAGCAAAATTACTTTCTTCCCCAGAAATAATTAAGACCGAAAGATATATTGTCGTTTAAGCCTAAATGGAATGTGCTGTTTTTTGTTTGGTAATCCAGGTTATAGGATACTCCGCCGAAACCAAGATTAACACCAAGTTTTGGGGTAGGGAAAAACACAAAGTTAGGTGTGCTGCCTACGCTGAAGGTACCGTATTTAAAATAAGTGGTATTGTTTAAAGTGCTTATGCCCAATTCAGGGAAGAAACCGAATTTATCGGTTATCATGCAATAATAACGGGCATGAACGCCAATGCCGACAATATCGTTATGGTATTTATCGCTCGACACATAATTCTTAGTGGTTGAAGTATAGGAATAATAATTAGATGTTTCTGTTCCGCCAGTACGTGAGTAAACGGCCTGTACTCCAATTGACCATTTGTCGCTTATAAAAAAACCTATCTCGGGACGGAAACTCATTGCAGATATTTTGCTGGTAGTATAAATGGTATAACCATCGGCGTAATTATAAGTATTTGATGAACCGTAGCTGTTGTAATCGTAGCTTACGCTCCCGCCAAGATAAAATTCGCCTTTTTGGGTTTGTGCAGACGCTACACTGATACAAGTAATAAATAAGATTGATAATAAAAGTAGTTTTTGTTTCATGTGATTAAATTTGTTGTGCAAGATAAGTTGTTAAATTAATTAATACGCAATGAATGGATGAATAGCTACAAGGGGATGATGAAATAAGTGATCGCTGATGTTTGCCGATTGTTTTGATGAAGCTGATGTTGTGATTACTTAGGTTTAGTTATTGTTTTGATGAAGATTTTTAAACCCGGGGTAAATAATCTTAAAATCAGCTTCATCACACTTATCAGCTTAAATCAGTGCTCCGGACTTCCTGACTAAAAGAAAACCCTATCTTTGCCAAATGGCTGTAAGTTTTGATGATTTTAAGTTTAACCGGCAAATTTTAAATGCCGTTGCTGATGCCGGTTATACCGAACCTACGCCTATCCAGCAAAAAGCAATTCCCCCGATTTTAAACGGGCAGGATGTTATGGGCATTGCGCAAACAGGTACAGGCAAAACTGCTGCCTATGTTTTGCCCATTATTATGAAACTTAAATATGCCCAGGGCGAAAATGCCCGTGCACTGATAGTTTCGCCAACGAGGGAGCTAGCTATGCAGATTGAGGAGAACATAAAGACCTTTGCTGCCAATACTGATTTAAGAGTAGTTGTTCTGTACGGCGGCCTTGGCCCTAAAACACAAATTGAACAGATAAACAAAGGGGTTGATATTATTGTAGCTACTCCCGGCCGTTTTATGGATATTTACCTGGCGGGCCATATAGTTACCAAAACGCTGCAGGTGCTGGTACTTGATGAAGCAGATAAAATGATGGATATGGGCTTTATGCCGCAGATAAACCGCATTTTAGAAGTGGTGCCTGTAAAACGGCAAAACCTGCTGTTCTCGGCAACCATGTCCGACAAGATACATGAGCTTTCGAATAACTTCCTGGAGTTTCCAACTATTATTGAGGTGACACCACAGGCAACCCCGGCGCAAACCGTGAACCAGCATTTGTATTTTGTGCCGAATGTTAAAACCAAGATAAACCTGCTTAAAAAACTGCTGGATGTTGAGGACGATATTAAAAAACTGATCATTTTCTGCAAAACGCGCTTAGCAGCAGAGGACGTTTATAAGTTTTTGTTGCGCAAGTTTGGAGAGAAAGAAGTTAAGGTTTTACATGCTAATAAGGGGCAAAATACCCGCATCAACGCCATTAACGCTTTTAAAAATGATGAAGTAAAAATACTGGTGGCAACAGATGTGGCCTCGCGGGGGATTGATGTGAGTGATGTGAGCCATGTAATAAATTTTGATGTGCCGGTAGTAATTGAGGACTATGTACACCGGATAGGCCGTACCGGAAGAGCTTATCAATCGGGCGAGGCGATAACTTTTTGCAGCCCGAACGAAGAGTACTATATCCGAAAGATCGAGAAGCTGATCAAGCAGACTATCCCGGTTTCCACAATTCCTGATGATGTATTTATTGAGGCTACCCCTTATGAAGAGAAGCAGGAGCAGGCCAGAGAGGTGGATATACAAAAACGAAAGGAAGACCCTGAGTTTAAAGGAGCATTTCACGAGAAAAAAACATTAAATCAGCATAAAAAATTTGAAGCTGCAAAAGCCAAGGCATCAGGGAAAGCGAATGTGAAAAGAACTAAATCGCCAAAATCATACAGAAAGAAACGTTAACCTTAGCCAGACTTACAAAGTTTTATAAACTTTGTAAGTCTCAACCAAGACCATGAAACTAAGAATTACTCCCTTAAACTTTGCAAGCGCATTTCTTTTGGTGGTTGCAGTTTATAGCTGGATATATGGCGTACAAATTTCGGGTACGCATTTTAAAACCATGACCACTGCAATAGGGTGGATTTTTTTACTATTTGCAGTTGTAGTGTCATTTATGGATATAATGTTCCGCAATTTTTTTTCCAGAAACTAAAAAGTTATGGATTGTAGAGCTAAGCTTTATAACTTTGGCGGCTATTATATTTTTACTTGTAAAATAAAGATTATGAAGACAGCTGAAATAAAGCTTACTATACAACTTGATGATGATAATGTTCCGGAAAACATTATGTGGGAATCGACTGATGCGCAGAACAAAGAGGCGCTGCCGGTAAAATCAATGATGCTTGCCCTGTGGGACCAGAGTTATAAAAATACCTTGCGTATTGATCTTTGGACAAAGGATATGCCTGTTGATGAAATGAAACGTTTTTTTTACGAAACCCTGCAAACTATGGGTGATAGCTTTTTACGCGCTACAGGCGAAACGAATATTGTAGAAGACCTGCGTGATTATTGCGCCCACTTTGCTGATAAAATGGAAATTAGCCAAAAATAAAATGCGCCTTAATACCTTATTCTCATTTGCGGGCTTTATAATGCTTGTTGCCGGCACCTACTGCCCAATATTACGTCCGTTCCATTTGTTTAACTGGGACGTTTTCCAGGCGAACAAGCCTTATGGCATAGTAATTTTAATGGTTGCAATGGTGGGGATAATCGGGACTGTTTTTAACCAGAAGAAGATTATCCGCTTAACTTCATGGCTTTCATTAGGCTTGGTTACACTGTTTCTTATACTGGCCTGGTTAAAGATCCATACATCATTCAGCTTTATTCCATTTCATTCAATTGATGCTTTTTTAACAAGACAAATTAAATTTAAATGGGGTTGGTACCTGCTATTCGGAGGGCCTTTACTCTCGCTGGCCGGGGTTACCTTCGGCACAAAAACAAAGTTTAATAATACTGTTGCCAAATAGGTAAAACAAATTCATAAAAATTTGTTTATTCATTTCAATTGCTTGTTAACCAGACATGTTTTAAAACAAATTATTTAACATATTTGTATCAGCTTAAAACAAAATAAATGTTGAAATTTTCCTTTCGCCAGCAGGTGTTTGCCGGTTTTGCTGTATCAGTGCTGCTTGTTTTACTTGTAGGGATATTATCCTATAAAAACATTAATCAGCTTGAAAGTGATTCGGATATGGTGGACCACACTCAAAAGGTGATAAAAACCTCATCAAACCTGCAGCAATTAATGATTGATGCCGAAACCGGTATGCGTGGTTTCGTGGCAACTAATGATAAGATTTTCCTTAGCCGTTACAGCTTTTCGCTTCCGGGGATCAATGGTGATCTTCAAGACCTTAAAGGATTGATTGCTGATAACCCCATACAAGTCAGTAGGGTAGACTCATTAAACAAATATGTATATATCCAGCTCAATATTATGAAAGATAATATTGATGCGCGGTCTGCACAGGGGCTTGATATTATGGTTGCAAACCATATGCTTTTGAACGGAAAGCAGAATATGGACCAGATAAGGTTGATTATTGACCGGATTAAGGAAACAGAAAGCCATTTGCTTAATACCCGCAAAGCAAATACGAAGGCGGCTTCAACGGGAGCTCTTGATATTATTGTTGGCGGTTCGATAGTGTTCCTTGCTATTATAATTATACTGTTCATTTACATACAGGGAACTTTTGAACAGCAAAAGAAAATTGAAAAAGAGATAAAGGTAGCCAACATAGAGCTTGAACGGGTGCTTGATGAAAACCAGGAAAAAAACTGGCTATTAACCGGAACGGCTTCGCTTAATGAAAAGATGCAGGGGCAGCAAAGCGAAATGGAACTGGCGAATAATATACTTACCGAAA
>Ga0206904_1036_pt1 | contig 34631 bp, 31 predicted proteins | sample Alteio_BWOrgHeat_42_FD_152981 | JGI IMG/M metagenome (GOLD analysis project Ga0206904, IMG submission 152981) | Enriched cells from forest soil in Barre Woods Harvard Forest LTER site, Petersham, Massachusetts, United States -... | ecosystem: Environmental > Terrestrial > Soil > Temperate forest >...
CGCTGCTTCGGGAGTGTCGCGATAATTTTTTTTATGTCACGGATGAACCCCATGTCCAGCATGCGATCCGCTTCGTCCAGCACCAGAAACGATACCCCTTTAAGGCTCACATGCCCTTGATTGATAAGATCGAGCAGCCGTCCGGGAGTGGCGATGAGCAGGTCTACCCCTCTGGAAAGGTAATGCACCTGGGGGTTCTGCGATACACCGCCAAAAATGACGCAGTGCCGCAAAGAGAGATTCTGACCGTAAATCTTGCAGTTATCGGCAATCTGAATGGCGAGCTCGCGTGTCGGGGCAAGTATCAGCGCCCGTACATTACGGGGTATGGGATCTATTTGGGTCTGAAAGAGTTTCTGCAGTATAGGCAGGGCGAATGCGGCAGTTTTACCCGTCCCTGTCTGGGCGATACCCAGCAAATCCCTGCCTTCCAGCAGCGGCGGCAGAGCGCTGAGCTGAATGGGAGTGGGGTGAGTATAGTTATTTTCAGCCAGCACGCGGGTAATGGGGTCAATAATCCCCAAATTATGAAAACTCTGTGCGATCATATCATATCCTTTTTTATTATTAGCCAGGTTAAGGCTGATGATACTGCGTAATCATCTTGTACATATATCCCCGATGACAATTCAGAATGAACCGCGCGGACAGTGCGGTGTAGCGCGTATATCTCTGGGAGACTAGGAAAATAAAGGATTCCTGGAGCGGGTAGAGGGAATCGAACCCTCGTATTCAGCTTGGAAGGCTGATGTTCTACCATTGAACTACACCCGCGCCTTAAAGAGCAACAGGCTGGATTTATAGCTCCAGGATGTTAAAAAGCAAGCAAGTAGTCAACTTGCGTACTACTGCTTCTGCTCGATTTTCTCGCCCAGCGCCTTTTTAAGGAGGTAATTAAGCTCAGCGCCGTAGATAAAAATGATGTTGCTGACATAGAAAAACAGCAGTGCGGCGATAATGCCTCCGAGCGAGCCGTATATCAGGTTGACCTGGTCGAATTGCGAAAGATAAAGCGAAAGCAGCCGCGCTGTGCCCAGCCATAACAATGTGACCACCGCTGCACCCGGAACCACCGCATGGATGGTTTGCTTTATATTAGGCAGGACATAATAAGCTGCGGATACCACGATAAATATCACCGCGATGGAAATATGGGCGATCTGGTCGTTAATGGCCGCGTCCAGATGGAAACTCCTGCCGAAAAGCGCCAGTATCTTTTCTGATTCTATCGGGATGACCACCAGTGCAATCATCAGCACCACCAGTACAAAGGATACAATAAGCGTCTGGACGATGGAAAGCAGGCGGCGGAGTATGTAGGACGGCGGCGAGGTGACGTTGTATGCCCGGTTTAAGACGGTGCGGTAGCCCTCAACCTCGGATGAGGATGTCCATAAGGCTCCGAGGATGGATATGGTGAGCAATCCCTGCGGCGGGCCGGAGATGATTTCGGCGATGCGCGGCTCCAGGGCCTTTACCATGTCCGGCGGCGCCTGCGAGAACACCAGCCGGATAAGCTCGCTTCCCGCCTGTCCCTCGCCGATGAACCCGGTGAGCGCCACAATAAATACCAGAAACGGGAATAATGCCAGCAATCCCAGGAATGCAAGGTATCCGGCATGCTCTATCCCGTCATGCGCAATAGTGTTGCGCGCGGCCTGATAAAGGGAATACAGCAATGTCCTTACGGAGAGCATGGGAACCTTGAATAATGTTTATGCTTGTCCTATATTAGTGTACATGTACACAAAAACCACGCAAGATATCAAGATTACCGTTCTGCCTTATTATTTGGAGCAGCAATCCGAACCGGATAATGACTGCTATGTGTGGGCGTATACCATCCAGATGGAAAACCACGGACAGAAAACGGTGACGCTGAAGAACCGTTACTGGCAGATTACCGACAGTCTGGGGCGGATTCAGGAAGTGCGCGGTCCCGGTGTGGTGGGCGAGCATCCGGTGCTTAAACCCGGCGAGGCTTTCCAGTATACCAGCGGCGTGCCGCTTAAGACTCCCTCCGGCATCATGGTCGGCCAGTATGAGATGGAAGGGGAGAGCGGCGAAAAGATTGACGTTGCCGTGCCTGCTTTTTCGCTCGATAGCCCTTTCGGCATGGGCAGGCCGAATTAGTCTCTCTTGTAAACGTTATTCCGTTATGATATTTATTGCTGCCCTGATTTGCCTGCGTAAATTCAGGCAACAGCGGTTATTGTGCGAATATGTCGGACCCCAAAAAAAGAATATCTCCTGTCGCCATTATTATGGGCAGCCAGTCTGACTGGGAAACCATGCAGCATGCCTCTGAAAAGCTTGATGAGCTTGGTATAGTGCACGAATCCCATATCATTTCGGCACACCGTACGCCGGAGCGGCTCTATGCTTTCGCCAAAACGGCGAAGGAAGAGGGGATTCAGGTGATTATTGCCGGGGCGGGGGGCGCGGCGCATCTGCCGGGTATGACAGCCTCCATGACACCATTGCCGGTGCTCGGAGTGCCGATTGCAGGCAAGGCGCTGGAAGGGCTGGACAGCCTGCTTTCCATCGTGCAGATGCCCGCCGGGATTCCGGTTGGCACGCTGGCAATCGGCAAGGCCGGCGCCATAAATGCCGCGCTTTTTGCGGCCTCCATACTTGCGCTTTCCGATGAAAAGCTGCATGAAAAACTGGAGACATTCCGTGCTCAGCAGACGAAATCCGTGGCTAAGAAACCCAAATGATTCTTCCCGGCGCAACTATCGGCATCATCGGTGGCGGCCAGTTGGGACGGATGCTGGCGATTGCTGCGGCGGAGCTGGGCTATCTCACGCATATATATACGCCTGAACAGCATTCCCCGGCATCTCAGGTTTCATGGAAAACCACGGTGGCTGACTATTCCGACAGCAAGGCGTTGCAGGTATTTGCCGGAAGCGTGGATGTTATTACGTTTGAGTTTGAAAATATTCCCCATGAGAGCCTGGAAATGCTGGAAAGCAGGCGGCCGGTATTTCCCAGTGCCCATGTTCTGAAAACCGGGCGTAACCGCATCCGGGAGAAAACCTTTATCAACGAAACCGGCATTGCCACGGCGGAGTTTTTCAAAATCACCCATGAGGAAGAATTAAAGCGGGCTACAGGCAAAACCGGGCTGCCTGCCATCCTTAAAACGTCTGAACTGGGGTATGATGGTAAAGGGCAGGTTACCCTGCGTCCGGAAAGTGATTTGGCGCAGGCATGGAAGGGCCTCCATACGCAGGAGGCGGTGCTGGAAAAATTCGTGGATTTCCGCATGGAGATTTCGGTCATCGTCGCGCGTGGCAAGGATGGGGCAGTTTCATGTTACGTGCCGGTGCAGAATATCCATAAGAACCACATACTGGATGTTACCATGGCTCCGGCGCCGATAGAAAAATCCCTTGCCGCAGAAGCGGAGGCAATTGCAGTGAAAATCGCGGAAGCGCTTACCCTGCGCGGCCTGCTGGCGGTGGAGATGTTTGTCACAAAAGATAACCGCTTGCTGGTCAACGAAATCGCCCCGCGCCCGCATAATTCCGGTCACTGGACGATGGATGCCTGTGTGACCAGCCAGTTTGAACAAGCCATCCGCGCCGTATGCGGCCTGCCACTCGGCAATCCGCAAAGGCTGTGCGATGCCGAAATGAAAAACCTGATTGGCGATGACGTAAACAGTGCGCGGAACTATTTAACCGATACAAACGCCAGGCTTCATCTCTATGGTAAAAAGGAAATCCGTCCCGGACGCAAGATGGGGCATGTGAATATTCTGAAAATTCAGCCGGTATAATGAATACGCAGCCTTCCACGGTCATACCTTCATTCGGGCGCAGGCGCGGACGAAAATTGCGCCAGAGCCGTAGTGTGCTGATGGAAACGCTCTTGCCTGAACTTCTGATTACATTGCCTTCTGCCGCTTGCAACCTGCAACTTACAACACTGCTCCCCAATCCCCGTCTTCCCTTATGGTTTGAAATTGGCTTCGGCAACGGCGAACATCTGGTCGGGCAGGCGATGCGCAATCCGGGTGTCAATTTCATCGGTGTCGAACCCTATATTAACGGTATGGCCAGTCTGCTTGCGGCCATTGACCGGCATGCACTCACCCATATCCGGATCTTTGACGGTGATGCGCGTGCGCTACTGGAAGCCCTGCCGGATGCGTCGATTGACCGGTTGTTCGTCCTGTTTCCCGATCCGTGGCCAAAAGCGCGGCATCATAAGAAGCGCCTCGTTTCGGTTAACTCATTGGCGCTGTTCCACCGCAAGCTTAAAGAGGGCGGCAGGCTGCGCATTGCCACCGATCATGCGGATTATTGCACTTCCATACTTGAAAACCTGTGTATCTGCGGTAAGTTTACCTGGTCTGCGAGGGTACAGGCCGATTGGAGTGATCCGCCAGCGGATTGGGTAAGGACGCGCTACCAGGAAAAAGCGGAAGCGGAGGGCAGGAAGGCAACCTTTCTCGAATGGGTTAAGGCGTGAACATGAACTCCTTATATTTCTTCAGGGATTATACCGGCTGGCGGCGCTGGCTGCTGGCGGCACTGTTTGGCGTCATGGCTACGCTTGCCCTGCCGCCGTTATATATATTGCCGCTGCTGATTCCGGCGTTTTCCGGGTTATTCCTCCTGTTATGGAATGCAAAAACCTTGCGGCAGGCATTTGGTGATGGCTGGTGGTGGGGGCTTGGCCATTTCACCACGGGGCTCTACTGGATGTGCATCTCGCTCTATGTCGAGCCGGAAAAATTCGCCTGGATGACGCCGTTCGCGTTATTTGGCATTCCTTCGGTGGCGGCGGTGTATACAGGATTAGTTGCCAGTTGCCAATTGTCACTTGCCAGAAATTATATGCAACCGGCAACCGGCAACCGGCAACTCCTGCTCTTCGCCACTCTCTGGATCATCGCCGAATACCTGCGCGCGCATCTGCTGACCGGATTTCCGTGGAATCTGATAGGGTATGTCTGGACGGTATCGGATGCAACGCTGCAGGCGGTATGGCTTACCGGCATTTACGGTTTAAGCGGGATAACCGTGTTTGTGGCGACGGCTCCCGCATTATTTGTTCTCAAAGCAAAGCCCATCCTGTCCAATGTGCTGGCGGCAATGTGCATATTGCTGATGATTGTGTATGGCTGGCAGCGGTTGGAGCATAACCCTACTGCGTACAGCGATGTCAAAATTCGTATCGTGCAGGCCAATATCCCGCAGGCGGAAAAAATGACTCCGCAGGCGCAATACAGTATCTTGAAGAAATACCTGGATTTAACCCAGTCATCGGGGCTTGACGGTATTAACGTAACCATCTGGCCGGAGGCGGCGGTGCCGTATTATATGGCACCGGGATCCATCCTGCTGCGTGATATGGGCAGCATATTGCCGAAAAATGCGCTGTTGGTGACTGGCGGCCTGCGGGGAAATAATAATATGAAAGACTGGCAGTCATGGAACAGCCTGTTTGTGATTAATCCGGCGGGGCAGGCGCTGGCGCAGTACGATAAGCACCACCTGGTGCCGTTCGGGGAATTCATCCCGTTTCGCCATATACTTCCGGTGGAGAATATTTCCGGGGGGCATGGCGATTTTTCCTACGGGAAAGGCGCAACGACGATTGCAGTTACCTCGCTTCCTCCGTTCAGCCCGCTTATCTGCTATGAAGCGATATTTCCCGATGAAGCGGTGGATAACACGCATCAGGCGAAATGGTTGCTGAATGTCACGAACGATGCCTGGTTTGGCGTCAGTTCCGGGCCATACCAGCATTTGCAGATGGCGCGCACGCGGGCGGTGGAAAACGGCCTGCCGCTCATCCGGGCGGCCAATACCGGCATCTCGGCAGTGATTGATCCTTTCGGGCGGATACTTGCCAGCCTGCCGCTGGAGCAGGAAGGAATACTGGATGCCATCCTGCCGTTGCCTGTGGTTAAATAGGTGATAATACTTTATTATATTGATGTATTGATAGAAGGATTAAAATCCTTCTATTATCTGGGCCGCGCAAGCGGGAGGGGATAGTATATTATTGAGGTTGCCCCTGAAAGCGTGGCTGCTCACTCGCGGTAGAATTGCCGTATAGTTTCAGCTTTCGTGTACATCTCCTGCGCCTCCGCATCCCTGCCCAGAGCAGCCAAGGCGCGTCCGCAGCAGCAATAAAGCTCAGGATAACCAGGAGATATCTCTATTGTTTGCTTATATTTTTCTAGCGCGCCATCGTAATCTTTAAGAGCATAAAGGGCATCTCCCCATTTGTGATAAGCTATCGTATCCTGGGGATCTATCTCTATCATTTTTTTATATTGCTCACTCGCCCCTTCGTAATCTTTCAGATCGCGAAGCGTATCTCCCCAACCCCAATAAGCCCACGTATATTGGGGATCCGCTTCTATGGCTTTCTTATACTGCTCAACCGCTCCAGCGTAATCTTTAAGAGCATAAAGAGCATTTCCCCAATGGTTATAAATATGCGGATCCTGGGGATCCATCTCTATTATTTTCTTATATTGCTCAATCGCTCCCTGGTAATCTTTGAGAGTATGAAGGGCATGTCCCCATCCATGGTAGGCCGCCATGTCCTGTGGATCCGCTTCTAGCGCTTTTTGATAGTGGACAATCGCTCCCTGGTAATCTTTACGTTTCAGCAGCGCGTTCCCTTGCGCTACATAAGCGCTCTCTAAAGAGACTTTCTGAGGATTATTGGCGTCTTCAGGCATAACATCCCGCAAGCATAGGTAACGATGCTATAATAGTAGAATATAACGCCATTTCCAATTCACATTAATTAACCTGCGCGAATTTAATCCCTGCGGCGCGGAATGCGTGGATGACTTTCACCATGACCTGGCTTTTGGAAGACACCATGCCCTGCGTGACATCGGGAATCCAGAACACCAGCATGATCTGGATGCCGCGATCGATAAATTCACGCACGTTGGCTGCCGGATGCGGCTCGGAGATGCAGAGCGGGTGGCTCTTGGCTGCTTCGATCATCAGCTTTTGCGCGAGTTCCACGTCGGCGTCGTAGGTGACCGTGACGGTGATATCTATGCGACCGCGTGTATTGGTGTAGGTCCAGTTGGTGACCTTGCCGATGATGAGGTCTTCGTTGGGAATCAGTACCTCGCGCCCGTCGAAAGTTTCAATCAGCGTGTGGCGGATCGCCATCTGGCGTACCCAGCCTTTTTCTGTCCCTACCTCGATCAGGTCACCCGCCTCAATTGCTTTTTCAAACAGCAATATAATGCCGCTTAAGAAATTGGAGGTGATTTTCTGCAGGCCGAAGCCCAAAGCGACTGCCAGCGCGCCGCCGAACACAGTAAGGGCGGTGAGATCGACCCCCATTTCGGTCAGGCTGAACAGGAATGCCAGAAAATAGAGCGTGATGCGTAGAAATTTGATGGCCAGCTCACGCGCGTTAAAGCTTAAATGCGAACGTTTGAGCCAGTTTTCGCCGCTTTTGGAGAGCGCCCCGGCGCCCCAGAACAAAATCACGAGGGTAAAGATGCCTTTAACGACATCCAGCAGGGAAATGCTGAATTTCCCCATGTTAAAAGCAATCCTGCTTAAGGAGTCGAGTGTGGGCGCCAGCAGGCCGGTGACGCTCAGCAAGGTCATCACCAGCATGATAAAATTAATGAAATAGGCGATAAAATGCCGGTGGGCGATGAGTAGCAGGCAACTGGCGATAAGCCATACAAGCGCAATTTTCACCAGGCTGGCAATGATGATATGGGCCTGCAGGACAGGCATCAGTGCTGCCGTTATCCAGCTTGCCGCCACGAGGCTCATAATCACCATGAACGGCAGCAGGACAGAGGAAATAATGCTATTGATAATGTCGGCGTATTTGGGGCTTACCTTCAGCTTGCGCCGTATGACGCGCTCTATCACAATCGATCCGAGGAACGCCGCTATGAAGGCGATAAGCGATAGAAAAAGCTGCAGATCCACACCGGAGTCGTCCAGCAGGGACAGTACCGTGTTTTTCGCTACCGGGAGCAAATCCTTATCGTGAGATTTAGCCATTGCTTAGAAACTATTATCTCGATGCCAATTGTCAAACGTTATATACATGCTATAACGCTAGCACGTGCAACTTATTTATAGGGAGATTATTATGGCGCTTACCAAGGTCAAACCGGCAAGCGGTGATATGGATATAGGCCTTAATGCCAAATCGCGCAAGGAAGTCGCGCAGTGCCTCAGCGAATTGCTGGCGGATAGCTATCTGCTCCAGCTTAAGACCCAGTTTTACCATTGGAATGTCACAGGCGAGAATTTCCTTAACCTGCATTTGCTGTTCGAGAAACAATATGATGAACTGGCAGAAGCGGTAGATGAGCTGGCGGAGCGTATCCGCGCGCTGGGGCATGTTGCTCCGGGCACATTCCATCAATTTTCCGAACTGACTTCGCTGGAGGAAGATATCGGCCTGCCGTCGTCATGGCAGAAAATGGTTGTGAATCTGGCAGAGGCGCATGAAACGGTTACCCGTGCCGCACGCGAGAAACTGGAGGCAGTGCAGAAAGCCGAGGATGAAGGCACTGCGGATATTCTTATCCGGCGGCTGCAGGCGCATGAAAAATCCATATGGATGTTGCGCAGCCATCTCTAAAATTGCCGTATAATGAATTTTTTACAAATCCATGAGCCGGGGGAGACGCCGAACCCGCATAGTGAAGGTGTTGCCGTCGGGATCGATCTGGGCACTACCCATTCTGTGATTGCCGTAGCCAGTGAAGGCAAGGTTACTGTGCTGCATGATATCTGCGGCGGGGTGCTGGTCCCGTCGGTCGTGCATTACGCTGAAAACGGGCAGGTTACGGTAGGAAAAGCGGCGCGCGCCTTGCTGGCGGGTGATGGCGTACACGTTGTTGCGTCCGTCAAGCGGCTGATGGGACGCAGCGGAGCCGATGCAAAGGCGCTTGCGTTCCCGTATCCGCTGGCGGGTGACGAGGGAGCGGTGCGCTTTACGGTCGGTAAGCGTGCGCTTACGCCTGCGGAAGTATCCGCCGATATCCTGCGCCATATGAAAGCGATTGCGGAAACGGCCTTGGGGCAGGAAGTGGCCAGGGCGGTGATTACGGTTCCGGCCTATTTTGACGATGCGGCGCGGCAGGCGACCAAGGATGCGGCAAGGCTGGCCGGGCTTGAAGTGCTGCGCCTGATTAACGAGCCTACGGCGGCGGCGCTGGCATATGGGCTGGATAAGAACGCGGAAGGCATTTATGCCATTTATGATTTAGGGGGCGGCACGTTCGATATTTCCGTACTGAAACTGGAAAAAGGCGTGTTCCAGGTACTTTCTACCGGCGGCGACATTACGATTGGTGGTGATGATTTTGACAAAGAGATAGTTGCCGGTTGCCGGTTGCCGGTTGCCAGTGAAGAAGGGGCGAGGGGCGAGGAGCAAGGGAAAAGAAAGTTGCGTGAGTACGTGGAGGAGGCACAGCCGACGACCCCGCGCAGCGAGGGGGTAAGCGTAAGCGAAGGGGGCGAACTATGCTCGCCCCCTTACAAAAATAATCCGGCCTTGCTTGAGAAAGCGCGGAGGCTGAAGGAGAAATTAAGCGAGGCGGAAGAAGCGGTGTTGGAATGGGAAGGGAAGGCGATCACGGTCACGCGCACGCAGTTTGAAGCCATGATCGCGCCGTATGTCAGCAAGACGCTTGGCATTTGCCGGCAGGCGCTGGAAGATGCCCGCCTGACTGCAAACGAGGTCAAAGGTGTCGTACTGGTCGGCGGTTCCACGCGTATTCCTTATGTGCGTGTGGAAATAGAAACGCTGTTCGGGCAGGCGCCGCTGGCCGATATCAATCCGGATGAAGTGGTGGCGGTAGGTGCGGCGATTCAGGCCGAAGGGCTTACGCAAGGATCGGATAACCTGCTGCTGGATGTGGTGCCGCTGTCGCTCGGCCTTGAAACCATGGGCGGGATCACGGAAAAGATTATTCATCGCAATACGCCGATTCCGGTGGCGGTGTCGCAGGAATTTACCACCTATCAGGACGATCAGACCGGCATGGTCATCCATGTGGTGCAGGGCGAACGCGAGATGGTGGAGCATAACCGGTCGCTGGCGCGTTTTGAGCTGAACGCAATTCCGAACCTGCCTGCCGGGATCGCACGTATCAAGGTGACGTTTTCCGTGGATGCGGACGGATTGCTGAGTGTCAGCGCGCGTGAAGAAAATACAGGTGTGGAGCAGTCCGTTGTGGTCAAGCCTTCCTACGGTATCAGTGAGGAAGAGATAGAGGCGATGCTGCGTGAAAGCATGGAGTTTGCCCGCGCTGATATCACGAGCCGGTTGCTGCGCGAAGCGGAAATGGAGGCAAAGCGCTCGCTGGAAGAGGTCAAGTCGGCCATAAAGAGCGATGGCGATCTGCTGGATGACAGGGAACGCGCGCGTATCCATGAACAGATGGGACAGCTTGAACAGGCGCTTGCTACGGGAGATCGCGATAAAATTGATGTGGTCTGCGAGCAATTGCATAACGTTACCCGACATTTTGCGGAAAAGAGGATGGACAGAGCCATCAATTTAGCCTTAAAAGGGGTGAGTTTAGATAAAATTTAGGATGCATATGCCGAAAATGACGTTTGTATATCAGGATGGAAAAGAGCTGGTCGTGGATGCCCCGAACGGCGTTTCCGTGCTGGAAATCGCCCATAAGAATAAAATTCCGCTCGAAGGTGCCTGCGAAGGATCGCTTGCTTGCTCGACCTGCCATGTAATTGTAGATAAATCCTATTACGATAAGCTCAATCCCGCCACGGAAGATGAGGAGGACATGCTCGATCTCGCATTCGGGCTTACCCATACCTCACGGCTGGGTTGCCAGATACTGATGTCGGATGCGCTCGATGGCCTGCGTGTCATGCTGCCCGCCGCTACCCGCAACATGATGGTGGATAAGAAGTAATCTTTTACTTAGCGGGAAACCGCTGTCCCAACCGTATAAAATCCACTTGCGCCGGATGTTGCTTTATCGGGAGCGCTCTGGTTGTTGTATTCGGTTTTTATCCAGTCGGCGGATTCTGCCCCATTAACAATATGCACCTCTTGAATCTTGGCATTGGTTACCGTATTTGGATTATCACTTGTTCCTATTATCAGATCGCTGGTCGATGTGGTGTTGCCAAGCGGTGAGATACTAGTACCCGGTGCGCCGTATTCTGCACCATTAAAATAAATGTGAGAGCGGTGGGCAGTGGTATCAACAGTCATTACCACATGATACCAAGTACTAAGAGTCTGATATGTTTCCGCTGTATCATATCCGTGACTACTAGCATCAGTCACAGTAGAGCCATAATAAAGTGGTGGGTCAGCACTTGCAAATAGATTATATCCAGATACCGATGATGGCGATCCGCCTTTCCAGATCATATCAAAATAACTGGTGGGATTGCTACCTATGTTTACCCAGCAACTTTGTGTGAAACTCCCTGTTCCGAAATCTAGATGATGATCTGCCGGATTTGGAATATCTATATAGTTGGTATTGCTACTATTGCCGCTAATTGAAATAGCATTACCAAAAATCCCACTCGCTCCTTGTGTTACCGTCCCCAATTTTGTTCCTATGCTTCCATAACTCGTAGAATCCAATACGCTTCCGCTGCTTTCACCGAGATGCCAGACACCTTTATAGGTATTATTCCAAGTTCCATGCTGGTTAGACTGGTCGGTAGTAATAGCCGTGTTTCCGTACTGGAGGTAGATGACGGTATCTGTGGTGTGGGAAACGGTGGGGACTTGTACCCAGAATACGGCTGCGCCGGTGGTGGCATTCCAGCTTTCACGCTCGAAGGGAAGCAGATGGGTTCCGGCAGCATCGGAGGTAAAGGTGATATCATATCCACTGGCATTCGTGACCATGCCGCCATGCCCTGTAGTGGCAAGGTAAGGGGTAGTAGTAGCGGTGCCGACAAACAGCACGGGAAAACTGCTTTGGTCGGTGTTGTTGACCGTGCCGACCTTCGTATGATCCAGGGTGACGGTGCGATAGTATGTGGGGGGAACGGCACATCCCAGCGTATTGGTTGACAAGCTTGGCGTCATCATCTGCCAGAATTCTTTGTAGGTGACGATATCATCGAAACCGGTAAGCAGGCTTCCGGCAGTGGCTATGGTCGGGGCTTTCTGCACATAGGTCACCGGCGAAAGAATGCCTGCGCCCCCCGTATGCGCGGCGCTATTGTCGCAATGACAGTTGGCCTGCTCATCCGCATTCGTGCTTTTTGCATTGACGGCGATGCCGCCCGAGCTATATGCGCCGTGCCCATTCGCGCCGTGGCTGACAATGACATAAATAGCGGTGGTGCTGCGCGCCGCTCCGGAAGCGTCGTTTACGGTAATGCCGGGGGTGGAGACTGAACCCGTTAACGTGCAGTTCGTGGTGGAAGTGACGGTATAATCCGGATTTACGGCATAGCGGAACTTACGTCCCCAGCCGTCAACCATGTAGCTGTCGGGCAGGCGCAAGGCGCGGGTAGGAATACCGCCTTCCACTGTTCCTGAAGCGGCGGCGAAGTTAGCCGCAGGTGAACCACCAGTGCATGTACCTGTATTTGCAGCTTCCACGCCATAATTGGCGCTGGATGCGGTTGCGGTCAGATCGGAAGGACAAGGAATGCGCCCAAACGCCACCCGGTAATCCAGCAGCGCCTTCTCTATGGCGTCCATCGTGGTGACGGTCGAATTCACCTGAGAGGTTTGGACTCCGGTTACCAGTAACCTCATGCTGCCGTATAGAATGATGCCGATAAGGGCGAGTACTACGGAAATTTCGATGAGGGTGAAACCGTTTTTTTTCATGAACGCCTCCTGCATATAGAACCAGCAGGGCAGATCCCTGATGGCAGGGGAGTTCAGAAAACCTCATTGTTGGAAAGGTTTGAATCTGTCTTTAAGCTTGCGCTCTGGACATGCACAGATTCCTCCCCAGCCATGGACTAGGGAGTACAAATTACGGTTGTACAAATGCCGCCAACAATGAGAGGTTCTGACACCCCATGAATGCTTATTGCATTCACGCATTCACTATATCAGTAAATTCAGTTAAGGTCAAAGCGTGTATGGAACATGTTGATAAAGTTGTCCCTAAATCAAAAACACTTGATATTATAATATAACATAATGCAGGAGGCAGGTAAAAAATGTTAAGGGCCAATAGTATTGTTTATTTCAAAGATCGGTTCCTGGAAGAAAGCAAATGCCATATTTCGTTGCGTGACCGATCGTTTCGTTTTGGCGATGGTATTTTTGAGACCGTATTGGTCGTAAATGGCCGGCTGTATGACATGCCGGCGCATCTGGACAGGTTGAGAAGAGGATTGGACGCATTTCGCCTCGTGCTGGATACCGAAAATTTAAGTGAAATATGCCAGCAGGTGATTCAACATAATCATCTTACCCAGGGCTATGTCCGTATCATCGTGTCGCGTGGGGTGGATGAAGAGGGAGTAGTCGGGTACATAACCAAGGGAAGCAGACCCTATTTCGTTGTTCAGGCCGTCAGTAAACCCTATCCCGCTTTCAAGCCGCTGAAGTTGTGGCTTTCATCCTATAGGGTGAGTTTTCATGCGCCGTCAAAAACGAATAATGCCTTGCTTTATACCCTCGCGATGCTGGAAGCGTCTGACAACGCATGCGATAATGCGCTCTTGCTGGATACGGAAGGCCATATCTGTGAAACCGCATCCGGGAATATATTCTGGATTAAAGGCAATATACTTTGCACGCCGGATACTGCCTTGCCCTTTGTACCCGGCACCATGCGGTGCAAAGTGATGGAATTATGGCAAGGTGAGGTGAGGGAAGGGCATTTTACCCTGGATGACCTGAAATGTGCCGACGAAATTTTTATGACCAATGTAGGAACCCTCATCGCGCCCATATTAACAATAGCGCCCATCGGCATTGCCTTGCCCGCTGGTCCTTGCACAAAAGCCTTGCGGCTTGCGCTGGATCAGGCAATATGTAAGGCAGCATGAGGTCAGCGCTTGGGAAAGTGGCGTGATATAAACCTTGATATTAGACTCGGTTGAGGTAGATTGCAGCCATGATCAAAACGTTCCTGTTAAGAACTACCTCCTTATTCGTCTTTGCGGGGATGGTTACCTGTGGTTCGGACAATGCGGCTGCATATGATCCAAACCGGCAGCACCATATGTTGCCGAGTATAGAAATCAATCTGGATGTGTTGAACGATATCGCGGAAAAGCCGGTATATACCCGTCCCGAACCGGCACCGTCGTTTAGGGAAGAAGCCATCCAGCTGGAGGCAAGGCCTGTTGCGAAGGCACCCGTGGAAGCTGCTCCGGTAAAGCATAAGCAGCTGAAGCATAAAAAGAAGCCTTCCCACCGACAGCGCAAGGTAGATACGGCACCGGAAGTACAGGTCGTGGCGGATAAAGAGGCGGAGGCAAATCTCGCGCCTGTCCCGATGCCGCCTAAACCCAAGCCTCCTGTAAAGCTGCAGAAAAAACCCTTGCCTGTGCAAATGCCTGCGCCGGTGATTGAGTCATTGCCCGCGCCTCCTCCGCCACCGCCGCCGGTTCCTGTTAAACCTGCAGTGAATACAAAACCGCAAAACGTCAAGAAAACTGCGCCCGCTGCACCAATAGAGGCATTGCCCAGCGATTTCACGGATCTTGCCAAGCCGTCGGTGATGCCTGTGCCTCCGTCACTTCCACCGCTTCCTCAGGCGAAGCCCACTCCGCTTCCGCCCACACCGACGGTAAAGGCAGTAGAACCATTGCCGCAGATTAACGGGCTGCCGTCTTTACCGGTAACTCCTCCGGCGCTGCCCCCGCTTCCGGAAACCGGAGCAATGCCGCCAGTGCATAAACCCCCGATACAGGAAATAGAACAACTACCGCAACCGGAACAATTACCTCCCGTACCGGCGACGCCGCCCTCACTTCCGGCACTACCTAAAATGGGAACAGTGCCCCCTGCGCATAAATCCCCGGTGCAGGAAATAGAGCAATTGCCGCAACCTGAGCAAATGCCGTCTTTACCGGGGACACCTCCGGTACCGCCTTCGCTTCCCGCCCTTCCGGAGCTGGGGAACGCATCGCCTGTGCATGCGGCTCCGGTACAGAAGATCGAGCGGTTGCCGCAGCCGGAGCAGATGCCACCCTTACCCGCGACGCCTCCTTCGCTTCCGCCATTGCCGCCCATGGGCGTACCGTCCTCCTTGCCGCCTGCGTCTGCGCCGGGATTGCCCTCCCTTCCGCCACTGCCGGAGAGTAAGCCTGTGCCGGTTACGCATAAGCCGTCGGCGGCTGCCCAGCCATTGCCTGAAATAGGCATGATGCCGTCTGCGATTACGCCCGCGCCTCCCTCTTCGCCGCCGCCGCTGGTCGAAGCAAAGAAAGGCAGCGCGCCTCCGCCACCTGCCGCGCCTGTGAAAACAGAGAGCAACGCAGCAGGTTCCAAGCCCGATCTGCAGATAGTCTTTAATGAGAATGAAACCGAGATTCCGTTGAACATGACGGGTAAGCTTGATGACATTTCCAAATGGCTTGTCAGCCATGCTAATGCACGCGTCAGCGTGGTGGCCTATGCCTCCGGTTCGGAATCGGCCAGCATTTATCCCAAGAGGGTTTCGCTCGCGCGTGGAATCGCGGTGCGTAATGCCCTGATTTCCAAGAATAGCCTGGATGTGGAGCGTATCACCGTCAAGGCGCTGGGCAATAAAAGCGAGTCGGGGCCAAGCAACCGGGTGGATCTGTTCATCATACAATAGGCTTCCTCTGAAACTCTACTGCGACTTTTCCTATTCCTTTGGAAAGATAGTGTGTTACATAAGGAAATGGAAAGTGATTTATGAGACATGATACGATACGCCAGCCGGCTGACATGGAGCAGCACCAGGGGAAAAATGTACCGGTATTTGCCGCGCTGGATCTGGGCACCAATAATTGCCGCCTGCTGATTGCGCGTCCGTCCGTGTACCCGATAGGAGTGGAGTACGGGATAAAGGTGATTGACAGCTTTTCCCGCATTGTGCGTCTTGGCGAAGGCCTCAGTGCCAGTAACCGTCTTTTGCCGGACGCCATGCACCGGACCCTGGCCGCGCTTAAGACATGCCAGAAAAAAGTGGAACGTCTCCAGGTGCCGTTTGCACGTTATGTGGCCACCGAAGCCTGCCGGCAGGCGGATAACAGTGAAGAATTCCTTGCCCTGGTAAAGAACGAAACCGGCCTAGAGATTGAAACCATCAGTAACGAAGAAGAAGCTAAGCTCGCGTTTCTCGGCTGCTCCAGCCTGCTGTTGCCGCAATCCGAGCATGCGCTGGTGTTCGATATCGGCGGCGGCAGCACGGAATTCCTGTGGGTCAAGCGTGACAACATGGCGCCGCCGGAGCTTTTGTGTGACCACCGCATCATTGATTGGCTTTCGCTCAACCAGGGCGTCATGAATCTGTCGGAGAAGTTTGGCGGCACGGCGTTTTCCGAAATGTATTTCGATGAGCTGGTGGGGCATCTGGTGAAAACCCTGCGCGCGTTCGATCGCAAAAACAAGATCAGCGAAGCGGCTGCTGCCGGATGCGTGCAGTTGCTTTCCACCTCCGGCACGCTGACCACATTGGCTGCGATCCATCTGGGGCTGCCACATTATGAGCGTTCGCGCGTAGACGGTATCAGCTTCGAGCTGGACGATTTGCGCGATGCGGCGCAGTCCATCCTTGCCATGCGCCCCTCCGAGCGTTCGGCCAATGCCTGCATCGGGCCGGAGCGTTCGGATTACATCGTTTCCGGCTGTGCCATTTTCGAAGCGATATGCACCTTATGGCCCATCGCCAAAATCACCGTCGCTGACCGCGGCGTGCGTGAAGGGGTAATCATCTCCCTGATGCATGAATATATGCGGGGGACGATGTAATAAGCCATTTTATTTATTCCTCTCGCTTTGATCTCTCATGGCTTGTAGAAGTATCTGAGCAGCTTTAGGGTCAGTAAAGCTTACACGCCCTTTTGTTAGCTGGGTTCCTTTTTCAGTATAAGAAGAACCTAATACTGTGCTGGCAGCAGTGATTACGATTCTTGCATCTTCGGGATTTAGCGCCTCAAACTCTACCCCTCCATCTGTTTCTACTGGATGGTGAGATGATAAGATTATAGCTGCTTTGTCTAATAGGATGGATGAAGATTGTTCTTGCGCAGTGATACTGCCATTCTCTTTAGATGCAAAAAATCTTCGATCTCCAATGGTGTGCTGTACACCATAGGAATTTCCAAGTGGCGGGAATTCTTGTGTAGAGTTTAGCAGCGAGGCTTTTTGTTCAGGGTTTAATAGCCAGGGCGATGGTTCAGATGTGTCCTGGGCAAGTGCAAGCATCATATTTAGTTGTTCTTCATTAAGAATAACACCTAATTCCAGCAACCGTGGCGCTACTGCATCAAAAAGAATATATATAAATTTCTCGGAAACATAGTATTCTTTAATACCATTAGTATTAAGAAGAGATGCTGCACCTGCTTGATTATTAATGCGCCACACAGGCGGATTCCGGTTATCAAACTGTGCTTCATTAGATAATATTTGTCGTAGTGCCTCTTCCGGAAGGTCTTCCATCTAGTAACCCTTTCCCTAGTCGGATGATGGTCTTAGTTATACTGTAGTCAGGAACTTCTATAATGGCACCTTAGCCAAGGTATTTAATAAAGCTCTGTCTTCTTTCTGCCATAAAATACTCCTTAAAAACACCATAAAACTCTGCCCCTTTTTGGGCTATCCGGCAAAAAGTATTTCGTTTACGCCGTTGCTGGTTTCTCATCCAGCGCGCCATCGGTTTTCTTGCGGCTAGAAGGGACAGAGGTCTTGGTGGCGGGTTTGCTGCCGCTATCGTTATTATTGCGGTCAAGCGGCTCGCCTTTTAAGAGCGCCTTGATATCCGCGCCGCTCAAGGTTTCGTATTCCAGCAGGTTCTTGGCGATGAGATGCAGCTCATCCATATGCTCGGTCAGGATTTCCTTGGCCTTCGTATGCGCGCCTTCGACGATTTCACGCACTTCCTCATCAATGAGCGCCGCCGTTTTGCTGGACACCTTGCTCGCCGCGGCGCCACTATAGGCATCCTGGTTGTCAGAGCCGTAGAAAAGCGGGCCAAGCTTGTCGCTCATGCCCCATTCGGTGACCATCGCGCGCGCCAGTGCGGTGACGTATTTAATATCCGAAGACGCGCCGCTCGATACTTTATCGTGCCCGAATATCAGCTCTTCGGCAACCCGGCCTCCCATGGCGATGGCAAGGTCTGCATACATTTTTTCACGCAGGTAAGAAATTTTGTCCGCTTCCGGCAGGCGCATCACCATGCCGAGCGCCCGGCCACGCGGAATAATCGTGGCTTTGTGGATCTGGTCGGCAGATGGCTGATGCACGGATACCAACGCATGGCCGCCCTCGTGATAAGCAGTCATTTTCTTTTCTTCCTCGCTGATGACCATGGATTTGCGCTCCGCCCCCATCATTACCTTGTCCTTGGCAGCTTCAAGCTCTTTCATGGTTACGACTTTCTTGCCATTGCGAGCGGCGAGGAGCGCGGCTTCATTCACGAGATTCGCGAGATCGGCACCGGAAAAGCCTGGTGTACCGCGTGCAATGGTGCGCGCGCTGACATCGGGAGCCATGGGGACTTTTTTCAGATGCACTTCGAGAATCTTCTCGCGTCCATTAATATCAGGGTTAGGCACCGTGATCTGACGATCAAAACGGCCCGGACGCAGCAGCGCCGGGTCAAGCACGTCGGGACGATTGGTTGCCGCAACGATGATGACGCCTTCATTGGCTTCAAAGCCATCCATTTCTACTAACATCTGGTTGAGCGTCTGCTCGCGTTCGTCGTTGCCGCCACCCATGCCGATACCGCGATGGCGGCCAACGGCATCAATTTCATCAATGAAAATGATACAGGGGGCATTTTTCTTACCCTGCTCGAACATATCGCGCACGCGGCTTGCGCCTACGCCCACGAACATCTCGACGAAATCGGAGCCGGAGATGGTGAAGAACGGCACCCCGGCCTCACCGGCGATAGCACGCGCCAGCAAGGTCTTACCGGTTCCCGGAGGGCCAACCAGTAAACAGCCTTTGGGGATTTTTCCACCCAGGCGCTGAAATTTCTGGGGGTCTTTCAGGAAATCTACGATCTCGGCAAGCTCGTCCTTGGCTTCGTCAATCCCCGCGACATCCTCAAACGTCACTTTGCCGGTTTTTTCCGTCAGCAGGCGTGCGCGTGACTTGCCGAAACCCAATGCTCCACCGCGACCGCCATCCTTGCCCTGCATCTGACGCATGAAGAAGATATAAATACCGACCAGCAACAGGAGGGGGAACCAGGAAAGCAGCGCGTTCCATACCGCATCCATACCGGAATTATCAGGCGTTGCCGAGATTCTGATTTTTTTCTTCAGGAGCGTCTCCACCAGATTCGGATCTTCGGGGGCATAGGTGATAAAGCGCTCATTATTGGTGGTATAGTGGCCCAGGATGGTGGTACTTGGCGAGTCGGGAGCTTTTTTGATAATGACGTCCGCCACTTCACCGGCATCCACCTTGGCGATGAAATCCGAAAACGCTAGCCGTTCATGGCTGTTAACTTCCGTGCCGCCTTCGAACATGTTAAACATGACCAGCAGCAGGAGGAATACGACGAGCCAGATGACAATGTTGCGGGTGATTTTGGGCATAATTTTTCTTTTACACGGAACAAAAGCGGTTATAGGCATCTAATATAGTGCAAAAAAAGCATTTTGTCATCCACTACCCGGAAATAATATCGTGCTATTCCCCTAAAATACGGGATTCACTATTGGTTTCGCGTTGTCCGTTGCGCGTAACGTACCGCTTAAGCCTGTTTGCCCAGGCGCACGGCCTTGGGGAATTTGACGCCCAGCGCGTTCTCCAGGCGTTCGATATCGCCGTAATATTCGATGCGACGCACGAAGCGCGGCATGATACCCGACCATTTGAATTTGCCGATGACCCTGCCGGCAGCGTCTTCACCTTCGGCTTTGAAGTTGAACAGATCGTGCATGGTAATCATATCGCCTTCCATGCCGACCACTTCCGACACGAAAGTGATACGCCGGTGGCCGTCGCGCATACGGCTGATCTGCACGATGAGGTGCAGGGCCGAGGCGATCTGGTAGCGCAGGGATTTCATTGGAATCTGTAGATCGGTCATGCTGATCATGTTTTCCAGACGGGAAAGCGCATCGCGCGGGTGGTTGGCATGTATGGTGGTAAGCGAACCTTCATGGCCGCTGTTCATGGCCTGAAGCATGTCGAACGCTTCCGCACCGCGCACCTCGCCGACAATAATACGATCCGGACGCATGCGCAGGGCGTTGCGCACCAGATCGCGGATGGATACGTCCTCATCGGCGTGCATCCCGACATGGTGCGGGCGGGTTTCCAGGCGCACCACATGCGGCTGCAGGAGTTTTAATTCCGCAGCGTCTTCGATGGTGACCACGCGCTCTTCCTTATCAATATGTTCCGAAATCGCATTGAGGAGCGTGGTTTTACCGGAGCCGGTGCCGCCGGAAATAACGATATTGAGACGGCATTTTCCTGCCACTTTAAGAAATTCGGCTACTTCCCGGTTCATATTGCCGTTTTCCACCATGGAATCGAGCGTGATCCGGCGCTTGGAGAATTTGCGGATGGAGATACTGGTTCCATCCACCGCCAGCGGCGGGGCGATGATATTGACGCGGCTGCCGTCGAGCAGGCGGGCATCCACCAGCGGGCGGTCCCTGTCAATTTTACGCCCGATATCTTTCACGATATTATTCGCCAGTGCATACACCTGGTCGTCGCTGGAAAATGCAATGCCGGTTTTTTCCAGAATGCCGGAGCGTTCTACATAAATGCTGTTGCAGCCGTTTATGAGAATGTCGTTGATGCTGTCATCATTGATAAGCGAGGCGATAGGTCCCATATCGGATTGGGCGTTATTGCCCTTGGCAGGTGTTGGGCCCGCTTCTGTATGCGTTGCAGGTGTCGAGGGTTCCGTGGTGTTAGTGATCGGCACTCTGCTGAGCAGTTTTTCTACATCCGGAAGGGCAAGTAGATCAATAGTTGCAGAAGCGCGCGCGATGACCGTGTCCTCAAAGGATTCTCCACGGATAAGGCTTTTCGCTCCGAAGATTTCACCTACCCCTGCGATGCGGCTTTCGCCTTTATGTATGACCTCCACCTTACCGGACAACAGGATAAAGGCGTTTTCGCAACTGCCGCCTTCCTCGCAGATAATTTCGTCCTTGGAAAAAGAGTGGATCATTGGTCCTACCTGAACTGGTTAATCTGTCGCCCACGGTAAATCTAACAGAAAAATGTAAAAATTCTCTTAATATGACGAAGTTTTAGCAAATAGTTAAGACATGTTCCAATGACTGCTAGCGCATGTAGCAAATAAAGAATTCTGTGTTGTTTTCTCTTTGATACGTATATTTTTACTTGCTTTCCTTGCATGCCGCACCCCGTTGTACGACGATGCTGGATTCCCGCAATAAATCCAGGGTGATATATTTATAATATATACAATAAGTTATATTATTCGCTCAATAATCTTAAGATATACAAGAGTGTCACGAAATTGTCATTTCTTTATGTTAATGTGTACTTACGTAATCAAGCTTTAAGGGTAAAAATTATGACAGGCTCATATTCACAAACCAGACGCGACTATTTAAATCAATTAGGGGAGGGGGTTGAAAATATAAGAAAAACATTAGGGATATTTGCGTCGAATGAAGTAATTATACCAATCCTTAGAGAGCAAGCGGCACGGTCTGCGGAGACAGCCCAATCATATGGACATAAAATTAACCCACAACAAGGAAAATTGGCAAAAGAACTTACAGAGAAAGTTACTGAAGAATTTATAGCCGCGATGTATGCGGGAAAGACAAACGAGAAGGGATACTTTGATCCTGATGGTATGACTCCTGCAGAAAGAACCGCAGCTCGGCAACAGGCTGGTAAGACTACGGTAAAAGAAAAAAAAGATGCTTCTTCTGCACAATTTTCCTCACCATCTATTGATCCGGATGGGGAAAATGTGCGAGGAAGGTCTGCTCAGGGGGCTGCGTCCCAGCCATCCCGACCGCAACATGATGATATAGAAAAGCAAAGCAGTGTTGCTGCTAGAAGGACTTTACTAGATGGCTTAGCAAGCTACACGGAGAGCCGAAGGCAAGGAGGAGCTTCTGACCCTGAAATTGTGCAGGAAATACTAGCGCAACCGCGAATAGATTCACAAGTTGTCCTTGAATTTTTAGTAGCGCTGAAAGATGGAAGAAAAAACGATAGGGAATTGATAGATCCTGACGGACAGCAAGTAGAGAACCGTCAAGGCCAGGCAGTAGGGCAGGGGAGTGAGGCCATTACTCCAAGTCCAACTCCACAACGTGTTGGCCAACAGGTCCCTCGCCAGCCTGGCCAAGTCACAGAAACTGCTGTAAGTGAGAGAAATAGAGAAGGAACTATGATTATTCCGGAAGTGACTACACACGAGAACCAACCAGAACGAATAGAAATTCAGGCAAACATCGCTGCTTTAAAAGCTAAAGTGCGTTCCGAACGGGGGGTATAATTCGCTATATCGACGGAAGTTAAACGCCGTTCAGCACTTCTTTTACTTTGCTCGCCAGTTGCTTGAGGGTAAAGGGCTTGGGGAGGAAATGGAATTCACGCTGGCTCCCGTAGCTTTTGACAAACACATCTTCCGCATAGCCGGAGATAAATATCACCTTGACCCGTGGAAATTTGGGAATGATCGTCTCTATCATGCTGGGGCCGTTAATGCCGGGCATGATCACGTCGGTAATGATCAGTTCCACTTCATTGCCCTGTTCTTCCATCATTTCGATGGCCATTTCCCCGCAATCCGCCTCCAGCACCGTATAGCCCTTGTTGCGCAGCGCCCGGGCGGCGAAGGTGCGCACCGGCGTCTCATCTTCGACGAGTAACAGGGTGCCTTTGCCGGTGAGATCGTCATTCACCGTGCGCTCCGGCGCCTGCGCTTCCGGTGGCGCGGCGTCTTCCGCCTTGTAACGTTTGAAGAATATGCTGAATGTCGTTCCTTTGCCTTCCTGGCTCTGCACATAAATATAGCCGCCGGTCTGCTTGACGATTCCGTATACAGTGGCAAGGCCAAGCCCGGTGCCGGATCCGACTTCCTTGGTCGAAAAGAAAGGCTCGAATATCTTCTGCAGCAACGTGCGCGGAATACCGGTGCCCGTGTCCATCACTTCCACTAACACATAATCCCCATCCGTTATCGCCTCGTCTTCGGCGGGGGGGATGAGGCTGCGGTTGATCGGGGTCCTGGCATTGATGGTGACATGGCTGGTTTTGATGGTAAGCCCGCCGCCGTTCTGCATGGCGTCGCGGGCGTTTACCGCCAGGTTGATAAATACCTGCTCCAGTTGCCCCTGATCGGCTTTTACGAGCCCTAAATCGCGCCCATGCACCATTTTCAACTCGATATTCTCGCCAATCAGGCGACGGACCAGGTTGGAAAGCTCGGCGAGGACATCGGTGATGTCGAGCATTTTCGGCTGCAGCGTCTGGCGGCGCGAGAAGGCGAGCAGCTGGCGCACCAGGTTTGCCGCACGGTTGGCGTTTTGTTTGATCTGCATGATGTCGGCAAATGACTGGTCCCCGGCAGGGTGGCGCATCAGGAGTAGATCGCAAAAGCCGATCATGGCGGTGAGCAAGTTATTGAAATCATGGGCAATGCCACCCGCAAGCTGGCCGACTGCTTGCATCTTCTGCGAATGGGTGAAGCGTTGCTCCAGGTTTTTCTGCTCCGTGGTGTTGATCATATGCACGATGATCTCTGAACGGTCGTACCCCATGCTGTTGATATAGAGCGATACGGTGATTACCTCTTCCGTATTCAGCGTGATGTCCAGAGGCTTCCTGTCTATCGGCTGGCCCTGAGAAATTTTTGCGATAAGCGCCTTGATATCGGAGCGATTGTCTTCTTTGATGATATCGAAGAATGACCAGCCGCAGTCCGCGACCCGGAATTTCAGCAGTTCGCGCAGGGAGTCATTGCAGTCGAGCACCCATCCATCCTGCCCGATTACGGCGATAGCAAACGGGGAAAAGGAAATAAAACGCGGCAGGCTGAGAATAAAATCTTTTGGCATACCCGTTATGCGGACTCCTGCAGATCCACTGCTGCGCTTATTCCATAAGTCCGGCCACCTTCGACCAGCAATTTCTGCTGAATGTTCGTGGTCACCGTGGCGCGGTTTTTCTGTTTTATTATCACCTGGCCGTTAAAATCGCTGAGCAGCAGGATGCCCGTATCATGCTTGACATACTGGTGGAAGATGTGCCCCAACAGCATCCTGGACTGCAGTATTTCGCCGGCATTATATCCCAACCATTGCTCGAAATCCTTGCTGACGGCGACTATCTTGCCATTGCTGTCGGCGACGATTTGTCCGCCTTCCACGGTGCGTACCGCTTCCTGAAGCAGCGTGATGACATGCTTATCCCCATTTTTGGGTTCCGTATCCTCGGCACGTTTTTCCACATAATCGCGCCCGCGTATAATGAAATATCCTCTAGGGCGTGTGATAACATCTACGGCAACCATCATGGTCAGCTTATCGCCATTGCTGTCATGAAACGATAGTACCATATGATCGGATTTATTTTGTTTCAACGCTTGGAATATCTGATTCTTTGCCTCGTCTGATATGTCGGTAAACGCGAAGAGGTCGTGCAACGTGTAACTGCCGTTATTGAGAAAATTTACAAAAATTTTCTGGAATCCCGTATCGACATAAAAAATCGTTCCCTCGGCATTGGTGATAAAGCAGAAGCGTGTGCCAATCTGGGTGGCGGAGGCAAGCAGTGCTGCCTGAAATTCGGTGGCCATAAGCAGGTTGCGGAACTTCACCATAAAGAACCAGATAATGGATCCGAACGCGGCGACGCTTGCCACCAGCACCGCCAGAAATACCCCGCTGATGGTGGCATCCTCGACCGTGTAAGCGGAAAGGCAGATAATATCGAACACCACCAGAAAGATCATGAATGTCTTGAGGATGCGTGGCACGCGGTTGCGTACGACAAAACCGCTGCCCTCAAGATTATTTAATATATTATCGCTGAACCGGATGCTCATGATGATCCTATTTATTGGGGGGCACGCTGCCCCCGATTTTACTCCGTAAAATCTCCCCTGCGGGGTCGTCGTATAGCACTCCTCCGCGTACCCTTGCGCCGTCTTGCTTTTTTATATTCCGCACTTATTTTCTTCCCCGTAAACGATATACGTAGCTTATGACTTCCGCCACTGCCTTATAATGTTCGGCGGGGATCTCTTTGTCAATATCTACTGTCGCATAAAGCACTTGAGCAAGCGGAGGATTTTCAAATAGCGGGATGTTGTGTTCTTTCGCGACTTCGCGGATGCGCAGCGCGATAAGATCCAGGCCTTTAGCCACCACGATCGGCGCACGCATGGATTTTGAATCGTATTTCAGCGCGACGGAATAGTGCGTCGGGTTGGTGATGATGACGTCTGCGGTCGGCACCGCCGCCATCATGCGTTTTTTGGCGCGCTCCACCCGAATCTGGCGGATGCGCTGCTTGATTTTCGGATCGCCTTCCTGCTGCCGATATTCTTCCTTGATTTCCTGCTTGGACATGCGCAGGCTTTTTATAAATTCGTAACGCTGGTAGAGATAGTCGATCGCGGTAATGAGAAACATGACGATGCATACGCCTATCATCATGCGCTTGGCCGTGGCGGCCAGGTACGCCACCACGCCAAAGATGCCGATATCCGGCAGTTGCTTCAATTGCGGGAAATAGGGCAGGACGCCATAATAGGCCACCACGGAAACCAGGATTATCTTGATAATGCTTTTGCCGAATTCCGTGAGCGATCGCATGGAAAAAAGCCGTTCCAGCCCTTTGAGGATGGATATTTTCTCGAGTTTGGGTATGATGGGCTCCAGCGAAAAGACGAACCGGTTCTGTATGGCGTTGGATACGATTATCGCCGCGATGAAAGCCACGAAAGGTATTAACAGCACGCCTGCGCACATTTCCAACGTGTCTATCAGCAGGCTGCCCAGCGCCTGGTTATCCGCAGCGAAGCTGTCGGGCCGCTCAATAAATACGGCAAGCGAGTATTGCACTTTATGGAATAATTTAGGCGCGATCCACACCAGCGCCAGGGTAAAAGCCAGCAGCATGAAGAAGCTCGTCGCCTCGCGTGACGTAATCGACTGGCCACGCTCAGCGGCTTCTTCCAGCCGCTTTCGCGTAGGTTCTTCGGTTTTTTGCGAATCGTCCTGTTCGTCGGCCATAAGAGAGGTGCTAGGTTCTAGGTGCTAGGTTTTAGAAGTAGGAATGTTTCTATAGAAACACTAGAACCTAACACCTAGAACCTAGCACCTCATTTCAGATAACCCATAATAGCCATAATCCGGTCTTTGTAAAATTCCATGTAAAATAACATGATGGCGCTGAAGGTGGTGATGAAGATAAAGAAGCCCACCATCAATTGCGGGGCGACGAGGACGAAGAACACTTGAATGGTGGGCATCAGCCGCGAGATGATACCGGCGCCCAGGAAAAGCAGTGTTCCGGTAATGAGGACAGGGGCCGATATCTGCACTGCCGTGGTGAATGTGTCGGAGGTGATATGGGCGATGGTGCTGGCAAAATCTCCCAGCGGCGGCAGCTTGCCGACCGGGAACACCGTGTAACTCTCGGTAATTCCGCGTAGCATCATGTAATGCAGGTTGGTGCTGAACAATAGCACAATGGTGATGATGCCGAAGAAATTACCGACAATCGAACCCTGGCTGCTTTGGTTGACGTCAAATATCACGGCGGAGGATACGCCCGCCTGTACCGAAAAGATTGCGCCGGCAATATGCGTTACGGCGATGATGGTCTTGCATATAGTGCCGATGAAGATGCCTATGAGTATTTCATTGGCAACCATCAAGAACAGTATGGTATTGGAGGGGGGCAAGGGTGGCATGGCAGGTCCTAGCACCGGGGTCAGCACCAGAGTGACCATCAGTGCAAAGCAAAGCCGGATATTGGCTGACACATAGGTTTCACCATATCCCGGCAGCACCATGATGCCGCTGCCCACGCGGCAGAATATCAGGAAAAAAGAGAAAATCTGGGAGATGAGGAAATGCTCTAGCATAGAGTTATATAATCGGGGGCGCGCCGCCCCCGATTGCACTCCGTGCAATCTCCCCTGCGTGGTCGTCGGCTGTGCCTCCTCCGCGTACCCACGAGACTTGATTTTTTTTATTCATCATTGCCCCGCCCGATGTCCACAATCCGCTTATTCAGTTCTTCGTTGAAATCCGAAAGCGTGCTGATCATGAACGGCATCAGAAAAATCAGCGATATAAAAATGATAAATATTTTCGGCACAAACGTAAGCGTCTGCTCCTGAATCTGCGTCAGCGCCTGGAACAGCGATACGATCAGCCCCACTGCAAGGGCAATCAGCATCAGCGGCATCGCTACCTTGAAAAAAACGATCAGCCCCTGCCTGCCGATTTCCATCACTTCAAGAGAATCCATGCGTGCACTATAGTGCTATTTAATAGTGCATGCCAGAAAAAGAATAGACTTCCTCCGAAACTCTACTGCGCCGGAAAATCTGCTTGAAAATTCCGTACTCAAAACTCACGTACTTCTCTGTACGCTCAAGTTTTTCCGTGCCGAATTTCCTTCGCGCTTTTCTCGCCGCAGCGAGTTTCACAGGAAGTCTAATGGCTATCGCTCTTCCACCATCTCGGTTTTACCTTTTACCCGATCGGCGAGGGCAGCGGACATGAATACTTCCAAGTCACCGTCGAGCACGCCTTTGGTGTCGCTGGTCTCCACATCGGTGCGCAAGTCCTTGACCATCTGGTATGGGTGCAGCACATAAGAGCGAATCTGGTGGCCCCAGGCATTGTCGGTTTTGGTGGCGTTGAGCGCGTCTGCCTTGGCCTCGCGCGCGCGCAGTTCCTGCTCATAAAGCCGCGCCTTGAGCATGCTCATCGCCTCTTCTTTATTTTTATGCTGCGAGCGCGTGGTCTGGCTCTTGACGACAATGCCGGAAGGCATGTGCGTAATGCGCACGGCACTTTCGGTTTTGTTGACATGCTGGCCGCCTGCGCCGCCGGAACGCATCGTATCGATCTGCAGATCCTTTTCATCTATCTTGATGGCGATAGTATCGTCCACGACCGGATAGACCCAGACGCTGGCGAAGCTGGTATGGCGGCGGGCGTTGCTGTCAAAAGGCGAGATGCGTACCAAGCGGTGCACGCCTGATTCCGTTTTCGCCCAGCCATACGCGTTGTGGCCGGACACCTTGATGGTGGCGGACTTGATGCCGGCTTCCTCACCCGCGAGTTCGTCCACCAGTTCAACCCTGAAGCCGCCCTTTTCCGCCCAGCGCATATACATGCGCAGCAAGATGGAAGCCCAGTCCTGACTTTCCGTACCGCCTGCGCCGGGATGTATCTCGATGAAGCAGTCATTGCCGTCAGCCTCGCCGGAGAGGAGACTCTCCAGTTCGAGGCGGCGCAGTTTATCGGCGATGCCTGTAAGCGTTTTTTCCGATTCGGCAAGAAGCGCCGTGTCGTTTTCTTCCTCGGCGAGCGCCGCCAGATCCATATTGTCCTTATAATCCCGCGTCAGGGCTTCATAATTATGGATGATCTCTTCGAGGTGATTGCGTTCACGCAACAGCGTTTGCGCTTTTGCCGTATCGTTCCAGAGATCGGGATCGGATGTAAGCGCGTTCAGCTCATCACGGCGGCGCAGGGCATTATCCCAGTCAAAGATACCTCCGTAATTGGATCTGTGACTGTTCGATACGTTTGGATAGGTTGATGATTTCAGCTTTCATGATGTTTCCTTTATGTAAGTTGGCCAGTGGCTCGTGAGGTGTATTTAGTACAATCCGCCCGTGCCTTCACTATGATGGTTATTATCATACCGGGAAGGCGGGAGGAAGCCGGGTGCGGCGGTTTTCGGGTCGGGAAAATAATGGCTGGAAGCAGGTGGTTCCACTTGTTCGGAGGGGAAGTTATAGCTTGGCGCGGGACCTTGAGGTAAAAGGCCGAATAGGTTGTCCTTGGCAGCTTCTTCACTACCCTGGCCGGGATGCTCGCCTTCCTTAAAGGCCTCCAGCACGATGCGGTCAGGCGTGCCGGGGTAGGGCGGCATACCGGTTTTTTCATCCACCTGGATGAAGTTAATACCGGGTGGCACGCGGAACGGGGTTGAAGGTGTGTTTTTAAGGGCGCTTGCCATGAACTTGATGAACCCCGGCAGGGCGACGCTTGCTCCGGTTTCTTTTTTACCCAGCGTCTGCGGCTGGTCGTAACCGACATAAATGCCTGCCACCAGATCCGGCGAGAAGCCGACAAACCAGGTATCCTTGCTGTCGTTCGTGGTGCCGGTTTTTCCGGCAAGTATCTTGCCGAGCTTGTGGGCGGCATAACCGGTACCGTGCTCAACCACTCCCTGCAATATCGACACCATCTGATACGCCGCGCGGTTATCGACAATCTGAGTCCGGTTGTCCGGCAGCACCGGCGGCTGCATATCCGGTTTTAGCTGCGTTTCATCAGCCAGCTTACAGGCATCACACGTGCGTGTGTCACGGCGTAGGATAGTTTTCCCGTTTTTGTCGTCAATGCGCTCTATCAGCCAGGGGGAGACTTTTTTGCCGCCATTATCCAACATACAATAGGCGTTGGTAAGCCGTATCAGCGTGGTCTCCTGCGCACCGAGCACGATAGAGAACTGTTCGGGAAGCTTGTCGTAAATGCCGAAACGCTGGCCAAGCTCGATAATTTTGTTGATCCCCAGTATTTCTGCCAGCTTCACTGTCATGGCGTTGCGCGATTTTTCGACACCGGTACGCAGCGTCGCAGGGCCTAAGTAATCGCCGTGGTAATTAACCGGATGCCATACCGGCATTCCGTTACCCTGGCTGAGTTCCACCGGCTCGTCCACCACAATGGAGGCGGGGGTGAAGCCATTCTCCATTGCGCTGAGATATACAAATGGCTTGAACGCGGATCCGGGCTGCCGGCGCGCCTGAGTGGCACGGTTGAATTCCGTGCCGCCGTAACTATAACCGCCGGACATTGCCAGCACCCGGCCTGTATGCGGATCCATGACAATCATTGCACCGTTCACTGCCGGGATTTGGTGTATCGTATAAGTATCCTTTTCTCCTGCGGGAGCCACCACGAGGACATCGCCGATGGTAAGCGGTTTGGTGTCCGTCCACTTGACCGATTCCTTATCCAGCATGGCCTTGGTATTATTGGCGAAGAATAGGGTCGTTTTTCCTTTAATAACATCCGCTACCAGCGCCAGCCGCTCATTATCAAAGAGCGGCGCTTTTTTACTCGCCTCAATCGCTATAAGCTGTTTCTGCCAGTCGCCGTAATGCGTCATATGTGCTACCGGCCCGCGCCAGCCATGGCGGTGATCATATTCCCTTAAGGCAAGGCGCAATCCTGCGTCCGCATATTCCTGCAGTTCCGGATCGAGTGTGGTTTTTACGAACAGACCGCCTTTATAGAGCATATCATCGCCATACTTCGCGGCGATTTCGCGGCGCACCTCTTCGGAGAAAAAATCCGCATGCGCCATTTCCGTCCTGTCACGCGTGCGCAGCGTGATGGGTTTGGTAATCGCATCATGGGCATCGGCGGCGCTGATATAGCCGTCCTCCATCATGCGATTGATGACATAGTCACGACGATCCTTGGCGCGATCGTAATGGAGCACGGGATCGCTCCGTCCCGGTGCCTGCGGCATGGCGGCCAGAAATGCCACTTCCTCAATGGTAAGTTCGTCCAGCGATTTGTTGAAATAGTTCAGTGCTGCGGCAGCGACACCGTAAGAGCCTTTGCCGAGATAGATTTCATTGAGGTAGAGCTCAAGGATACGGTCTTTGCTATAGACCTCGGTGATGCGGAAGGCGAGGATGGCCTCTTTGACCTTGCGGCTGATGGATTTTTCCGGCGTCAGCAGAAAGTTCTTCACCACCTGCTGGGTAATGGTCGAACCGCCGGAGATGGTATGGCCATGCCCCAGGATCGCTTGGAAATTTTGCCGCAGCGCCCGCGCGATGCCATAGATATCCAGGCCGTTATTGGAATAAAAATTTTTGTCCTCCGCCGAGATGAAAGCTTGCGAAACCCGCTTGGGGATGGAGGTGAGCGGCACATATACACGCCGTTCCACTGCGTATTCCGCCAGCAGCTTGCCGTCAGCGGCATAGAGCCGCGTCGTGGTGTCCGGATCGTAATTGGCAAGCTCGTGATAATCAGGCAGATCGCTGTTGAAGTGAATAAATAACGCACCCAGCGCCACCATGGAAATGATGAGGCAGGTAAACACGGCGCTGGCTAAGCCCGCTAACACTCGTATCAGGAATTTTCGCAAGGGATATTTCTTAATAAACGGCACGTTTTACGGTGAAAGACTATATTACTACACGGGCTGCATAGCAATTATTATCTCCTGTGAATGCCCAGCAGTATGGAGGGAGCGCACCGGGCAAAAAAACCCCTTCCATACATTAAGCATGAAAGGGGCAAAAGAAAGGTATTCAAGAAAAATATCTTTTACGCGGCGACCTGCTGCTGCCTCAGAACACCAAGCAACTTTTCTGTGGCGGCTTTCGCATCTACTTTCTCAGCGGCGGCCAATTCATGCGTCAGGCGCGAGAAGGCCGATTCATAAATCATTCTCTCACTGTAAGAGCGCTCGGACTGATCGACATTCCGGTGCAGGTCGCGTACGACTTCCGCTACCGAAATCAGGTTGCCGGAGTTAATTTTTGCTTCATATTCCTGGGCACGGCGGCTCCACATGCCGCGCGAAGTGCGGGCCCGCCCCTTTAAGGTGGTAAATGCCTTGGATATCTCATCATTAGAACTGATATTACGCAGGCCTGCAGCATTCGCCCTGTGCACCGGCACGCGCAACGTCATTTTATCTTTTTCAAAGGAAATTACGAAGACTTTGAGTGATACGTCACCGATTTTCTGCGTTTCTTCTGCAAGAATCTTCCCGACTCCGTGTGTCGGGTATACTACGTAATTTCCAACCTTGAACTCAGGGGAGGATTTTTTGGTCATGACTTCACACCTTCGATTTTTAATTATAAAAACCACGTTCTATTATTACTATAACATAGTTTTAAGAAAAATCACGAAAATTGTTAAGATTGTGTTAATCTTTTTGCATCTTATTGAAAATTATAATAATAACTGTGTGTCATTTTACCGTAATCATCACCTTTTCTTCAAAATCCTGGCCATCGACCGTTATGATTTCAACCGCAACCGTATCCATTCCGCTGAAATCGTGCTCCGGCGTGTAATCGGCATATATACCGGGATGTTTAGTTTTATTGCATGCCGAGCGAGGATTTTGCGGAGGATAGGAGGTATAGCCGTCACGCTGGACTACCTTCACCGTGCCGTGCTCCGGCTGTTTTATAATTTTCAATGTGTTAATACCGGGCGAACTGCAATCGGGATTGAGCGCAGTCACTCCGCTGATCGTGATGGTTTTACCGGCGGGCACGGTTTTATTAATGATTCTTGGTCCAGACGACGTCACTGCGGGGCGCACCGCAGGTGCACTGGCTTGCTGTTGCACCACACAGCTGGCGAGTAGCAATAAAGCGGCAGAAGAAAACGTAAAATGTTTCATCATAACAGTATATTATTTGATTGTTAACGGGTTATTTCCCATCCACCCAGGTTTTGCGGTTGAAATTGTGCTCTGCGTCAATCACGCGCACGGTTCCGGTGCGCGAGCGCATGATGATGGAGTGGGTATACGCGCCGCCGGGGAATCGCCGCACGCCGCGCAGCATGGAGCCATCGGTCACGCCGGTTGCGGCGAACATCACATCATTGCCGCTTGCCATGTCCATCAATGTATATTTGCGGTTCAAATCTTCTATCCCCATGCGTCTTGCCCGCGTTTTTTCCTCTTCCTCATTGAAGAGGAGCCGTCCCTGCATTTGGCCGCCGATACAGCGCAGCGCTGCTGCCGCCAGCACGCCCTCCGGTGCGCCGCCGATGCCCATATAGATATCAATCCCGGCTTCCTTCCGCGAAGTGGCAATCACGCCAGCAACGTCGCCGTCGGTGATAAGCTGGATGCGTGCCCCGGCTTCCCGTACTTTGGCAATCAATTCTTTATGGCGCGGGCGGTTCAGTATGCAGGCGACCAGATCGGAAACCTCGCATTTTTTTGCCTTTGCCAGCCGCTTAAGGTTTTCCTCTGGGCTGTCATCGAGGTCAATAACGCCGTCCGGCAGGCCGCCGCCCACCGCAATTTTGCTCATATAGACATCCGGCGCATGGAGAAATCCGTTTTTATCGGCCATTGCCACCACGGCCAGTGAGTTAGGGCCGCCGGTGGCGCAGAGCGTCGTGCCTTCCAGTGGATCAAGCGCGATATCTACCGCAGGCCCGCTGCCAGTGCCAACTTTTTCCCCGATATACAGCATGGGGGCTTTGTCGCGCTCGCCTTCACCGATGACCACCGTGCCGTCAATCGTCAGGCCGTTAAGCGCCTCGCGCATGGCATTCACCGCCACCTGATCGGCATCTTTCTCATTCCCGCACCCCATCAGCTTTGAGGCGGCAAGCGCGGCGGCTTCCGTCACGCGCACTGCTTCCAGCGCGAAATTGCGATCCATGGTGAAGTTTTCGGAATAGGCGGCTGTTTTGGCAGGGTTGGTCATAATTTTTCTATCCTTATCATATGGGGAGGCTCGATAACGGAATCCAGCACCGCAATCGACTTTAACGCATTGCGCATGGAAAGTTCAAGCGTTTCATGGGTGGTGATGACCACTTGCACGGTTTCGCCGGGCCGGTGGGAGTTCTGCAGGAACGAGCCTACGGAAATGCCCTCGTTAAGGAAAATACTGGTGATCGCGGCAAGCACGCCGGGCTTATCCACTACGCCCAGGCGGATATAATACGATGTTTTGAGGCTCTCCATCGCGGCAAGCGGTAGCGCCTTCAGGCGATCTACCGAAATTGTGAACGGCTTATACGCTGCGCCGCCCGCGATATCGGCGATGTCCGCGACTACGGATGAGGCGGTAGGGCCTTCGCCTGCGCCTCTTCCTTCCAGCGTGATGCGCCCTACGGAACTGCCTTCCACGATGATTCCGTTATAGGCATCGCTTACCCTGCCGATGGAGGAGGATTTCGCCACCATGGCAGGGTGGACGCGCGCTAATATCCCATCCTGTGTGCGTGTCGAAATCCCCAGCAATTTTATGGCAAACCCCAACTGATCGGCAAATTCCATATCGGTGATAGTGATATGGCGGATACCTTCCACGTAGACAGCGTCTATGGCCAGTGGGCAACCATAGGCAAGGCTGGTGAGAATCGCCAGCTTATGGGCTGTGTCGATGCCGTCAATATCGAAGGTCGGATCCGCTTCGGCATACCCGATACGCTGCGCATCCGCCAAGGCTTCGGCAAAATCCTTCCGTGTATTCCACATCGACGTCAGGATGAAGTTGCAGGTGCCGTTTAATATCCCCG
>Ga0206904_1039_pt1 | contig 34616 bp, 18 predicted proteins | sample Alteio_BWOrgHeat_42_FD_152981 | JGI IMG/M metagenome (GOLD analysis project Ga0206904, IMG submission 152981) | Enriched cells from forest soil in Barre Woods Harvard Forest LTER site, Petersham, Massachusetts, United States -... | ecosystem: Environmental > Terrestrial > Soil > Temperate forest >...
AAGCAATGGCGCAGGAAACAGCGGCACATCTCAGCGATTATCAGGCAACCTCTGTAAAGGTTAATGATTTAATTCATACCAAATTAGATGTGCACTTTGATTATAAAAAGTGCTACTTATATGGTAAGGAATGGATAACCTTAAAACCACATTTCTATCCAACCGATACTTTGAGGCTTGATGCCAAGGGAATGGATATTCACTCGATTGATATCCTTGCGGGAGGCAAACTCAGTCCGTTGAAATTTACTTATGACAGTCTTAGTTTAAATATAAAGCTCAACAGATTTTACAACAGATCAGAAAATTACACCATTTACATAGCTTATACCGCCAAACCTAATGAACGGAAAGGGCTGCGCAAGAATGAAAAAGGTTTGTATTTTATCAATCCTGATGGCACTGAAAAGGATAAGCCTACAGAAATATGGACCGAGGGGGAACCCGAAAGCTCCTCAGGCTGGTTCCCTACCATTGATAAACCTAATCAAAAAACCACTTCGGAAATCAGCATGACTGTTCCGGCTAAATATGTCACTTTATCGAACGGGAGACTGGCTTCACAAAAGAAAAATGCAGACGGTACACGAACCGATACCTGGAAAATGGAACTCCCCAACTCACCATATTTATTTATGATGGCGGTGGGTGATTTTAAAATTTACAGGGACCATTGGCATGGCAAAGAGGTAAACTATTACCTTGAACCTAAATATGCGCCTTATGCTAAGGATATGTTTGGTGACGTTCCTGAAGCGATCGATTTTTTCTCGAAGGTTACCGGGGTTGATTATCCATGGAATAAATATGCTGCTATTGTAGTGCGCGACTATGTAAGCGGGGCTATGGAAAATACAACCGCTAATGTATTTGGTAGCCAGAGTACACGCCGGGAGTTATTGGACCAATACTACAACTCCGGTGTTGAACATGAATTATTTCATCAATGGTTTGGGGATTATGTGACTTGTGAAAGCTGGAGCAATTTGACATTAAATGAGTCATTTGCCGATTTTGGGGAGATTATCTGGCTGGAACATAAATACGGAAAAGATGCAGCCGACGAACATATTAACAATGGATTGCAGGGATATGTTGGAAACCCGGAGAATCATAAGATACCGCTGGTCAACTTTCATTACCAGGCAATTCACGATGTATTCAATGGGGTTACTTATCAAAAAGGCGGGAGGATCTTGAATATGCTGCGTAATTATTTGAGCGATGCTGCCTTTTACAAAGGCCTAAATATATACCTGACATCAAATGCGTTCAAAAGCGCTGAAGCACAGCAATTGCGGTTAGCAATGGAAGACGCCAGCGGACTTGACCTGAACTGGTTTTTTAATCAGTGGTATTATGGGGCAGGCCATCCAGTCTTAGATATTAGCTACAAATGGGATGAAGCCTCAAAAACAGAAAACGTTTATCTGGCACAAAAACAGGACGGTCAAACATTTAAATTACCTATAGCTGTAGATATTTATGTTGGAGGTAAAACAGAGCGGCATAAGGTTTGGACAAACGGGAAGGCGGATACCTTATCGTTTAGGGTATCAACAAAGCCAACGCTGGTAAATGTAGATGCCGACAAAGTACTGGTAGCTCAAAAAACTGATCATAAAACTCCTGACGAATATGTTTTTCAATACTTTAATGCCCCGTTATACCTCGACCGTTACGAGGCTCTCGAATTTGCATCAGGAAACCAGGATAATAAAAATGCTCAAAAAATTATAGTAGCAGCCTTAAACGACAGGTTTTCGGGCTTACGTATAAAAGCACTGCAAACGCTGAATATGAATAAAGAAGATATCCGGAACATTAATAAGGATTTGAGAGATGCCTCCCTACCCCAAATTATTGAACTGGCAAAAACTGATCAGAATACAAATGTCAGAACGTATGCGCTAAGAACCCTGGCTGCTTTAAAAGATTCTGCAAATATGGAGATCTTTAAAAAAGCATTGACTAATCCGTCATACGAAGTTGAGGCATCCGCGCTTTACGGGATAAATGAAATTGATCCGGCTGTTGCTATTAAATATGCAAAAGGTTTTGAAAATGATAATGTTGGCGATCTGACACAAGCTATAGTAAGGGTTTATGCATCTAATGGCGGCGATGCAAAGTGGCCATATGTTTACCAGCGTTATGTTAACGGAACTTTACAAGAGCAGATTCACTTAACCGAAAAATTTTCAGGGATGATCGGTGGTTTAAAGAACCCTGAATATGTGCAGCAGGGCATAGCCAAATTAAAGTTTATGGGTATAACCTATAAAAAGAAGGGAGCCGGGCCCTATATTATTAAATATCTCAATAGCGTTAAAGAAGCACGGAACAAGGATACAGCAGCACAGGAAGCCGTAGAAAAAGCAATTCAGCAGATAAATGACGCCAAATAACTCTTGTCAATTTCCTGCCCGCTGCTGTTCCTCGGCCGATCCCGATTTAGTTTGAGTTTTGGTTAGTTTACCACTTCCGAATCTGTAGCTGAAGGTTGCGATAACAGCCCTTGAATAGATATGTGAATATCCATATTGGTTGAGATTGAAGTAATGATCGGTAGCGCTCCTATTCTCGCTATACAACACGTTGTCGGCATTGATTGTGATCGAGCCCTGGTCATGAAACAACTTTTGTTTCAGTGCAAAACTTAGCGTGTAATAAGCACTAAATACAGTACCGACAAACTGGCGTTTGGATTCATATTCAAAATCAGCCTCTAAAGACAATTTATTACTGCAACGGAAACTGTTATTCGTAACAAAATCAACAGAGGCAAAGCCGGGGTCATCAAGGCTGAACCCGGCTGCACTGCCGTTAAACAAATTCTGATAAATAGTAACCGTTGAATTAGTAGTAAACCATTTTGCCAGCTCTTTATTATAGCTGATGTCCACGTTCCACGAGCGTGCCCCCTGCACGTTGGTAGGCATGCGTGTAATGGTTGTTTTATTCGAATCGAGATAATATAGTGTGCGCAGGTAATTATGGTCAATATCATAGGCTGCTGTGATAAAAAATATATGCTGCCAAGACCACCCGAGTTCCGAGTGCCAGTTCATGTCCGGTTTCAAATTGGGGTTTCCCTCAAAATAAATTGTTGGCGAAAGCGGCCGCCTGAATGGCACCAGTTCATGATAATCGGGCCTGTCAAGCCTTCTCCCAAACTGAAAATTCAATGTATTTTGATCATTAAGCTTATAATTAAGGAAAACCGTTGGAAACAACTTGAAATAATTCTGATCCACTGAGGCGCTTGTAAAGAGCTGCTGTCCTTTCATCACCGATTGCTCGGCGCGCAAACCTGCCTGCACAGCCAATTTCTGGTATTGCCTGTTAAAATTGATATACGCTGCATTGATATTTTCGCTGTTGATATTGTAATCACTCAAGGCTGGATCGATCACATTTTGTCCACCTGATTGGTTGTAATAAGCACTATTGTTATTGGTTTTCACATAGCTTGATTTTAAGCCTGCTTCTATTTTACCATTGCCGGGTAATGGCTGCACATAATCGGCCCTGGCGCCAAAAATGTGCAATGTTCGCAACTCATCAATAAACACATTATCCAGGCTTAAAAAATTTCCCGATGCGTCATAGTTTATTGTTGTATTGTATTGTCCGGGCCTGTAACGATAGTCGGAATAGTCAACATCTGCCGACCACTGCCTGCCTGCTGTATCCAGTTTGTGCAGCAGCCCGACACCTGTGGTGAAATTAAACGGCTTATCGGCGTTTAATGCCGAAAAATTTTCGCTGCCGGTTTTATTTCGGTTGCTGTCGGCCACAGTCATCACAGACGTTAAGTTATTATTATATCCCCGGTCTGAGAGGCTGCCCGTTAATGTCAATGTTGTTTTTTTTGAAAGATAAATATCAAGTCCGGCAGAAGAATTGTAGGCTTTATTGATCGTTATGCCAGTGTTGGTTGAAACTTGTTCTATTGATAAAGCATTGCCATTCATGATGTCGCTGGTCACATGGCTTACGCTGAATCCTTTGCTATAACCATAGCTATTATTTAAATACAGGTTGTATTTATCAGTTTTATAATTGAGCACCAGGCTGCTATTATACCGGCTGAAATGCCCTTGTCCAAAACTTTCAGTAAAACTTCCGTTCAATCCGCTTTTGCTGTTCTTTTTCCTGATGATATTGATAATGCCGCCTGTTCCTTCAGCGTCATATTTTGCAGACGGGTTGGTCATGATTTCGATCTTTTTGATATCAGATGACGGCGTATTGGTCAAGAGATTAGCCAGATCATCAGCGGATAAATAGGTGGTTTTACTATCAATAGTAACATTGACCCCCGATTTTCCATTAAGCGTGACTTGTCCGTCAGGGGTTACCTGCACTCCAGGCAATTTCTTAAGTAACTCCAATACGTTGGTGCCGGTATTGGCAATATTCTGATCCACATTAACCACGGTTTTATCAATCAGCTTTTCGATCATCGGCGCCGAGCCTTTTATGGCGACTTCACCCAGCATTTTAGACGATATAGTTAATGTTACCAGGCCAATATCAATTACTGAATAAGCCGACCCAATAACTAAACCATTTTTAATGAGAGGCTTATAACCTATCAGGTCTGCTTCCAGGGTATATTCCCCGGCGGGTAACATATTGAAGGCGAAATTTCCTGAAGTGTCCGTCGCTACTGCTTTAAAAAGCAAAGTGTCAGGAAGTTTTTTGAGGCGGATAATGACCGACGGTATGGGCTGTTTCTTCTCGTCGGTTATGCGACCCTTAATAATATCTTGTCCATACGAGGCTGCAGCATAAATAATGACTAAAAATAATAGTGGTAATCGGAATAAAAGCTTCATTAATTTATATTTTGATCAATGATAGCCTATAATAAGATGTGAAAACCCTGAAGCAGGCAGACAGGAACGATCCGGGTCTATACAGACAAATTGAGCAGACAAACCCCGTTCGGAAGCTAAGTACCTGTATTCAGGGGTTGGTTTTGCCTGTTGGTCGATGATCCGATGCCCGAAACCTTAAATTACTTATCATTGTATTGTGAAGAATTTCCCCGACAATATCATCCAGTTTCAAAAAAAGCATCGCCTGTTAAGCCATGTGGCCTATTGGTTTATTGTACTGTTGATTGCGGTAAGCTCCAGTAAATATAGCGATGGGAAACGGGCGACGTACAGTTTCGAACTCATTACTGATTTCTTATATGAATTACCCGAAATAGCTGCAGCCTACCTCTTAACATATGTGATTGTGCCGCAATTTTTCTACAAAAAAAGATATTTGACTGCGACCCTCATTTTTATTATCAGCAGCTATGTGACCTGCGTTGCCGCCCGAATTATTATTGTAAAGATCTGTGAACCATTAGCAGGAATAGCGCCAAAAGCCTTTGAAACCTATTCCGAAATATCTACAGATATACTAAAGCTGCTATACGTCTACTTCTTCCAGATATTTTCCGTGGCCTTTGTGTTCATGTGCCTGAAAGTGCTGAAAGATCAGCTGGAAATACAAAAACGAGCGCTTACGCTTGAAAAAGAAAAAGCCGAAACCGAGTTAAAGCTTTTAAAAACACAGCTCAATCCGCATTTTTTGTTTAATACGCTTAATAATATTTACTCGCTTTCATTTACCTCATCGCCGGTAACATCCGAGTCCATTGCCCGGCTTGCAGATATCCTCGACCATATACTGTACCGCTGCGATACGCAGTATGTACCACTATCTGCCGAGATCGCATTAATTAAAAACTATATAGAACTTGAAAAGTTAAGATATGACAAGCGGTTAACCATAAATTTTGATGCAAAGATCGATCACGAAATTGCTATTGCTCCGCTAATTCTGCTTTCATTAGTTGAAAATGCTTTTAAACATGGCGCAAGCGACGACACTGGTGCCCCTGTAATTGATATTTGCCTGCATATAAATGAAAATGAGTTCATTTTTAATATATCAAACACAGTTGCCGAACAAAAAAGCGATATTGAAAGTTCATCCGGAGACAGAATAGGATTAAATAACCTGCGTCAACAATTAAACCTTATTTACGGCAATAATTATGGTCTTGAGGCAACCCGACAGGGGGAATATTTTAAAGTGTGCCTAACCATCGCACTTAAACACGATAAAACTGTTTATGAAAAAAATCAGGTGCTTGCTGGTTGATGATGAGCCATTGGCTATTTCACTGCTTAAAAAACACGTAGCCCAGCTTGATTTTTTAGAAGTAGCCGAAACTTGCCCTAATGCGCTTAAAGCCCTGGAAGTGTTGAAAAAAACAGAAATCGACTTAATGTTTCTGGATATCAGGATGCCGGCAATAAGCGGTATCGATTTTCTGAAAATGCTTCACCATCCGCCTAAAGTAATTATAACAACAGCATATCGTGAATATGCGCTGGATGGCTACGATCTGGACATTATAGATTACTTATTAAAACCCATTACTTTCGATAGGTTCTTTAAAGCAATTGAGCGTTATCTCAGGAATAATAATTTGATGGACTCATCACCAGCCAACATAAATTCCGAACAGGCTTCATTGTATATTAAATCTGCGCATAAAAATATTAAGGTAAATCCTGATGACATACTATATATAGAAAGCATGAAGGATTATGTGAAAATTCATACGATTGAAACAATAATTACCACAAAATACAGGATCAGCGATATGGAGGCAGAACTTGCTAATAAAGGCTTTTTACGTATTCATCGTTCCTTCATTGTTAACCTGAAACACTTAACTGCTTTCACTTCAAGCGATGTAGAAATTGGTAAAGTAGAAATACCTATAGGCGAAAGCTATAAAGAGCTGGTTTTTCAGGCTTTAAAAAGGCACTGAGTTCAACCCGGCCCATCCATTTAATCCTTAACTCAGAAGGGTTGCCGGTTCAGCCAATGAGGCGCAGCTTCATCGGCGTATGTAACCTCCTTATTTGCTGCACACTGCAAAACCTGCAATCGATTGCAAAAATATTTCAAAAACCCATTTTTTCCTGTATTTACAGCTAAAATTAATCTATTATTTATTTTTTATTAATGACCGCCTCTTCTTTTGTGTCATTATTATAAACCAATTATAACACCTGTTGACCTTCAATAAGCACCAGGCAATTTATTAACCACTCAAAACAATATCATGAACAATTACGATCCTAACCCGCCGTAAGTATGTTGCTGCAATGCACTATTTATTATCCTAACATGGTAAACCAACCAATTAAACTCAAAAAAATTAACAGAAAGACAATATGAAAAAAATAAAATACTTACTTGTACTTTTCTTTCTTTTCCCGCTTAGTTTGTTAGCTCAGCAAACTCCGATCAGCGGAAAAGTAATAGACTTAACCGATGGGTCAGCACTTCCGGGGGTAAGTGTAAAAGTTAAAGGCACAACCGTCGGTGCCATTACCGACATAAACGGAAAATTTCAGGTTACAGTATCCGATCCCAATGCTATTTTGCAGGTGTCGTACCTGAGTTTTGAAACCCGTGAAATTGCCATTAAAGACATAAAAGGGGGAACAATTGCCTTAAAACCTGCAAGTAAAGGCCTTGAGGAGGTAGTAGTTGTGGGTTATGGTGTGCAAAAAAGGGCAACTGTAACAGGCTCTATAGCAACGCTGCAAAATAAAGAGATCGTTACAACGAAAAACGAAAGCGTTATAAATATGCTAACCGGTAAAATACCTGGTATACGCATTGTCCAAACAACTGCAGAACCAGGGTCTTATGCTAATGATTTGAACATCAGAGGCTTTCAAACCGCTCCAGCTATTGTAATTGATGGCATAATCGGCGGGGACCAGTCAACATTAGGCAGAATGGATCCAAATGAAATTGAAAGTATCTCTGTGTTGAAAGATGGTGCAGCAGCTATATACGGTATAAGGGCTGCCGGCGGCGCCATTTTGGTAACAACCAAAAAAGGATCAAAAAACGGACAGGTTAATATCAATTATTCAGTTAACGATGCGGTACAAACATTTTTGGGAATGCCTCAGGGTGTAGGCGCTGTAGATTATATGATGCTGACCAATGAGAAGGCTAAACGCGATTTCCAAAATAATTTTATTAGCAATGTAACTCCGGTATATTCTTATGCAGACATGCTACCATGGCTCAAAGGCACCAACAAGTCTGCCGATTGGATAGGTCTTGTTTTCAGGAAAACAGCCGATCAAATCAGCCATAATTTAAATATTGATGGCGGAAGTGACAAGATTAGCTATTTCTTCAACTTTGGTTACCAGGAACAGCAAGGTGTTTTTAAAACCGGGGATTTGAACTACAACAAGTATAATTTCCGCTCTAACGTTACTGTTAACATAGTTAAAGGGTTAAAAGCACAGATATTAACATCGGGCTGGATGGATCAGAAAAACCAGCCTTACACTGATGAGTGGACAGTTTATAAGTACACCTGGAACCAGATCCCAATAAACCAGATTTATGCTAATAACAATCCTTTATACCCCAATGTAATGCCTGATAATATGAACCCTGCCATCATAACTGATGACAGTAAGGTAGGATTTAAGGTAGCAAAAAATAAGAGCCTTACAAGCCAGTTAAACCTAACATATGATATACCAGGAGTACCCGGACTAACTGCTAAGGCTTTGTTTAATATTGATTACGGGGTTTATGACTATAATCAGGTAAAAAACACATATAATTTATATACTTACAGCGCAGCCGATAATACTTATATCCCAAGTCCGGTAAATTCACCTTCGGGGATAACCCGTCAATATGCCACGCATTTTAATACTAATAGCCAGGTAACATTAAATTATGCGCATACATTTTTCCAGGATCATAACGTAACTGCTATGCTTACCTATGAGCAAAGCCATGAAACCTCTGATAATTTCAATGCTTACCGCGACACTAATATCCCTATAGATTATTTATTTGGAGGCCTGCAAAATGCAAATATGTTTGGTGGTCAGGATCCCAATGGTTTAGGGGACGTTGCGCACAGGAGTTATATTGGACGATTAAATTACGATTATAAGGGAAAATATCTTGCCGAATTCAGCTTTCGCCGTGATGGTACCAATCTGTATCAGCCGGGTCCCGATCAATGGGGTTTCTTCCCGGGTGCATCAATAGGCTGGGTTATAACCAAAGAAGATTTTTTCCGTAAACTGATTTCTCCAAATATCCTCTCCAATCTAAAGATCAGGGCTTCTTATGGTCAACTTGGTGACGAAGCTGGTAATGCATTCAATTATGTAACCGGCTATACCTACCCGGTAAACTCTTATATTTTCGGGACCGCTCCTGTGAACGGCTCAGCGCCAAAACTTGGCAACCCGGGTTTAACATGGCCAGTAAGTACTATAAAGAATATAGCCCTTGATTTCGGCCTGTTTAATGGGAAATTAGACGGAACTATAGAAGTTTTCAGAAACGACAGGACAGGATTGGTAGCCACACCTTCCACAGTTCTACCCGGCACTGTGGGTGCTCCTACGCCACAGATCAACTATAACAGCGATAGGGTGCAAGGCTTAGACTTCAGCTTAACTTACAGGAATACATTTGGCAAATTGGGTGTAAACCTTACCGGTAACATAGGCACAACCCGATTGAAAAATTTGAATGTTCTTAGCGGCCCTGCAGGCAACCAGTATTTAAATTGGGTAAATAATCAAAATAACAGGTATTCGAACATTTGGTGGGGGCCTGAATACGCTGGGCAATTTACCACCTACGGCCAAATATATAACTATGGTGTAAACACAGGTGGAGGCAATAACAATGTGATCCCCGGTGATTATTATTATAAGGACTGGAACGGTGATGGGGTAATAGATTCAAAGGATAACCACCCTATTGCGACTACCGATATTCCGTTATATAACTATGGCTTTACCATTGCATTAAGTTATAAAGGGTTTGACATGAACATGCTTTTACAAGGCGCAGCCGGTGTTTACGTACAATACGGTGAACAATTTGCGTCGCCGCTGATGTATGGCAGAAGCGCGTTAACCCGTTTCCTTGACAGCTGGCATACATTAGACCCTGCCGCTAATGTTTTTGATCCAAATACAGTATGGGTGCCTGGTTTTTATCCAGCAATGGGTTCGCCGGATGCACAAGGCACAAAGGCTATCCAGAATGCCAGCTACCTGCGTGTAAAAACACTCGAATTTGGTTATTCTTTATCCCCTTCAGTTTTGAAACATATAGGTGTTAAAAAATTCAGGGTATATGTAAGCAGCTACAACCTGCTAACATTCACCGGGCTGAAGAACTACGACCCTGAACACCAGGGAACTAATGCAGATAATAGCAATTTTAGTACTGCCTTCGCTGGATACACCTATCCGGAAAACAGGACTTTTAACCTGGGAGCTAACGTTTCCTTTTAAACTATTGACATATGAAAAGTATAAAAAAAATAATTATTGCGATATCTATAGTTGCAGGGGGGGTGGTAACCTCCTGCCAAAAGTTGAATGTTCCGCCAAAGAATATCTTTACGTCTGATGTTATATTTAACAGTCAGGCAGGCATTCAATCGTTTTTAGCAACGCTATACCAGGATTTACCTATTGAGGATTTTAAATACTTACCCAGCAGCGCCGACGGTTCTGGTTCAGGTGGTGGCTATGGCTTTGTACACGGAGGTAATGATTGGACAGAGTTTTATAATGAAGCCGGGGCTATAGGCGAAGAGGTTGGCCCCTGGAGCGGTTTTGATATTGGCGGAGGCTTTGGTTTCTGGCCATACGGCGACATCAGGAATGTTAACATAATGATAGCCGAGCTGCCAAAGCATGCTACTCAGCTAACTCAGGCAGGTGTAGATGCGATTTTGGGCGAGGCTCACTTTTTAAGGGCATACTATTATTTTGGATTGGCCAAGCGTTATGGGGGCGTACCCATTATAACCGTTCCGCAGGATCCCGGCGCACCATTGGCAACATTGCAGGTACATCGCGATAAGGAACAGGCGGTTTGGGATTTTATTAGTTCCGAGCTGGATTTGGGTTACAAAATGATGCCCGCAACCAGCGATGCAGGCAGGGCTAACAAGTATGTTGCAGCTGCGTTAAAATCGCGGGCAATGTTATATGCTGCGTGTGTTGCCAAATATGGTTCAACAAATTATGTTGATGGTGTGGCACGTTCATCAGGTTTCGCAGGCATCCCCGCCTCAGCAGCCGCAGCATACTTCCAGGCAGCTTATGATGCCGCAAAATTACTCGATGGCGTGTATTCACTTTATAATGCAACCCCTGGGGATAAGGTACAGAATTATGTTGACCTGTTCCTGAAACCCAACAGCCCTGAGAATATATTTATAAAACAGTATTCTAAAGCTAACAACACAGCCCATAGCTGGGATGCTACCATGTCGCCGCGCTACTTTACGGCTGATGCACTTTCGCGTTCATACCCAACTTTAGATTTGGTACAAGTTTGGGGCAATTTACAGGTAACCAACTCCGATGGTACACCTAAGCGATTTGATAACCGTGCAGATATACAGCAGGGACTTGAACCAAGATTGCTTGCTACTATTTATTTCCCCGGCGCAACTTTAAGAGGGCTTACCTTCGATATGCAAAGAGGTATTTACCCATCTTTTAGCGGAACTGCAGCTGCTGAAGTAGCAAAACAACCTAACTCGCGTTCATACATACTTTCGGGTGATACAAAAACCTTATACCAGGGTAAACAGGTTATTGGCTTTACAGGCCCATGGACCGGCGGTGATGAATTAACACGTACAGGTTTTTATGTACGCAAGTATGTTGATTACACTAGGCTGCAAGCTACAGTTGGTCTGAACTCGAGCGTACAGCCCTGGATAGACCTTCGTTATGCAGAAGTATTGTTGAACCGTGCCGAAGCTGCTGTTGAATTAGGTAACACCGGCGACGCACTAACTGTTATAAACCAGATAAGAGACAGGGCCGGTGCTACGCTTTACGGTTCTATCGATCTGACCAAAGTTCGAAATGAAAGACGTATGGAACTTGCCTTTGAAAACCAATATTACTGGGACCTGAAAAGGTGGCGCACAGCTGATGTGGTGTTGGACAAAGCGCATTTTAAAGGGCTGATGCCATATTACATATTTAATGAGGATAAATACATTTTCCTTTCGGAACCAGAATTATTTAACCGTGAATATACTTTCCCCAAACAAAATTATTACGAACCAATTCCGGGTGGGGAAATTTCAAAGAACCCTAACCTTCTGCCTAATAATCCTGGTTATTAAGAATTTAAAAATAAAATTAAAGATATGAAAACACTGATTAGCATAATTTTGGCGGGCATGGCTATACTGGCAATTTCTGCTTGTACAAAAACGGATAATTATGATGGGCCAAACGCTTCTTTCCAGGGGAATTTAGTTGCCTCAACAGGCGGTAATTTACTTACATCGGGAGGTAGTACCCAAATCTGGATGCAGCAAATAGGCTGGACTGTTCCACAAACCATTCCGAGTAAATTTGACGGCACCTTTGAGGATACCAAGTTGTTTAAAGGTGGTTACAAAGTTGTACCTACCGGTGGGGCTTTTTGGCCGGTTTATGATACCATAACTGTAAACATTAATAATGGCACCAAACATGATTTTGTAGTTACGCCTTATATCGTAATCAAAAATTTCACCTCAACCTTAACGGGGACAACGCTAACCCTGAAGTTCGATATTGATGCACCGGTTCCGGCGGGTATGCCAACTATTAAAGACATACAACCCTATGTTAACACAACCAGGCTGGTAGGTACAGGAGCTTCTATAAGGGATTTCTCTGATGTAAACGCCGTGACTATTAACAAGGATTTTATAGATATGACCCCGGCCGAGAAATCCATGACCTTAACAGTTCCTAATCTTCTCCCCGGCCGTACATTTTTTGTACGTGTTGGGGTGCGTTTAAGCGACAGTTTCAACAGTTCCAATTTTTCGGAAATAGTGCAGGTAAATATTCCTAAATAATTTAACCTAAAATAAAAGGAAATGAAATTTATTAAAATAATGATGGTGTGTTCCATCTTCGTAATAGCAATTACAGTTTTCAGCTGTAAAAAAGTGCAATATAAGTCCAGAGACACGTCCATGCTGAAACCACCACCTCCGGATACAACTAAACCGATAATTGATACCTCCGCAGTGCTTAGTAATTGTGATCAATTAGATGGCTGGGGCATAGTAAATGGAGGAACAGAAATAACAACCGCCCCAAAGGAAGGGAAGGGCTATGTTCAGGGAACCATTGCACCCGGTGGGAATTTTATGCAGTTCCAGCTGGCGCTTACTACCCCTGTTGATACAAAACAGGCTTTAGGAACCGGTGAATTAAAATTCTGGTGGTATATTCAGGATGTATCCCAGATAGACCCGGGTGGTCAGATACAAATGAGCAGTGCCAACAATCCGGATAATTTCCGCCTTGGTTGGGGGCTGTCTTCGATTCTCGACACAGTGCACGCTGGCTGGAACCACATGCAGTTGAGATTCATAGATGCATACGGGTTGACAGATGCAAATCTCGTTAATTTAAAGGCTATAAATTATATGAGGATATTCTATAACACCAAAGCTAATGTAACTACAGCTCAAACCTATGGTATTGATGATATGAGAGTTGATGTGGCGGCCCCTGTTATGATTAGTAGTTGCGATAAATTAGATAACTGGAATGTAGTAAACGGAGGGTCATTAATAGCAACCGCCCCAAAGCAAGGTACCGGCTATATCCAGGGGACCGTTAATGCGGGTGGAGATTTTATGCAGTTTCAATATTCGATCCCAACCACTGCTACCCCTGCCTTTATTGATACAAAAGCGACTAAAGATGTAGGCTATTTAGAATTCTGGTGGCTTATTCAGGATGTTACCCTGATATCACCAGGTGGCCAGATACAAATTAGCAGTGCCAACAATCCTGATGATTTCCACCTGGGTTGGGGATTGGATGGCATTCTTCCAACAGTTCACAATGGCTGGAACCACTTAAAGTTGAAAATGACCGATGCATACGGTTATACCGATAATGATCAAATTAATTTAAGAAAGATGAATTTCATGAGAATCTTTTATAATGTCACAAAGACGACGGCAACTCAAACCTATGGTATTGATGATCTTGAAGTTCACGTAAAATAATTATTTTCTTAATTCAGATAATTTAAACTATCAAAATGACGGAGAGAAATTTCTCTCCGTCGTTTTTAAAGAAGTAACATAATAATGAATATATATAATTTGTTAGGAATATTAACGGGTAAAAGAAAGCTCATATACATCCCCGTAACATTAACTTTAAGTCTGGTGGTACTATCAGCCGTTACCTGTTTTGCCCAGGATAAACCTGTTGCAAACGCGCCTGTTGGCAACCCCTTTGTAAGGGATATATACACTGCTGATCCATCAGCACATGTTTGGAAAGACGGGCGCCTGTATGTATATCCATCGCATGATGTTGCCCCTCCCCGCGGTTGCGATCTGATGGATCAGTATCATGTGTATTCAACTGACGATATGGTGCACTGGAAAGATGAGGGCGAGATATTACGTGCCAGCCAGGTTGAATGGGGACGCCCCGAAGGCGGCTTTATGTGGGCGCCGGATTGCGCCTATAAAAATGGCACCTATTATTTCTACTTCCCGCACCCAAGCGGAACCGCTTGGAACAGCACCTGGAAAATAGGCGTTGCAACCAGCAAAAGCCCGGCAAAAGGTTTTAAATCGCAGGGATATATCAAAGGGCTCGAATCATTAATTGATCCTTGTGTATTTGTTGACGATGACGGGCAGGCCTACTTTTATTACGGCGGTGGCGGCACCTGCAAGGGCGGAAAGCTGAAAGATAACATGGTTGAGATTGATGGTGAAATGAAAAAAATGGAAGGCCTGGAAGATTTTCACGAGGCCAGCTGGGTACATAAAAGAAATGGCATTTATTACCTGTCATACTCAGATAACCACGATGTTAACGGTAAACACAATCAAATGCGTTATGCCACCAGTACAAGCCCTTTAGGCCCATGGACCTATAAAGGCATCTACATGGACCCTACCGATAGTTATACCAACCATGGTTCCATAGTACTGTTCAAAGGCCAGTGGTATGCATTTTATCATAACAGCGCACTATCAAACCAGGATTGGTTAAGGTCTATCTGCTTCGATAAACTTTACTATAATGCCGATGGCACTATTAAAAAGGTTATACCAAGCGGATTTGTAAAAAGTAACTGATCAACCTAAATCAACAACAAACCTCTGCTTATGAACAAACTAATAATCAACATAACGCTGTTAGCCTCTTTAGCCGTAGCGATAGCAAGCTGCTCAAAAAAGGGCTCTGTTGCCAAAAGTCCTGCTGCCCCGGTTATAGAGGATGATAATGGTGACGGGCGTAAAAACCCCTTCGTTACACAGATCTATACAGCAGATCCTTCCGCACATGTTTGGGCCGACGGGCGTTTATATGTTTACCCATCACATGATATTGACCCACCTCGCGGCTGCGATTTGATGGACAAATACCATGTATACTCGACTGATGATATGGTAACATGGCGGGATGAAGGTCAGATATTACAAGCCAGTGATGTTGCCTGGGGACGCGCTGAGGGTGGCTTTATGTGGGCACCCGATTGCGCCTATAAAAATGGCACCTATTACTTCTATTTCCCTCACCCAAGCGGAACCGATTGGAACAATACCTGGAAGATAGGTGTAGCAACCAGCAAGAGCCCGGCAAGCGGCTTTAAATCGCAGGGATACATCCCGGGGCTGGAATCATTAATTGACCCCTGTGTATTTGTTGATGACGATGGGCAGGCTTACTTCTATTATGGTGGCGGCAACATCTGCAAAGGCGGCAAGCTAAAGGATAACATGATGGAAATTGACGGCGCGATGCAGACCATGCAGGGCCTCAACGATTTCCATGAGGCTACCTGGGTACATAAAAGGAACGGCGTTTATTACCTGTCGTACGCCGATAACTTTAACGAAGCAGGCAAGGGCAATCGTATGAAGTACGCTACAAGCAAAAATCCGCTTGGCCCCTGGACCTACCAGGGTGTATACATCGATCCGACTGACAGCGCAACCGACCATGGCTCGATAGTTGAGTTTAAGGGCCAATGGTATGCGTTTTATCACAACAGCTCGCTGTCTCATAACGATTGGCTCAGGTCTATCTGTGCAAACAAGCTTTATTACAACGCAGATGGTACCATCAGAAAAGTTATCCAGACAGATTTAAGCGGAGAAAAAAAATAAAGATCAATCCAAGTAAACTTATTAATTATAGCATTGCAATACCTAAAAACATGAGAATAAGAAAGATGAATGCGTTGTTATTTATAGCGCTGTTACCCGGAGTAATAAGCAGTTGTTCAAAGAAAACCAGTCCTACCCCACCTCCTGCAAAGGATACAGTAACTGTTCGCCAGCAATCGCCGGTTGGTGATGTGGTGGGCAAGGTAGTTGTTGGTTACCAGGGATGGTTTGCAGCAATAGGCGATGGATCGCCAATTAATTTGTATTGGCATTGGACTCAAACCTGGGAGCAGCAACCATCGCCAACTAATACCGGAATTAGCGCGTGGCCCGATGTACGCGAGTATACCAGCACTTTCCCAACAAAATATCCCAATTTAAATAACGGCCAGTCGGCAAATGTATTTTCGTCATTTAGCGATCAAACCGTTGATATTCAGTTTAAATGGATGAAGGATTATGGCATTGATGGCGCTGCGCTGCAACGCTTTAACCCCAGTGGTTTGGAAGGCCCTGTACGCGATGCCATGGCCACTAAAGTAAAAATAGCTGCAGAAAAGAATGGTGTTAAATTTTACATTATGTACGATGTAAGCGGCTGGACAAACATGGCTACCGAAATGGAAGCTGACTGGACAAGCAAAATGTCGGCACTTACATCATCTCCGCAGTATGCCAAACAAAATGGTAAGCCGGTAGTGTGTATTTGGGGCTTTGGCTTTAGCGATGATAACCACAATTTTACTTCAGATGCCTGTACCGCTGTGATCAAATGGTTTCAAAGCAAGGGCTGTTATGTTATTGGCGGTGTGCCAACTCATTGGCGCGATCAGAATAGTGATTCAAGGCCGGATTTCTTAACCACTTATAGAGCTTTTGACATGCTTTCGCCATGGATGGTGGGAAGAATTGGCAATGCCAATGAGTCCGATGGCTATTATGCAAACACAAATAAAGCTGATGAAGCCTATTGCCGTGCTAATGGCATTGACTATCAACCCTGTATATTACCAGGCGATTTGAGCGCCCGCCAAAGGGCACATGGCGATTTTATGTGGAGGCAATTTTACAACATGACCAAGGCAGGCGCCCAGGGCCTTTATATCTCTATGTATGATGAATTTAACGAGGGCAATCAAATAGTTAAAACAGCCGAAAGTCAGGCATTTGTACCGGCAGGACCAAGAATAATAGTAAACGGGGTAGCAGGGCCAAATTTCGTCTCACTTGATGAAGATGGCACAGCCTGCTCATCAGATTATTATTTAAGGTTGACTGGCGATGGTGCTAAAATGTTCAAAGGATTAATCCCCCTTACAGCAACAAGGCCGACCAAGCCGATGCCGTAAGTAATTAAAAAGCAATCACCAAACCCTTATACATGTTAAAACGAAACGGGCTGATTGAAAAATCAGTCCGTTTTTTGTTAAACCTTTCTTGTTATTCTGAGCGAGAGCGAAGAATCTTCTGCTGCTGAAAGATCTAAGTTATGCTTGTTCTGCATTCTTACCCCACGTATGAGATTCTTCGCTCTCGCTCAGAATGACAAATAAAAAAAAATATGTCCGGATCTCACCCCGGACATACGAGCTATCAAATAAGATAACATCAGCTAAACCCCGATCAAAGTTTATTTACCGGAAAAACTTACGGCCTAAGCCCTAATATTTTTCATCCGCACATCCGCAATCCGCACATCTAAAATCATTTCACATAAAAGCTGCCCCTTGCCCTTATATCTTCAGAAGAGCTGCCAACCATTATTTTAAATTCACCGGGCTCAACAACATGTTTCATTTGCCGGTTCCAGAGCATCAATTCTTTATTATCTATCTTAAAATTCACCGTGCCGCTTTCGCCTGGTTTCAGGCTGATTCGCTGAAACCCTTTTAATGATTTTACCGGTGTTGTAACGCTGGCTATCACATCGCGCAGATAAAGCTGTACTACTTCAGTACCCTCAACCTTACCTGTATTTTTAATACTGATGCTAACATTAACCGACCCGCTAACCGGGATAGTTTTCGGACTAATGTTTAAACCCGAATACTGGAATGTAGTATAGCTTAATCCATGCCCAAACGGAAACAAAGCAGATGTGTCCTGGTCAACATATACGTGTCTTGATGTGGGCTTATGATTATAATAATATGGCAGTTGCCCTACAGATCGTGGAAAAGTCATCGGCAATTTACCGGATGGGTTAACATTTCCAAGTAAAACGTCGGCAACTGCAAGCCCTCCTGTATCACCCAAAAACCACGATTCAACTATGGCCGGGATCTTTTTAGCTATCCAGTTTATACATAAAGGCCGCCCGTTAAAGAGCACTACCACTGTAGGTTTGCCGGTTTCGTATACCGCTTTAATAAGCCGGGTTTGTTGTTGGTTCAGGTCGAGATTTGAACGGTCCTTCCCCTCACCCACTTCATTAATATCTTCTCCTAAAACAACTATAGCAACATCTGAACTATTAACAGTAGTTATTGCTTTTTGCAGATTTTCATTTTTCACTACTAATGTGGTATCTGCCGAATAGCCCGTTTCGTATTTAATATCGAGCTTATTCCCTGCCCTTAGTTTCAGGGCTGCAATTATGGCAACGCCTTTACCCTGTTTATTGGCGTATCCTCCCAAATAAGTACTTTGGGCCAGCGGACCAATTACCGCTACCTTATGTACGTTGGCGCCAAGCGGTAATATTGAATTATCGTTTTTTAATAAGCTGATCCCTTCCTGAGCAGCTTGTAAAGCAACTGCACGGCTGGCATCAGTATGGTTTACCTTTTTAAGCAATCGCTCATCAATATAAGGATGGTCAAACAAGCCCAGCATAAATTTAACCCTCAGCACATCAGCTACCGCCCTGTTAAGGCTGCTTACAGATAGTTGTTTATCTTTTAAAGCATCCTTCATAGCTGTTAAAAATTGCTGGTGCGGAAAATCGTAGAACTGCATGTCAAGCCCTGCGTTAACGGTTTGCGCCAGCGCATCAGCAGGCGTTGCCGCAACACGGTGATTATTTAAAGACATCTTTATTGCTCCAAGATCAGACAGCACGAAGCCTTTAAATCCCCACTCCTTGCGCAACACATCTGTTAATAACCAATGATTATCCACGCATGGCACCCCGTCTATTTCGCTGTAGGCAGCCATCATCCCCATTGCCCCTCCTTCTTTTACGGCTTTTTCAAATACATATAAAAATGATGACCGTGCTTCTCTTTCGCCAATATTTACAGGAGCCATATTACTACCGGCCTCGGGTATGCCATGAACAGCAAAGTGCTTGGGTTCAGAGATCACCGCATCAGCATCACTCAGTTTATTACCTTGCATACCCTTTACCATAGCTACACCATTTGCTGCTGCCAGGTACGGGTCTTCACCATAAGTTTCTTCAACCCGCCCCCATCTTGGGTCGCGCGGGAGGCAAAGCACAGGGCCCAGGATCATGTTAACACCATGTGCACGTACCTCAGTTGCTATAATTCGCCCGGCTTTATGGACAATACTCGTATCCCATGCGCCTGCTAAAGCCATGGGCGTTGGAAAGGTGGTGCTGCCCAAACTTTCATAACCATGAAGCCCCTCTTCAATAAACAATACGGGTATACCTAACCTTGTTTTTTCAAGTGCATAGCGCTGTATCTGGTTGGTAATTGCTGCACTTAAAGGATAAAGATCATGTACAGAGCCTATGCCTTTTGTGCCGATATTAATTTTTGCACTGTCGGACATTGCTGCGGCTTCGTGGCCCTGCATATTGGCAACTTCGTGCCCCCAGTACATATCCAGCTGCCTGATCTTTTCTTCAGTTGTCATCCTGCTTAAAAGGTCGGCAACACGTTTTTCTATGGGTAATTTAGCGTCCTTATAGGGGAGCTTAACAGGTGGTTTCGGGTTGTTAAATGAACAAAATGATATTGTTAAAAGAGCCAAAATTGAGGCATTCTTTTTCTTCATACAATTAATAATAGGATAAGTTAATTTTTATTAAAGTTGATTTGCCCACGCAACATGCAAGGTTATAATTGTTTATAGAGCTAAACTATACGGGATAACTAATAAGAGATTAATAAAACATTAATCCTTTAAAATCTCTACAAAAAGGTGTTTTTAAATCTTTTTTGATGGATAGGATGAAATGCTCAGTAGCACAATTGAGTTAAATTTATTAAAGGCGAACTACCTTTTTCAGTCCATTATACATAATTATCCTGTCAGTTTTTGCTACTCCCATGCCAGTGCCATGATTTACATTAACCAGGGTAACGCTAAACGTTCTGTTTTTTAACATGCCAGGATAGTTTCCTTTGCGAGAATCAATAGTGAGTGTTTTCGCTTTATCATTCCATATAAATTTGATGGTCGAATAAATACCCTTTTCGTAGTCATAATTATCATTTTCGTCCTCATAAAGTGTAAATGCGCCATCTGCACCTGGATATATTCTCAATTCAATGTTTTTCAGATCCCTTTCACCTGTATATTGCTGAAATGGCCCTATCGGGATAATAGAGCCTGCCTTTACATATAATGGCATAATATCAACAGGAGCTTCCTTTTTAATAAACTGTCCGCCTTTTATTTTATCACCTGTCCAAAAGTCGAACCAGGTATGTCCTGCAGGAAGGTATACCTGTTGCGATTTAATGGTATTAAAATTGACCTGGTCATTAACCGTATTTGTGTACATCGAATCAGTTACGGGGCAAACCAAAAAGGCTTTGCCAAACATATATTCATTATTAATGTCGAGTACTTTTTGATCTTCAGGAAAATCCATTACCAGCGCACGCATCATGGTTGAGCCATTAGCTGTAATATCCCACGCGTTCGAATAATTATAAGGCAATAAGCGGTAACGCAGGTTAATGTACTTTTCTATAGCATCATAAGCCCAGTCTCCCTTTTTACCAAACTGATAGATCTCCCTGGGCATGTCCGTTCCGTGCGAGCGCATTATTGGGCAAAAGGCGCCAAATTGTAGCCAGCGTACATATAGCTCCTGGTAGGGAGCATCAATCCCTTTATGGTAAAGTCGGCCACCCCAAAAGCCTCCTATATCAGTATTCCAGTAAGGGATGCCTGATAATGAAAGGTTAAGACCACCGGATATTTGTTTACGCAAAACACTCCAGTCAGAAACAATATCGCCCGACCAAACCGTCGTAGCGTTCCGTTGCTGCCCGGCGAAGGCAGAGCGTGTGAGTATAAATACACGTTTATCCGCGCTTGTTTCGCGCTGATGCTTATATACTCCCCCGGTTGTTGCCAAAGGGAAAGCATTACGCACCTTTCTGAAGGTTCCTAAATACGTTGGGGTATTATCATCCCGCTCTTTAGCTTGTGAATGATCTGGTTCTGTAGAATCAAGCCACCAGCCATCCATTCCGATGGAGAAAATATTTTTGTTCATATAGCTCCAGTACAGGTCGCGGGCCTTTGGGTTAAAAGGATCATAAACCTGCACTGTTGGCGTAGTAGGATAGCTTAGAAAATACTTATATAAAAACCCGTTACTTTTCATATCAGCCCATATTTTGGTTTGATTCCCGAAGTCAGGCCATACCGATATAATAATATGTGCATTCAACTGGTGCACACTATCAATCATAGCTTTAGGATTTGGATAATTAGGGTTACCAAATTCGGTAGAGTTCCACTTTGATTCCTCAACACCCCAATATTGCCAATCCTGCACTATTCCATCAAGAGGCACATTAAGCTCGCGGTATTTTTTTATTACGCCAACCACTTCCTGTTGACTTTTGTAACGCTCCCGGCTTTGCCAGTAACCAAATACCCAGCGCTGAAACATAGGAGCCTGGCCTGTTAAATAACGATAGCCGGTAACTACCCCATCAGCATTGCCTCCATATATAAAATAATAATCGGCGCAATTACCCACTTGCGATGAAAAAGAAGTCCCGGCTGCATTGTCATCAAAAACGGTGGTCGAATAATTATCCCAAAACACACCATACCCTTTTGACGATTGCATAAAAGGGATCCCAATCTCCATATTTTCCTGCTTCAGCGTGATTTTTTGATTACGCTGGTTCATGGAACCTCTCTGGTGCTGCCCTAAACCATATATTGCTTCTGCTTGCTGTAATTGAAAGACCTGGCTAACCGCAAATGTATTTTCTATGGAATCTTTAAAGGGTATAAACTTTATTCCGTCCGGCTTCTCGTTTAAAAGCGCAGAACCTTTAATATCATTAAAAACAATCTGTCCGTTTACTCTATTAAGCTTTACCTGGATAGTGTTGCTGCTAATAGTAATGTAGGAATCATTAGCATGGATATTTAATTCCTGTTTTTGAGCTTGCTGAATAACGGATAAACTATGCTTGCCGTTATTTATTCCTGCAGGTGATTTTATTATCCTTACGATTTTCGGGGTGAAAAACTGAATCTCAATATCAATAGCGTTTACACGCGTTTTAATGCCCAGCGCTGTTTTTACGTAATTTTGAGCGTTAACAGTAACACAACTACAGATAAGCCAAATAATCAGGAACAGATTCGTTTTTTTCATGCTGGTCTTAATATAAAAACTCCATTATTTTGTGTGATTAATAGGAGCTGGCACAGTTTCTGTAAAGGGCACTTGTTTCCGTAACATTTTACTTCCGTATCCGGTTAGGTACAAATAATAATCATTTGGGATATCGTCCTCATAAGTAACAAAATGGCTTAAACCAACCGGAGGATTCTTGGACGCTTTAAGAATAGCTGTACCCTCATCAACTTCATCAAACATGGCCACATACAACTTGTCAGCCCCTTCCTCTATTGCACCTGTAATTTGCTTCCAGTAAAAATGCCCCCGATTGCGCGGGATTTGATTTTGCGGGGCGCGAGGGTTCATATTATGCCAGCTAAAGCCGGGGAAAACGGTCGGTACATAGTCAAGCTTATTCGCCTTGCACCAGGCTATATCATCAGCGATACGGCTTTTAAACGCCGGATATGCATCCTCATTAAACCGCCCTACAAACCAGGGATGAACAATGTCTACTTTCTTTAACAGATCATGTAAGTGAGGGTCTTTTTCCGTATCATTCCCAAAATCGCGCCAATAGGTGGGCACACCAAGTAAAACAGCACATCCGCCATAAACAGGATCATTCTTTAAAAAATCAATGATCCTTTCCGCTTCAGCCAGGCCATATCTGCGATGATCATTAAAGCCTACTCCCCAAACAGCAACCAGTGGTTTACCATTATGATATAGCCAGGTTTGGTTATTGCCCTGATTGGTTAATTTCATGCTATCGACCAAATGCTTCCAGTCTTTTATCACCAATGAATCACCACCTGCGCCCATACCCGAAAGATCATACATCAATGAAATCGCCCTATGGTATTTTTGTGCCGATCTGAGCGCGTTACCCAAAACTACATCGTTATGATTGCGCCCTCTGCCGCGTTGCACATCGCCAATAAAACGTTGCACTAACACACCATCTATTCCGTATTGCTGCATCCACTTAAAATGGGTATCAGTTGATGAAGCATCGTACGAACTATATAAGTAAGCATCACTGCCATCGGCCAGTTTAAACGGCGATTTATAAGTCTTTTTATATTCGCTTACATCCGGCCATATATCAACGTTGGTACTCCCCGGCTCAAATTTCCCATGCGACAGGTAGTGGTTCCAGCCCCGGCCTGCACCATCGTCAGGAGCGTTAAACCAGCCCTGATAACCCGCCATTACAAGCCCTTTATAACTTTTAAATGCCGACGTTTTACTATGCTTTTGCTGACTGTACCCAACAGCGCACAGCAGTAGCATCAGGATGCTTAAAAATTGTTTTTTCATCAGGAATAAATTTATATGTGTTTCTTTTTTTGGCTAGATCAGATCCCCCAGCTTTTATTGGGTTTTGGCCCCATTTCCAGTTCAAGCACCCCGCCTGCAATTAGCTGTTCGTGCGTAAACCAGGGTTTATTTAAAACCTCGCCGTTAAATTTTGCGCTCTGGATATATTTATTGATCACCGAACAATTATTAGCCACCATTTTAAACTGTTTTCCATTTGGAAGGTTGATAGTAACCTTACTGAATACTGGGCTGCCAATAGTATACACAGGTTTGCCAGGCGTGACAGGGTAAAAGCCCATAGATGAGAACACCACAAAGGCAGACATCCCTCCCCCATCTTCATCGCCCGGGATTCCGAAAATATTATCCTTGTACCAAACGTCTAACAAAAAGCGGATGCGTTTTTGAGTTTTCCATGGTGCGCCCGCATAGTTATACAAATAAGGGATATGAAAACTTGGCTCATTACCCATAGAGTACTGGCCAACCAGACCGGTAGCATCAGGAAACTTTGCCCAAAATTCATATTTGCTGCGATCTAAACTTTCGCGGAATGTTTGATCGAGCTTAGCCTGGAATCCATCATTGCCACCCATTAAATTGATTAGGCCAGGGATATCTTCCTGAACCTGCCATAAGTAGGTCCAGCCATTGTTTTCGTCATAATAATCACGACCGCCCATGCCGCCATCAAATTTAGGGTCGATGTTGATCCAGTTGCCGTCCTTGTCTTTGGGAATAAACATTTTTCTGTCCGGGTTCCACAGGTTTTTGTAGTTAGCACCACGCTTGGTAAATGTTGTTGCATCTTCCGGCTTTTTTAGTTCCTGCGCCAGTTGACCAACGGCCCAATCGTCATAACTTCCGCCAAGCGTTACAGCTACCGCTTGTCTTTTTTCAAATAAGTGTACCAGGCTTACTGTCTCCTTTTCGCCTTTTTGCAAAGCAGGGAAGAAACCGTTTTTGTAGTAAAAATCATCAAGCTCACACTTAGGGCCATTTTCCCAAGGTAACATAGTGGCTTGTGTCGCGTTTTTCAGTGCGCCTTCATAAGCCTTATCTACATCAAATCCCCTTATGCCTTTGCGGTAATCATCCAAAAACATAATAGTTGAATGAAAGGCATTCATACAAGGGTTATCGCCAAATAAAACCGGAAATGTGGGCATCCAACCGCTTTGCTGATACATATTTACATAAGAATTCAGCATGTCCGATTCCATAGTAGGGTTTAATATCGATCTCAGCGGATGCAGGGCCAGGTAAGTATCCCAAACCCAGTCATCAACATAAAAAGGTCTTGTGCTTTCATGTATCTTTTTATCATATCCACTATAGTAATGCCCGTCTTCATTTATATTCACCATCCGCTCATTGCTGCGGTATAAAGCAGTATAAAACGATCGGCGTTGTGCCTCGGTTCCCCCTTCTATCTGAATCTGGTTAACCACTTTTGCCCAGGCATTTTTTCCAGCCTGCATTAACGCAGTAAAATCAACACCTGTAAACTCTTCTTTAAAGTTTTGTTTGGCCTGTTCCGGGCTGATGTATGATATAGCGTATTTAAACTCAATATTATCAGGAGCATCGGCGGTAAATGTGATAAATGATTTAACGCCTTTGCCTTCAATTGAGGTTTGGTTAGATAATGCGCCATCTTTAATTACACCTGCTGCTCCTTTTGCGTTAAATTGTCCGTAAACATAAACCTTAATATCTCCGTGGTAGGTTTCCATGCCTGTAACTTCATTACCATTACTAAAGCTCCATTGGGCATTTCCATCGTTATATACACTAAAAAGGATACTCTTGGCAGCAGTTTTAGCCGGGAATGAAAATTTATATTCCCCTACTTTTTTGCCGGGGGTAAACTCGACTGTAATATCCTTATCAATCAGATAGGTTGAATAATACCATGGCCGGGTAACCTCAAGATCATTATCATATGGCATTCTCTTTTTCCACGAATCCAGGGTAACAGGTTTATCATCCGGTTTTATAGCGAATACCTCACCTAACCTATGCGAAACCATGTTAAGCGGGAAGCTGGAGATTTGGTCATCAATATAATCGGCCCGTTTTGGATACATCCTGATCATTTGATTTGGCAGATGCATGGTTGGGCGCGTTGGCTCCAAAAGCTGCCCTACGTTGCCGATACGTGGATCGATATAATCAAGATTGTCGATACTACTTTGTGCATATGCGCTTATAGCAGTAATACTATAGCATACAGATAAAATAACCGGCCTTAGTAACCGGGAGATATTAATAACCATCTGTTAAATTTTATAATTGGTTTACAGTTCCAAAATTGCTCATTAAGCTTAATGAACTATTAATATTTGATTAATCAGGAAAGAAAAATGAACATTGTAACAGATTTTATTCAAGAATCGAATTAAAATCGCGGTTAAAGGCCTCTCCGTAAATTACTTTATATTCTTTGTTAAAGTTCTCGAAGGTGTTTTTTGCCAAGGAATGCTTTCCGATGTGCGATAAGGCTTTGCATTTTATGATCATAGCTTCTTCATTAACCGGGTCGAAATAGAAAATATCATTGGCCAGCTTTATTAAAAACTCCGGATCATCAGCAATCCCAACACTATTTGCAAATTGAATATAGGAATCAATAATTTCGTTGGATACTTCAGATTTAAAGGCATCAAGCCACTCATATTCAATGTTCGATAAAAAGTTGCCCCGCTGCGTAATATGAGTTAGCTGAATGATCTTTTCTTTGTTCAGTTTGCTTTTATTAGATACGATATTCAGGTAAGTATGATAATCAACAAATATGCTGTTATAATCAATTTCTATCTTCCAATAGCCGGTATCTTTTGATAAATGGCAACCGCCCATCTTATCAAGCAATGATTTTAGCTTGGCAATATTTACCGAACGATTATTACGCGCGCTTTTTTCTGATTTATCAAACCAAAGAATCTCGTTTAATTTTTCGGAGCTTACTCCCCTGTCCAGCTTTATTGAATACAATACAATTACAAGGAACAGCTCCTTTAACAGCGGGGTGAAATATTTAGTGATCTCATTTCCTTCCGGAGTAAATAGCTGTAGATCGCCAAATAAAAATATAGTGTTTTTGTTGTTATGTTTGGTAAGGTCATCTTCTGCTAACGGCTCGTGATGATCGGCATAATGGTGTAAAGTTTGCAATTCTTCACCCAGCTTAACAAATTGCCCTGCTGCTTTTGCTTTTTTATTACGCCGGTAAAGCATAAAGTATACGGTTATTAACAACGCTATAATGCAAAGAACCACTATCCATAAAATAATACCGGGTGAGCTACTCTCAAATAATTTAGTGGTTAATGGCTCTGGTGGACTTAGCAGTGAGTAAATTTTTATCCTTGTTTGTTCGTTCTCCCTGAACAGTGTAACTGCAAGAAATTTGCCGCTATGAGGAAAATAGCACATATCGGCAAACGAATTGATATCGTGAAACTTATAAGGAATAGTATCGCCCACCAGGTGATAATCGGGCTTGTTCAAAGAGCCTTCTATCAATTGCAGGCTCGAATTAAATTTATGCTGAGGGAAAATAAGGCCGTAGAACGATTTTGTCTTTTCGTTAATAACTAATGAATTGGCAAATACAAAATCCTCATTAGTTGTATTTATAGTGAACAGTTTTTTAAAGCTATTGTCTTTAACCGTAAACCGCATCATATCGTACAAGTTACGCGGGTTCACTATCTGCTGACCTGAGGCGCTGCCATATCCACCAATTATATAGGCAGTATCACCTGTGGCTGTTGTACCTAACCCGGCCAAATAGCGTGGTGTAAAGGTGTCTCCCTTAACTTTTATTTTTTGCCAGGTCCCGGTTGCTATGTCATACCGTTTAACAGTATCCTTATAAACCAGTTGTCCGTATCCTCCAATGGTATATATAGAACTATCTGCTTTATAAAAAAACTTATTCAGGTGCCCATTGTCCGTTGCCGGATTTTTGAAACCCCTATCCCACCGTTTAGTATTAAAATCATAAGTGCCTATAGCCTTCTGATCTATATAAATATAATATAGCTTTCCGTTATTGAAAAGGGCTTGGTCGCCGGGTACAAGGGGCTGCCTGCCGGAGCTGTAGGCTACACTTTTTAGCTGTGGTTTTTTATCCACCAAAAAAGTGATCAGCGAATCCTGCGAAATAATATGAACAGCCTCGCTGGCTGCGTCAAAAGCCAGACTTACATCACCAGGTACTGTAAATTCCTTTTCCATTTGCCAGTTGCGATGCCGCGCTTTTATCCATAAAGGATTAGTTACCGTTCCGTTATTTTGGTTCACGGTTTCATTTGCAACATTGCCTTCCCATTCGTTAAGCGGCCAGTTGGCTAAAAGAGTACTGTTTTGCAGCACATTTACATCCCTTATTTTTAAAGGGGGAAGATCGGTGGTTTGATACTGCCGATAAGCATTGGCACCAAAAAGCAGCTTATAGTTTTTGCTTTGTTTAAGGTGAACACCCGATTCGGAAATTGTTTCTCTGCCTGAAATCACTGTGATCTTATCGTTTTTGTAATCAACAATTATCCGCAGCTTGTTCCATTGCTCAAATAGCCGCTTATCATCAATATTGAACGATATTTTTGAAAGCCTTTCACCGATAATAATTTTAAAATGCCGGGTATTAGCCTGGTTATCATATACAAGGTCGATATTTTGCTTATCATCATTAATAAGCCTTAATATATAGCCGAAATAAATTTCGTGGTTGGGAATAAATGAAAGATCAAAAGACACTTCAAGATTGTCTTTTTGCGAAACGTTATTCAGGCTAAGATCCAGGGTTGTGCGTTTATCCTGTACAACTTCGTGGCTATAAAACCCAAGTCCATACGATTGCGCATTAACAGGCAATGTGAACAGGATGTTTAATAAGATAACCGCAATTGCTCCAGGTAAAAAAAATCTCATGTTGATAAGTACACGTTCAGCACTAAAACGTGAGTGCCCTCTTTATATCGTTTATAATCAGGTCAAAAAACATTATTCACATGTAGATGACAGGTTAGCTAAATTACAATAAAACAATCTACATTCAAAATTATGATACAATGAAACCTGCTTTAAAAACCGGCACAATTAATTGGTATAAATTTAACAAATATTAGTACTATTTTGCCATTTATCTATTACCGGTCACTGGAGCTCTGTTGTCTGCAATAAATTCAGTAATAAGGGTAGATTTTGGTTGAGAGGTGCAGCCCGGGATATAAGCCCGGGGGATATTTAAAAATGAATTTCATTTACCTTACTTACTTTTAGCCATATTAACCACATCAGCCATTCGGCTGGCAGGTGTCACTTTTAGGCTAATAAGTTTTCCTTTTTCAACCCTACCTTCTACAGTAGTGTTATAGGGGGCGTTAAGTTTAAAATCCGCATCCCAGCCGGCAGGCCAGGCGGGCAAAAGCATAATCTTTTTTCCGTCAACTTGCATCAACATCTGTTGAAGGCCATTTTCACCGTTACCACCGTTATCTTCATCGGGGCTATAGTCGTTGCCTTTATCCCAAAAAGCAGGAAATTTAAAATGAGAGTCCTTGCGGGTAAGCGCAAAGCTTACGTATTCTTTCGCAACTTCTGCATTGCCTATCATGGCCGCCTGTATAGGGTCCTGCACCCAGCAGCCTTTCGCTCGTTGTTTTCGGGCGTTAAACGTATTTACGGCAACATCCAGGTCCGGCTTACCTAATCCATAAAGCCTGAATGGATATATGGCATATAGTTCAGGATTTTCACTATTAAATGATTTTGCTGTTTGTGGCCCTGTATAAGGTAACAGCACTGTTTTATCATTTTCAGTTGCAGTTGGTAAAGGAGGTAACTCATCATAGAGCTTCCGCCATTCCAAAAGCGTTTTTTCATCCACCATTCCTACGGGTAGTTTTATCATCCTGCTCAGTACAGCATGTAATCCAGCAATATCGGGTGCGGGATTATGCACCTTCCAAAACATTTCAATCGAATTATCAGGATCGAGTAGAAGCTTGCCGGTATTGTCGCGTTCAAAATGCTGGTCAAAAAATTGCAATCCGGCTGTAGCTACCGGCAATAACATTTTCCTGGCGAAGGCTTCATCACCGGTATATTCATAATAATCAAGCATCATCATACTCAACTCCAGTATCGGGGTGAAGTAATGGTTGGTATAATAGGCTTTAACATCGGGTCCCATAAATTTGAGTCCTCCCCAAAAGGGAGCAGTTTCTGCAAAATATGCGCCTTCATGATGATAATATTCCTTAACCTGTGCTTTGTTGGCCGGTAATATATTTGTATACATCAGGAAGAATGGCAGCATCATATCGAAGTCGCCGGCCATAAGCCTCGGCCAGTACATCGGTCTTGTATTCTGAAACCAGTATTGCCCACCCCATGCTCTGAAATCAGCATTTTCGTTTTTCTCAGGATTGTTCACTACAAAAATTGACCCATTGAATTTTATTGGATAGGCCCCTCTCCCGGCGCAGGCTGTAACAAAGCGCTGCAAAACATATCCTTGTGTTACCTGCTTAGCTTGCTCATCGCCATGTACAAATACCCAGCTGCGCTTCCAGAATTGCTGCCACCATTGCTGGTGTTGCAGGCGTGCTTGCTCCAGCTTTTGTTTTTCTATTTCACCTATCTGCAACTCCAGTTTAGATAGCCATTGCATGCCGTTGCCCGCAACCGATGTTAAAGGATAAATAGAGATCAATTGGAAAGTGGTCACTTTCGTCGATTGCAATGTTGCTTTATCTTTATTAACCAGTCCATTTCCTTTTATGATCGCACCAAAAGTCAGGTTCGCCAAATGCGGGTCGGCTGTCGATGAATTATGATGGTACCATGCAATACGGTTTTTTTGATCGCTCAAAATGGTATCAGTTAGGCCTGCGCGCCAATTTTCCAATTTTGTATTCACCGTTAAGGGAACGGTGCTCTTGGTTTCTACACGGATAACCGGCTGATTAGCATCAACCCAAACCAGAAAACTCACTGCTGTGTTACCTTCTCCTTCCTGTATTAATATTTCTCCGGTTTTAAGTTTAAGTATTTGTTTGAAGGTAGAACTTTTGGCCAGTGGATTAGGGTTAACAGATACCCTGACTGCGCCTAGCTTCATCAAAACCCCACCCTGTTTCATCCAGGGATCTTTTTGAGCATCAAGCTCACCGCCCCAGGCATCGGTTTTACTGATATAAAATACAAGATCACCATTTTTCTCAACCCAAACGTTCAGGCCAATATCACCATTACCAAGCGGCATAGATTCTTCCGGCCCGGGACCGGGAGAATTCCAGCTAATATTATAAGCATTAAGCAAGGTATCAACTGGCCCCTTATGCTTTAAGCTAAATAATGGCTTCGCAAAGCAAGCATGAATCAATAAAATATTTATAAAAATTGCTACCCCTAACTGCATTCCTTTTTTCTTCATTTTTATTTATGATGATGGTTATTCCCGGTATTGGCTGATGGTATTAAATTTATGCTGTATCCCTGGTTGTAAAAATATTGTTTAATGATGAAAGACTGACTGTAAATGCCACATCGACTTGACTAAAATATAATAGTAAAGACAATTGTAACGAATTAAGAAAAAACATTTTTACAAGTTACTAGGTCGTTCAGAAACGGTGTATACTGCCTCTGTTGGTTAATTGATTATACAAATAAACTTACCCGGCTTAATAAAAGATTAAAAAAGCACTAATTGAAAAGATGATAAAAGTCTTTTTATCACAGGTAGATTTTCTCAGAAATTTGATTTACGATGGAAAGATATATCGAACACCTTTGATCAATGAAGCCTCCGGGTTAATTTTTTTGTAAAATAAAGAGTTGCGAACAAAAAATAGGGTAAAATCTTTTCTAAAGATTTACCCCATAAATAAATAAATAATATATACAAATAAAACCTATCTGTTAAAGGTCATTATCCAGTTTGTCTCCCATGTCTTGCCGGCATCGTCGGAGAACGCTTGTTCAAAACGGCTCGAGTTTGGTGTAATGGCTGAAAAGCCATTTCGGTCCATGATGATTCTTCCCTGAAATTCTTCCTGGTCGTAAAATTGCCCCTTTCCGTCGGCAAACCTGCCAACCATAGGGGTTGTCATAACAGGGTCTGAGCTGTTTGTCCAGTTCAGGCTCCATTGATGCGATTTTGGGTTAAAGAGCCTCAGTCCAACCCCTTCGAGGTGTCCCGCCGGTCCGTCAGCTTCGAGCTCAAAAATGCTTGCGCGCCCTCCCCAGATTTTGTTGACCACAGAAGTGCCGTCATAATCTGTCCAGTTGCTTGAACCTGTGAGAGGTTTTTTCAGGCGGTGAATATGAGTCTTCCACACGCCAAAATGAAAGTCGAAATCGTGCGCACCAGCTACTGTACTTGTGAAAGGTGGCAAAGGCATCCCGTCAGTGGTTGATGCTTTTTCATCCCGCGTCAGTGTAGCCGTAAAATTAGGCTCCCAGGTTTTACCGCCGTCATCCGAAAACGATTGTTCTACGTTATGAGAATTTGGAGTAATGTCCGACCAGACAAATCGAACCAGTATAGTTCGTCCGTTAAATGATTCCTGGTCGTAGAGTTCTCCCCTGCCATTCTTAAACTCGCCGATCTGGGGTTGTTCTATTACCCCCGTTTCGCTATCGGCAAAGTACTGAGCCCATTGATGGGCTTGCGGATTATAAAGAAACAACGTGAGACCTTCAAGATGTCCAGCCGAACCATCAGCCTCTATCTCCTCCAACTGTGCTTTGCCATTCCAAACCTTCCTGACGTGCACTGTTCCATTCAGATCCACCCAGTCGTTTGAGCCTGTAAGCGGGCGCAGGAGGCGGCGGATATGGGTCTTCCATGTCCCTATATTGAAATCAAAATCATGCTGGCCATCGCGTTCTGCCCCGGAATTTTGTTGTGCTGAGCAATTGATTGACGATATAATAAACAGAACAATAAAGGCCAGGAGGAAATTTAGAAAACGCTTTGGCCCGATGTGTCTTCTACCGCTAATTTGAAATTCATTCCCCGCTTCATCAACAGATGGTGCAACGCCGGTTTGTTGGTCTATAGTAATACCTGATATAAACTTTCGATGTAATTTCTTCATTTTAATTAATCTTTTTATTCTGTTTTAATTTTGCGGGTGCAAGGTATTTTTAAAACAATTTGGGAAATTGTACAAAATCGTCATCAGGAAATCCCCCCTATTCATTAAGTTTTTATAAGAATTGGCAAGGGAGATTTGCAATAAATTACTGCATTTTAGAACTAAAATCTATTTCTTATCTTTAGGCTAAAACACATATTATGAAAAAGTTTACGCTAATCGGCCTGCTTTGCACAGCCTTTTTGTTAGGTTATGGTTTCAGCCGTTTAACAACCCCTTTCAATAGCGGTCCGCGCGTTACGGGCATCGGTGGTATTTTTTTTAAGGCTAAAGACCCTGCGGCGCTGAAGGCCTGGTACAGCAAGAACCTGGGCATCCAAATTGGTGGATTCGGTTCAAATTTTGAATGGCACCAGGGCACGGACAGCACAAAAAAGGGCTTTACCATATGGGCGCCGTTTAAGGAAACTACCAAATATTTTCAACCTTCCGAAAAGCAATTCATGATCAATTACCGCGTGGTGGGATTGGGTCAGCTTTTAGCACAAATGAAAATGGCGGGTATCTTGCCGACCGACAGCGTGGAAAAGACAAGCTATGGTAATTTTGTACACCTGATGGATCCTGAGGGTAATAAGATCGAATTATGGGAGCCCAATGACGTGGAATTTGCTAAAATGAGCACCATCACTACCAAATAATAGCAGTTATGTCTATTGAAAAACCCCATCCTTATTGATGTTATTGCCAATAAGCAGAATATTTTATCTCAAACCAAAGGCCTCTTATAAAGATGAGAGGCCTTTTGGTTGAATACAGTGTTAATAGAACGACTTTATAGATAATTTAAAGCGACTTATGGAACAATCCTCGTGCATTATAAATTCTCAATTTCCTTATCTGATAATACTTTGTTCCATATTTGCAGCTCGTCTATTTTCCCAGCGAACCCACCGACCATTTGCAATGGGAAAACCAAAGTTTCCATTTTTATCATTTTTGTTTTGTCTTTATCTGTAAATTGAATAAAATCGCCATACAGTTTCTTTTGTAGTGCCCCATTTACATACAGGCTCGTTCCCTTATTGGTGCCGGCAATTACAATATGGGTCCAGGTGTTTTCCGGAACTACATAATCAAAATCGAAATCATACCCATCCCTTGAAAACCCTAACTTACCTGTTTTTCTCTGTTTTAACTTTAGCGCTGCATTTGGCGATCTAAAAACAATAGCGTCATTTTCATTATTTGCCGAAGGATTGATCCAGAAGGAAACAGTATAATCATAACCAATTTCCTTATAAGGCAACTTGGCAAAACTATTTTTCCCGGAAAAAGACAAGGCGTTTCCTTTTATCCCCGCCACATACGC
>Ga0206904_1040_pt1 | contig 34371 bp, 24 predicted proteins | sample Alteio_BWOrgHeat_42_FD_152981 | JGI IMG/M metagenome (GOLD analysis project Ga0206904, IMG submission 152981) | Enriched cells from forest soil in Barre Woods Harvard Forest LTER site, Petersham, Massachusetts, United States -... | ecosystem: Environmental > Terrestrial > Soil > Temperate forest >...
AACTCCAGCTTTACACCTTCATACTCAAACAATTTTTTGTATTGCTTAAGCAATGAGTTTTTAGGCTCGGTTAAAATATTGTGTAGCGCCTCACGATCTAACGGATTCAAATAAGTAAGTACAGGTAAGCGACCAATTAACTCAGGAATCAATCCAAATGATTTCAAATCCTGTGGTGTAATATACTTATATAAGTTCTTCAGGTCGATTTCGCTATCATCACGTTTCATTTTATAACCAACAGTTTGCGTACGTAAACGATTGGCTATCTTTCTTTCAATACCGTCAAACGCACCGCCGCATATAAAAAGAATATTATTGGTATTTACAGTGATCATTTTCTGATCCGGGTGTTTACGGCCACCCTGTGGGGGTACGTTAACATTAGTGCCTTCCAATATTTTTAATAATGCCTGTTGAACACCTTCGCCGGATACATCACGGGTGATGGAAGCATTGTCGCTCTTGCGGGCAATTTTATCAACCTCATCGATGTAAACAATGCCTCTTTCGGCAGTAGCCACATCATAATCTGCAGATTGCAGTAAACGAGTAAGGATACTTTCAACGTCCTCGCCCACATAACCGGCTTCTGTTAGTACAGTAGCATCGCAGATACAAAATGGAACATTTAATATTTTAGCAAGAGTTTTTGCAAGCAGGGTTTTCCCGGTACCGGTTTCTCCCACCATAATGATGTTCGATTTTTCTATCTCCACATCATCCTTATCTATCCGCTGGTTTAAACGTTTGTAGTGGTTATAAACAGCTACAGATAATATTTTTTTGGCATCATCCTGGCCAATAACATATTGGTCGAGATGGCTTTTCATTTCAGCCGGCTTTAATACTGCAGGCGTAATTGGTGATGTTTTCACCTTCCTTACCTTCAATTCCTCGGCAAGTATTTCATTTGCCTGGTTTACGCACTTATCGCATATATGCGCATCAAGCCCCGCTATCAGCATCAGGGAGTCCTGTTTACCTGCCCCACAAAACGAACACCTGATCTCCTTGCTGTTTTTATTCATTTGATTTCTTTCTTATTCAAATTTAATTAAAAAGTCGGAATTAGTCAACCACAGATTAGTTAATTAGAGATCAGAGACTGGGGATTAGTTTTTTCTGATCTCTAACCTCCAGTCTCTGATCTCCAATCACAAGTCTATAGTCACCGGCCTTAAGCCTTATTTCCTCTTAAAATTTCGTCAACCATACCAAATTCTTTAGCCTCTTCGGCAATCATCCAGTGGTCACGATCAGAAGCATCCCATACTTTTTCATAAGACGTGCCGCTGTGATCAGCAATTATCTGGTATAATTCCTTTTTAAGCTTAGTTATTTCGTGATACGTAATTTCTATATCACTTTGTTGCCCTTGTGCGCCACCAGATGGCTGATGGATCATTACCCTTGCATGTGGTAATGCCGCTCTTTTGCCTGCTGCGCCTGCACATAATAATACTGCACCCATTGAAGCAGCCATACCGGTACAAATTGTTGCAACGTCGTTTGATATAAATTGCATGGTATCATAGATACCTAAACCTGCATAAACTGACCCACCAGGTGAGTTTATATAGATCTGAATATCGCGCTTACTATCAGCCGATTGCAGGAACAGCAATTGAGCCTGGATAATGTTTGCAATATTTTCATAAATCGCATCACCAAGGAAGATGATACGGTCCATCATCAAACGCGAGAATACGTCCATTTGTGCTACGTTTAGCTGGCGTTCCTCAATAATATAGGGTGTCATACCGGTTGGCAGTTTACTTCTGTCAACCCCTGCAATAAATTTATCTACATAAATACTGTTAATACGATGGTGTTTAACAGCATATTTCCGGAATTCATTTTTATCGATGTTACTACTCATGGTTTTTTTGTTAAGATGCGGGTTTTAATCGCGATAAATATAGTTGTTACTTAAATACAATTACTACCAGAAAGTTTGTTAAAAGTAAATTTATTTGGCAAAAGTCCGGAAGTTTAAACTGACATCACCCCGCGTGTCATGCTGAACTTGTTTCAGCACCTCACTTGTTAAGCCGGCATCTTGCCGGCGACATGTCCAATGAGATGCCGAAACAAGTTCGGCATGACGTGTAGGGGCTTTAGAATATAAAAGTCCGAAAGCAGAAGCTATTCTCCCACTTTCGGACTTTCTGTCTTTACTGACTTTCAGACTTACTGTGCAAACTGCTTAGTAAACTCGGTATATAATATTTCCTTTTTATCTAAAGTAATTACGCTTTTAATGTAATCAAATACCCTGAATGCTTTTACATCCTCAAATATTTTGTTCGCATTTTCTTTATTCTGCAAGTACTGAACAGTATATTGACTCAATTGCTCGTTATCAATACCCTGCGGGCTATACATTCTGAATTGTTGCTCCAAACGCAATTTAGCAAGCTCAAAAACTTCTTCGTATTTTATTTCGATGTTGTTTTCTTTAATGATCTTGTTTTCAATCAGTGTCCATTTAAGGTTTTTAGCAAAATCGCTGTATCCGCCTGCCAGTTCTTCAGCAGTCAGTTTTTCGTTGGTTGCTTTTAACCAGCGTTTTAAAAACTCATCAGGCAATTCAAATTGAACTTTGTTTAAACCATACTGATAAATATCATCCTGTAATTTGCGTTCAGCATCCTGAACCATCATGGCTTCAATTTCTTCAGTTATTTTGGTCCTGAACCCTGCTTCGTCAGTTACTGCACCTTCACCAAATAATTTGTCAAAGAACTCCTGGTTCAGATCACTCTCTTCTAAACGGTTAACGTTTTTAACAGTTAAGCGGAAGTTCGATTTCAGATCTGCTGCTGTTTCTTCATCAATTTTTAATAAACCAGCAACCTTTGCTGTATCGTTATCAAACGCTTTCTGAATATCAAGCACTACCTCATCACCTTTTTTCAAGCCGATCAATGATTTTTTAATTTTCTCATCCTTGATCTGATCTAAACGGACAGATGCGGTATTGCTTATTCCATCCTCAAAAACAGAACCATCCGGCGAAAGCTGCACTAAATCTGAATAAAGCACATCGTCATCTGCCGATACGTCAGGATTTGTCATTTTGCCATAACTACGGCGGATACTTTTGATACGTGACGCCAATGTTTCGTCATCAACCTTAATAACGTATTGGGTTATTTTATCTTTCGATGAAAAGTCAATAGCAAACTCAGGGGCTAAACCAACTTCATAGTTAAATTCAAAGTTATCGGCAAAATCCCAGTTATATTCTTTTTCAGCATCAACCTTTGGTAACGGCTGACCTAAAACTTCCAGCTGCTCGTCCTCTAAATATTTATTCAAAGTATCCGAAAGCATATTGTTAATCTCGTCAACCAAAATGCTTTTGCCATACATTCTTTTTATGTGCGAAGCTGGCACCATACCAGGGCGAAACCCTGGTATCTTAGCTTTTTTTGCGTGATCCTTAATTGCTTTATCAACACGTGGCTGATAGTCTTCTGGATTAATATTGATTTTTACAACTGCATTCAGGTTATCAATTTTTTCCTGTGATATATTCATCTTTTACCGGTATTTTAATCTTAAATGTGTACGCACAAGCGGCCTTAAAATTATAGACACATAAGCGCCTGCTTTTGGAGGGGCAAAGGTATGAAAAAAGTACGAAAGTTTTAAAACAGGAAGTCCGAAAGTGAAAAAGCAATGATCTTTCCCAATTCCGGACTTCAAAGTTTTAAATTATAGATTAGCTGATCTTTGTAACTGTTGATGAGCCTTTATTATCATTAGTTATGGTAGGATTGCCCTCATATTTTACAACCGATTTTCCTGTTGTATGTAAAGTCATGGTAGTAGAAACATTTACTTGATAGGTGCCTGAACCTGATGTTTGGGTGGTAAAGCTTTGTACAGGGAAACCAAGCGCGTTAAGTGTGCCCTGCCCACTAACGTTAATGCTGTGTGAAGTAGCCGATCCTGTTAAATTGAAGGTACTTTGTCCGCTGATATTACTGTTAACGCTTGTTGCAGTAAGGCTTAAAGTGATGGTATCATGCCCGGATGATTGAATAGAGATAGTCTCGGCAGTTAAAGTTCCGGATACGGTATCCTGTCCTGCTACCTGCAGGCTTGTAAGTGTACCCACACCTATTGTAATTGATATTGAATCAGACCCACAAAGGTTATCAGTGGTAGAAATTGAAAGCGTGCCATTACTTACGTTTGTAGCAATGTATTGCATCAGGTTGTCATCGGCAGTAATGCTAACTAAGTAAGAACTATCCTGGGTTAGCGTAACGGTGTAGTTGCCCAAAATATTCACTTTGGTAAAGCTTGCCATTTGACGTTTTACGGTAGTTGAGTTGCCAGAACCTTCAATGCAACCCGATTTGGATGAGGTACTTTTCATAATATTATGTGATTAAAGTTTAAGTTGGCCAAAAATAAAAAAAGTTTTCCCAATAAGAAAACTTTAACTTAAAAATAACATTGCTTAGTTTAACCTGTAATAATTCACTTAGAACTTTCAGGACCAGCAAAGCTATTTGCACGAAATTTAATCACTTTATTGTTAATTGGTTTCACTGTTTTTAGGTAAGCGAACATCGCTTTCAGGTCGTTTTCACTCATTCTGCTGTAACCATACCAGGGCATAATTGTCTGCACATCAGCCGCCGATACTTTAACCGCTTTTGATTTATCATTAAACGCTTTAAATCTTTGTACAAAAACATCAGTTGTCCAGCTGCCTATTCCGGTGGTTTTATCCGGAGTAATATTAGCAGATACTATTGTATTAAAGCCCATCCTGAATTCGCGACCTCCGGCAAATTCCATTCCTGCCAACATTTTACCGTTATTATTCTGTGTATGGCAGTCCATACATGCGGCTGCATTAACCAGGTATGCACCATACTTAACGGTATCAGTAGTATTTGGTAATGTACCCAAGGTTGCCTTTTGCGGAAATGTGTGCACCAGTATATTAAGCGGAAAATTGTAGGTTGCCTTAGGATAGCTGGTATTAACCGGCTTAAGAGTACGCAGGTATGCAATAATGGCATAAACATCCTCCTTGCTCATTTTTGAGTAGGATGGCCAGGGCATCAGTGGAAATATAGCATTGCCATTTTTGCGTACCCCACAGGTAATAGCACGAAAAAGCTCACCGTCAGTCCATCCCTTTAAATTATACGGCGTAATATTAGGAACATGAACGCTGCCCGGGAAACTCACTTTTTTATCAAAAAGTTCACCGCCCCCGCCGAGGCGGTTGTCTGATATAGGCCCGGCGAATTTAGACCAATCACGTTGCGAATGGCAATCGTTACAAAGAGCTACATTATTAGCAAGGTAATTACCCCTGGCAATGAGTTGAGGAGTCGCTTTTATGCTGATATTTTCAGCTTTACCCACATCAGGTAATGCCAAAGTTATATAGGATACAGCACAGATAACGATAAGTACAATTGCAATTACAGCATATAAAAGTACTTTCTTAAGTTTCTTCATAAATAGTGGGTTGGGTTGATTGAGTTACTAATATAAATAAAAATCTTTTGAAAGATTATCAACTTATTTATCTGAACCAACTCAATCAACCGGCCCAACTATGCTTTTATTTCGCTTTTTGAACTATTGAAATACCTGAATGCTGGTTTGTAATTTTTGGATCACCCATATATTTTACATCAGATGTTCCGGATGTATGTACATCTAATGTATTTACAGCATTAACCTGAAAGTTTCCTACCCCTGAAGTATGAGTAGTATAAGCGCCAACAACAAAATTGTAGGCTTTAAGGGTACCGGTCCCGCTGACAGTAATATCATGTGATGCAGCTTTTCCTGTTAAATTGATGGTACCTTTACCGCTAATGGTGCTGGTAAGACTAGTTGCATTAAGAGTCATGGTAACATTATCAGCGCCTGATAACTGAAAAGCAAAACTCTGTGCATTTATTGCACTATCGGCAGTTATTACTTCTTTTCCTGAAGCTATTACAGCAGCCAGATTACCTACACCAATATTGATATTTATAGTACTGGTGCTGCAAATACTTTGCTGGTTTGAAATAACAAGGGTACCGTTAGTTACAGTAGTTTTAATGTACTGAAACAAGTTGGTATCAGCAGTAATGGTTACACCATAAGAGCTGTCCTGTTTTAAAACTACATTGTAATCGCCCTGAAGGTTCACTTTAGTAAAAGTACCAGGGGTACGTTTTTGGGATGCTGAAGTTCCCGAACCTTTAATGCAGTTAGAACCGCCATTGTTGTTGTTGTTACCGCATGAGAATGCTCCGGCAAGCATAAAGCCTGCAGCTGTTGCCAGAATGGCTAATTGAATACGTTTCATATTAATTAATTTTGATAAAGTTTTAGTTACATCAAAATTAAAAAAAAGCTATAACAATTGCTATAGCTTTAAATAAAATATTTGTTAAGTTTTTTTCTGAAACGGGTTAGCAAGTACTCAGTTCACCTTTTCGACAGACGAAGCCCCTGATTTATCGTTGGTAACACTTGGATTACCTTTATATCTTACTTCTGATGCACCGCTCGAATGTACATTTAAAGTATTTAAAACATTTACCTCGCTATGTCCCATGCCCGAAGTCTGGATATCACACTTGCTTACAACGAAATCAAAAGCATGAACCTTACCACTGCCACTTGTTTCAATATCATGCGAAGTGGCCTGGCCTCTCAGGTTTAGTTCTGTAACGCCGCTTCCATGAGTAGTTACGTTAGCTGCATTTAAATCCATCGTAATTTTGGTAACGCCAGCTAACCTAAGATGTAAATCGCTTGTAATTATTTTACCATCGCCTTCTACCTCAACTGCCCCCGATGCTTTTAATTCTTCCAGGTTACGGATCCCGATATTTACAAGCATTTCTTTTGATTTACATATATTTCTTTTTGTGTAAATACGCAATTTGCCGTCACTTACCTCTGTTTTAATATATTTAAGCAGGTTATCGTCAGCAGTTATTTTTACCGACATAGAGCTATCCTGCTTTATCACTACTTTAAATGCCCCTGAAATATTTATGCGGCTAAAATCACCTCCTTTACGGTCTTCAGATTTTACATTACCAGAGCCATGCACGCAGTTAAACCTGCAAGACGAAAAACCACCAAGAGTAATCCCGGCAATTAGTAACAATATTAGTAAATGTATCTTTTTCATGTTTTTATGTTTTGGACTATTAATAATTGGGTTAAGTTACATCAAAAATAAAAAAAGCTGTCATATTGTGGCAGCTTTTAAATATAAGCTATGTTTACAAACCTTTCGGTTTAAAGATCAGCCAGATCATCTGCTTTGTAAGCAACAGGTGCTAAAGTTTGTTTTTTTACTGTGTGAGCTGCAACCAGGTCTTTATGATTAACGTTTTCTTCGAAGTTGTAATTTAAAGAGTATTCGTTTACGGTTCCGCTCAAGTTTGCTTTTGCTGCATCGTTTACAGTTACATCAGCGCTATAAGCATCTAAGTTTAGTTTAGCAGAAGCATTGTTGTGCAGGTCAACTTCAAACTCAATCTTTGAAATATTTCCGAATGATTTTACTTCTGAATTATCAAAAGCAGAGATTGAACGCAGATCATTTGCTGTAACCCATACAACCAGTTTATCTGTTTTGTATGATGAGATCCTTAACACACCATTTTTGCTTTGAACCAAAGCGCTTTCGCTATAATATTTGTTGTAAACTTTTACCTGGTCGGTTGCACCGTCAGAGATATAAAGTTCAACGTTTCCGTGTACTTCTATTTTGTTGATTGCGCTGATATCAGTTAAAATTGTATATGTATTATCTGCATTTTTTGCAGTGGCGGCATAAGTTGAATTTGTTGCTCCCAATGCTACAACGAGCATTGTGAAGATGGTTATGATTAGAGTTTTCATGATATTTATATGTTTGATTGTCAATTAATTATTTCTAAATTTCAAATACACTAATAAGACGAATACAGATAAAAAACGTTACAGCAATATGCCCTGTATTAGGTGTGAGGGCAGTTTTACTAGGTAAATGGGCGGATTTTGTCGGTGAAAAAGTGAAGAAAAACCCATGGTTGAGAATTCATAGTTTATGGGGGAAAGGAATGTCCAATGATTGAGTGAATTTGCCATCGTATTGGTCACAACTGTCCGGCTATAAACTATGAACCCCCAACTATGAACAAGTAACTTTTCCTTATCTTGCCTTCACAAATAATAACTATGAAATATGTTTTAGGGGTTGATATTGGTACTGGCAGCGTAAAGGCAGTAGCAGTAAATCTGCAATGTCAATCGTTCGAAGTTTGCCAGCAGCATTACTCTTTTAGCGCGCCAAAGCCTGGCTATCATGAACAAGATCCTGAACAGATATGGAAAGCATTTATAGCCAGTATTAAGGGAGTTATTGATAAGATTGGTACTCAGCCTTTAGCCATCAGCTTAAGCAGCGCAATGCATAGTATAATAGCTGTAGATGAGAACTGCCGGCCATTTGCACCAATGATAACCTGGGCAGATAACCGGAGCTCGGAAATAGCAAAGAGATTAAGGAACAGTGTTGAAGGTATGTCCATTTATAAAGCAACCGGCACACCCTTACATGCCATGTCGCCGTTATGTAAGATCATCTGGATAAAAGAGAACAATATCGAATTGTTTAATAAAACTCATAAGTTCATCGCCATAAAAGAATATATCTGGCACAAACTTTTTCAAGAATTCAAATTAGATCAATCCAATGCTTCCTGTACAGGCCTGTTTGATATTATACAATTTAAATGGCACCATGAGTCGCTAAAGTTAGCTGGCATAACGGAGCAAAAACTTTCAGAAACTGTACCAACTGATTGTGCTAAAATATATCAGTCTGATAATCCCAGACCGGAGTTGTCCTTTTTAAAATCCGGGGTTCCTATAATCATAGGCGCAAGCGATGGTTGCTTAGCCAACCTTGGCAGTACGGCTGATAAGCCGGGTGTAGCTGCTATTACTATCGGTACCAGCGGTGCAGTAAGAGTGGCCAGCAGTAAACCGCTGCCAAACGAAAAGGCCATGACATTTAGCTATATCCTGAATAAGGGAACTTACATCTGCGGAGGGCCTATAAATAATGGAGGTATTGCCATGCAATGGTGGCTTAAAAACATTAAACCCGAACCAACAGATGAAGATTATGAAAACCTGTTTCTGCAAATAGCCAAAGTTGAGGCAGGTGCAAACGGCCTTATCTTTTTGCCATATCTAACCGGTGAACGTGCCCCCATATGGGACAGTGAAAGCTGCGGCAATTTTTTTGGTATAAAGCTACAGCATTCCCAGGCCCATTTTTCGAGAGCAGTTTTAGAAGGCATCTGTTACGCATTAAAGGATGTGTTTGATGCTGTACAGCAAAATTCGGAGCCTATAACCCAGATCAATGTAAGTGGAGGCTTTACACAATCTGACTTATGGGTGCAAACCCTTGCAGATATTACCAACAAAAAGATGGTAATAGTACAAAGCGATGATGCTTCGGCTATTGGTGCGGCATTTATGGCTTTAAAAAATATTGGTATAATTAAAGAGTACCCAACATCTGATTTTGCAGCTTTAAGAACTTTTGAGCCGAATACAACCAATGTGGCAATTTATGAAAGGGGTTTTATTGTTTATAAAGAATTATATGATGGGTTAAAAGAGATTATGCATAGAACCAATTACTAACGCTATTTCAACCACAAATTAACGCCTAGCCTTGGGTTGAGATTGACCCAATTAACAAAAAAGTGGGTTTACGTTGGGTTTACACAATTTAATGTTAACCCAAATATAAATACCTGTTAATCAATTACTTAACGTGATTTTTTTGAAAAAACATGGTTTACACTTTTTGTATAAATATTATTGGCTAAACATCAATTCATGAGTGACATGACCCTAATTCCCCGCAACATTTAAATACTTAACCCTTTTAAAATTGACTGTTTTATTAATGGTTTCTGTTTTCCCCTCATCTTCAATTGTCAGTTGAAATTTCACCTGCATATTCGGGGCAAATTTCTTGTAGCCGCTGCCCTTAAACTGATAATGAAAGTTGTAGGTAACACGGTCGTTCAAGTCAATGGTTTTTGCATTTTCAAGTGTATTTATATCCATAACTTTATTGAACATTTGTGTACTTGTATCTGCAGCATAGCTTAATCTGACGGTTTGCAGCGGGTTTGCTCTGTCACCTGTTTTACCATCTATTAATTCAACTTTTAATCCTGAAAGTTTCAATAGCTTTCCTTTTGGGATCTCAGATATTTCAAAGGCTACGCTAAAACCATTTGGATCTTTCTTATCACTCCATAAATATGTCTTAACCGACATATTTTCAAGCTTCATCCTTTTCATCACTCCAGAATAAACATCATCACCAGGAACAACCTCATAAGCTGCTGAACAGGAAGTTAGAATTAGCAATAACACCATAAGTGTTTTAATTACCAGCGGATATTGATTATTCTGCATACAAAGTTTAATAGCTGATAACGTAAATTCAGAAATTTAATTATTTAAAAGAGCTTATGCAAAATAAGCTTTACTGCGGTGTAATCTTCAAATAATCAGTGCAATCATTCAAAAAAAAAAAACCACCCGTTTCAAACAGATGGCTTTCCATAATATATATTGAACTTTTGGAAAAGTTGAATTAAAAACCTGCTAATTCAGCGGTTGTGTTTGCTTTGTTTTCGCTAAGGTGGGTAGCTTTAAAGTTGTTGCTATTTACGTATGTTAATACGTCCCTGCGTAAGTTAAACTCTGTTGATGTACCGCTCAGGTTAGCTTTTGCACGGTCCTGTACAGTTAAGTTAGTGCTGTAAGCATCGAGGTTTAAATTTGCTGAAGCATTGTCGTGCAAGTCAACATCAAATTCGATTTTTGAGATGTTACCAAAAGATTTTATGTCGGCATTGTCATAAGCAGAGATTGAACGCAGGTCATTTGCACTTACCCAAACTACTAATTTTTCAGCACTGTATGAGGTGATGCGCAATACGCCATTTTTGCTTTGCACTAATGCACTTTCGCTATAGTATTTGTTATAAACCTTCACCTGGTCAGATGATGCATCAGATACATAAAGCTCAACATTTCCATGAACTTCAATTTTATTGATTGCGCTGATGTCGGTTAATACAGTGAAAGTATTATCGTTGTTTTTTGCAGTGGCTGCATATGTTGAATTTGCTATTCCTGACACTAAAACTAGGGCTGAGAATATGGTTAAGATTGCGGTTTTCATGATCTTTATATTTTGATTGTCAATTAATTATATTTTCTAAATTTTAAATACACCAATAAGACCAATCAAATTTTAAAACGTTACAGCAATATGCCCTGTATTAGGTGTGAGGGCAGTTTTGTTCGGTAAATGGGCAGATTTTGTCGGTGAAAATGTCAGAAAAATTTCAACCTGATCGTTCATAGCTCATGCCGCTGTTTGTGTCAGATAAAATAAGCGGCAACAAACGTGAAGCAAAGGATAACCAGACGTTATTATTGCTGATCTCAACCGGATATATTACAGGCTAAGCCAACAAAAATCGTTTAAAAAAATCTATATATTATTTATAGTCATCAGGGAGCACCAGGCCTTGTTCCCTGCTTTGGCTGAGTGGCGGTAAAAAAATTTCTGCCCGTAATTTATCTACATTATTAACATCTTTAATAGTAGTTACTATCCGTGCTTTCTTTTTGGCGTTATATTCCCAGTAGGTGCCATATATCTGGCTTTTAAATTTTGTATAGTTATACCTGTCGACAATTAACGCATAATAAACCGGGGGGAAATTGCCTTTTAAAACCTGTTGTTTAATAAGCGGTGCAAATAGCGCCATATCCTGTGCATCATTAATACCATCCAAAGGGATATGAAGCATTAAGGTAAATAAACTGGTAACGGCTTCATCCCCTATCTCCTTGTATCCTGGGAATCCGATCTTTTTTACAATTTCCTTTAGTTCTTCTGTATTGGCAGAATCAACCTCACTCCCGGCAGATTCAAATACTTTTAAGTCAATCTTCCTGGTGTCATACAAGTCTCTTATTGCCTGGTCTCTTTCAAGCATTTGAAAAACTTCAATCATTTGATCCGGATATTGAATATTTGAATAATATATTTTACGCGCTTTTTGGTAACGCTGATCAAAGTTTGATTTTACCAAATAGGATTTAATTAAAGTATCACTATTTAATTGGTCAATAGTTACGCCCTTAACAATTGCTTTATAAATGTATTCATCCGCTTTTTTAAGATTTTTGAATTTTATGTTGATAAAAGCTAAGTTCCTGTCAATAAATCCATCTGTATTGTTCAATTTCTCTGCCTGAATATACAAAGACGCAGCTTTGGCAAGCTCACCCTTTTGTTTCAGGGAATCTGCTTTATAAGAAGTTTTAAAATAAGCCTCTATTTGCTGGGCTCGGCAGTTAAATACGAGAGCGACAAAAAATAATAGAGTTAAAAACCGGATCATAATGCTATAAAATAAGTTTGTAATTTACTCCATAGTTTATAATGCTACCTATATTTAACCTATTTTAACAAGCTCCTAACTTAATATCTGTTAAAGCTGCTACCCTTATTTAAAAAATCGGCTTAAAACAAAAAAAGCCACCTGTTAAACAGATAGCTTCCCGTAATATATATTGAACTTTTGCAAAAGTCAGCTTACATACCGATCAATTCGTTATTGATTTGAGTAGTTGTATTCGATTTGTTTTCGCTAAGGCGTACAGCTTTAAAGTTGTTGCTGTTTACAATTGCTAAAACATCGCTATTTAAGTTAAACTCAGTTGATGTACCGCTCAGGTTAGCTTTAGCACGATCCTGTACAGTTAAGTTGGTGCTGTAAGCATCCAGGTTTAATTTAGCAGATGCATTGTCATGCAGTTCAACATTGAATTCAATTTTCGAGATGTTGCCGAATGATTTAATGTCAGCATTATCATAAGCAGAAATTGAACGAAGGTCATTTGCACTTACCCAGACTACTAATTTTTCATTGCTGTATGATGTGATGCGCAAAACACCATTTGAGCTTTGTACTAAAGCGCTTTCAGCGTAGTATTTGTTGTAAACTTTCACCTGGTCTGATGATGCATCAGAAACATACAATTCAACGTTACCATGAACTTCAATTTTGTTAATTGCGGTGATGTCGTTTAAAACGGTATAATTATTATCTTTTAATGAAGCGGCATAAGTTGTTGTTAATCCGAACATTACAACAAACATTGTGATTACGGACAAAAATTTGGTTTTCATTGTTTTATTTTTTATTATTGTGGTTCTTAATTTATTGTATTTTTCTATTTTTAAATACAACCATAAGACGAGGCTATTTTTAAAACGTTACAGTAAAACTTTACTTAATAGACCAACGCCTTATTTTCGTCTGCAAAGGTGCGGTTTTAGTCCACGAAATTTCTCATCCTATTGTAATTATTAAGCCATTCTTACAATTTGGAAATCAATCACTTAACTATCAGATTTACAATACATTAGAGACAAAAAACACGATTACCAATCAGTTTTTATCACTAATAACGAGCTTTTCTCCCGAAAATTTGATCTTTCCGGCGTCGAGTAATTGCCTTATGGTCGCAATTTTTTCTTTCTCTGTTCCGCTTTTTGCTGACGAAACTAATGAACCGAGATCGTGTGTTGAAGTACTTAGCAACTGAATAAGTTCATTGGTGATATCATCAAACACTTCGGATGTGTTTCTTTCCCGTTTTTCTTCCAGGCATACATCGCATACGCCACACTTATCGGCATTTGGCTCATCAAAATAAGCGAGGAGCATTTGGCTCCGGCATTTTTTATGTTCGGCATAAGCAAATACAGCCTCCATCTTTTTGCGATAGGTGGCTTTCCGGTCGTCAATTGCTTTTTTATTAATATAAAGCGCTTCGCTATGCTGCCGGGGCTTTAGCCAGGTAACCTGCGGCATATCTGTTTGTTGCAGATAACTTAATATATTAAACTCATCCAATTGCTTTAAGCCGTCAATAACCTGTTGCACATTCATATGTGTACGCCGGGCAAGATCAAACTCTCTTATCCGCACGTAGTTGTCAAATGCCCCGCCATATGATCGTAATAGCGTTTTAATAAAAGGATCCCAGCCAGGATTCTGGATCTGAAAGTTGTAAAGCTGTTCATTAAATACTTCAAACCTGAAACGCGATGGCAAAAACACACTTTCGTTAAATGACAGGTAATCATCCTGTTCCAGAAATTTTAAAGCGTTGAGGGTTTTTATAGCGTCCAATTTAAAGCGGCTACAAAAATCGCCCAGATCAAGATCGAGGCTTATTCCCTCCCCTGCCTCATAAGCGAGCTGATAATAATTAGCCAGGTAATGATAAACCTGTTTTATCTCGGCAATGGTTGGAAAACTGAGCTCAAACTTCTTTTCCTGCTTTAACCTGTCGCTGTAGTTATATAATAATACAGCGTACGCTTTTTGTTCATCACGCCCTGCCCTACCTGCTTCCTGATAATAAGCTTCCAAACTCTCAGGCATATCCTTGTGGATCACAAAACGTACATCTGGTTTATCTATCCCCATCCCAAATGCATTGGTGGCTACAATAATTTGTGTGTGGTTATTTTTCCAGCTTTCTTGTTTTTTAGACCGAAGACCTGCTTCGAGGCCGGCATGGTAATAGTCAGCTTTAATGCCATTGTCGGTATAAAACTTAGCTATTTCAGCAGTTTCTTTGCGACTGCGTACATAAACAATACCACTCCCCTTTACACCTTTGGCTATATCCAATAGCTTCTTAAACTTACTCTCGTCGCTTTGTACCACATAGCTGATGTTTTTACGCTCAAAGCTTTTCTGAAAAACATTAGGGGTTTTAAAAAGTAGTTTTTGCTGAATATCTTCCCTTACTTCGGCAGTGGCAGTTGCGGTTAGCGCCAATACAGGTACATCCGGATGCAGTTCACGCAGATCGGCAATATGCAGGTATGGCGGTCTGAAATCGTAACCCCATTGCGAAATACAATGTGCTTCATCAACCGCAATCAAATTCACTTTCATGTATTTGATCCGTTCGCGTACAAGTTCGGATAATAAACGCTCCGGCGACAGGTACAAGAACTTCACCTCGTTATAGATACAGTTATCCAGCGCAATGTCTATTTCACGCTTGCTCATTCCCGATACAATAGATACCGCTTCAATGCCTTTTGCTACCAGGTTTTCAACCTGGTCTTTCATCAAAGCGATCAATGGCGAAACTACAATACAAATCCCCTCTTTTGCCAGCGCAGGTACCTGGAAACAAACTGATTTACCACCACCAGTAGGTAATAATGCAAGTGTATCGTGACCTAATAAAACAGATTTAATGATCTCCGCCTGCATAGGGCGAAAAGTATCATGGTTCCAATACTGTTTTAATATTTCCTGTATGGTCATTTAGTTTCAGAATTTGGTAAAGATAAACCCGAAATTGAACATTAAAAATCCGGAGATGATTTTAAATTTTTATAAGTAAATTTGTTAAAACGAATCATTATGCAAACTACAGTAATTAGGGAGAAATTGCATCAATATATAGATAGTAGTGATGAAAGACTATTAAAGCTTATGTTAGCCTTGATAAAAGAATATAACGACGACGATAATTTTGATTATGAATTTACTTCGGATGAAATCAAAATCCTGGATCAGAGAAGAGAGGATAGGTTAAGCGGTAAAAGCAAAACTTATACCTGGCAGGAAGCTAAAGACATCATAATCGGAAAAAGTAAAATATGAATTTCAGGCTAATTATTCAAGATCAAGCGATACTTGAAATAAAAGATGCTTTTGAATGGTATGAAGAACAAAAAGAAGGGCTTGGATATGAATTCATTAATAAAATAGAAGATTGTTATAATAACCTTTCAAAATACCCGGAACGATATTCCTACATTAATCATTTATACAGAAGGATTAAAACAAATCGTTTTCCATATATCATAATATATGAAATTGATGATAACACAGTCATCATTATTAGGGTGCGTCAACTTAAACAAAAACCCATCAATCTACAGGATTAAATCCTGCCTATCCTTAAAATCCCATAAATCGTGTAAATTCGCGGCTGTAAACATCATACATAATGAAAGTCATTTACACTACCCTCCTGTTTTTATCTCTGTCTGTTTGCTTATATGCCCAAAAATGGAACGTGGAGAACCCTCCCGGCCCTCAAAAGAAAGTAACTATTACAACTGACGAAGGCACATGGATGAACCTGGATGTAAGTCCTGACGGCAAAACCATTGTTTTTGATTTGTTAGGTGATATTTACAGCATACCTGTTGCAGGTGGTAAGGCAACCTTACTTGCTGGTGGTAAAGCATGGGAAGTGCAGCCGCGCTTTAGTCCTGATGGTAAATCAATTTCCTATACCAGCGATAAGGACGGTGGGGATAATATTTGGATAATGAATAGTGATGGCAGTAATAAACATGCCATTACGAAGGAAAATTTCAGATTATTAAATAATGCATCATGGACTCCAGACGGGCAATTTTTAGTAGCACGTAAACATTTTACTGCAACCCGTTCACTTGGTGCAGGCGAAATGTGGCTATATCACAAAACCGGTGGAGACGGTATACAACTCACCAAACGTAAAAACGATCAGCAGGATGCAGGCGAGCCTATAGTTTCGCCGGATGGTAAATATATTTACTGGAGTGAGGATGTTACCCCGGGTCCTGATTTTCAGTATAATAAAGACCCCAACAAAGGCATTTATGCTATATTAAGGCTAAATCGCCAAACAGGGAATATTGAAACCGTAACTGGTGGCCCGGGTGGTGCTTGCCGTCCTCAAATATCGCCTGACGGAAAACTGATGGCGTTTGTGAAACGGGTAAGGCTAAAATCGGTATTGTTTATCCATAATTTAAATACAGGTGAAGAATGGCCGGTTTATGATGGCCTGTCTCACGATCAACAGGAAACATGGGCGGTTTTTGGTGTATATCCAAATTTTAACTGGACGCCTGATAATAATAACCTCATCTTTTATGCAAAGGGTAAAATATGGAAACTGGACATAACCTCGCTTAATGCAGTTCAAATTCCATTCGAGGTTACTTCGCAGCAAAGCATAACCGATGCACTCCATTTTCAGCAAAAGGTTTTTCAGGATGAATTTACAGCTAAAATGATCCGGCAGTTAACCACCTCTCCCGATGGAAAAGTAGTTGCATTTAATGCCGCAGGCTATATCTATACCAAAGGCTTACCGGATGGAAAACCAACAAGAATAACTGCTACTACCGATTTTGAATATGAGCCAGCCTTTAGCCCTGATGGTAAATCTCTGGTATATGTTGACTGGACTGACGAATTAAAATCATCTATCAATAAAATAGACCTTACTACCTGCCAGGTAACGCGCCTTACCGCCGAGAAGGGTTACTACTACTCTCCAAAGTTTTCAAACAAGGGAGATAAAATAATTTACAGAAAGGGAGAAGGGAATGAAACATCAGGATTTGCCTTTGGTAAAAATCCGGGTATATATAGTATTTCTGTTAATGGAGGCACTCCCAGGATGATAATTGATAATGGTATATATCCCCAATACTCTCAGGATGACTCAAAAATATATTACCAAAGCTATGAAAGTGATAAAAAAGCCTACAAGGTAATGGATACCACTGGTGCAAATCAGCAAACTTTGTACACTTCCAAATACGCTACACAATTTAACCCAAGTCCCGATGGTAAATGGATGGCGTTTACCGAACTGTATAATTGTTACATTACTCCAATGATCTATACCGGCAGTGCGCAGGAACTTTCGGCTGCTAATAAGGCTATTCCGTTAAATAAGCTTACCCGTGATGCCGGTACTTACCTGCATTGGAGCAAAGACAGCCAGAAATTAATGTGGACGCTTGGGCCAAGATATTTTGTAAGGGACATCCGTAACGCGTTCCCGTTTGTGGATGGTGGTACAGATAAAACCCCGGCAATTGATACCGTTGGAATTGACATCAACCTTAAACTAAAAACTGATGTGCCAACCGGAGTAATTGTATTTAAAAATGCAAGAATAATTACCATGAAGGGCGATGAAGTGATAGAGAAAGGCACAATCATCATCAACCAGAACAAAATTACAGCTATTGGAAAATCAGATGCGATAGCTGTACCTGATAGTGCAAAAGTTTATGATCTTTCCGGAAAAACTATTATGCCTGGTATAGTTGATGTGCACGGACACCTTGGTACCAGTCCTGATGGCATCTCGCCGCAACAGGATTGGCGTTACTATGCCAACCTGGCCTATGGGGTAACTACGGCACATGATCCATCGAGCAACACAGAAATGGTTTTCAGCCAGTCGGAAATGCTAAAGGCAGGGAATATGGTTGGGCCGAGGATCTACTCTACCGGTACTATATTATATGGGGCCGATGGTGATTTTAAAGCAGTAATAAATAGCCTTGACGATGCTATTTCCAACATCCGCAGGCTAAAAGCGGTTGGCGCATTTTCGGTGAAAAGCTATAACCAACCCCGCCGCGAACAACGCCAGCAGGTAATTGAAGCGGCACGCCAACTGCAAATGGAAGTTGTACCTGAAGGCGGCTCTACTTTTTTTACTAATATGAACATGATACTGGATGGGCATACGGGTATTGAACATAATATACCGGTTTGGCCGGTTTATAAAGATGTAAAGACTTTATGGAACAGCAGCAAAACGGGATATACCCCAACCCTGATAGTATGTTATGGCACCCAGTTTGGCGAAAACTTTTGGTATGACCGCACCGAAGTTTGGAAAAACGATCATTTGCTAAGCTTTACGCCACAGGGAATTGTTGATGCCAGGTCAAGGCGCAGAAGTACTTCTGAATATGGCGACTATGGCCATATTGAAGTGTCTAAGTATGTGAAACAGATTGCAGATGGCGGCACTAAGGTAAACCTGGGCTCGCACGGACAGTTACAGGGCCTTGGCGCACATTGGGAGCTTTGGATGCTTACACAAGGCGGCATGACCCCAATGCAGGCCATACGCTGTGCTACTATGAATGGCGCCTCCTATTTGGGAATGGATAAAGAAATTGGCTCATTAGAGTTGGGCAAGCTTGCGGATATGATTGTTTTAAATGATAACCCGCTTGATGACATCCGTAACAGTGATAAAATTAAATATGTAATGGTGAATGGCCGCTTATACGATGCCGATTCTATGAATGAGATAGGCAACCGTGAGAAACCAAGATTACGTTTTTGGTGGCAGCTAAACCGTGGTGAAATATCAAACCTTCCTGTCGGAAATACAGAAACCTATCAGTTTACCACGCAGGACGGGGATTGATGTGCGGATTGAATTTAATGCGGAGTGCGGAATGGCTATTGCGGAATGTTTTAGTGAATAGTTAAAACAACAATAGCCATCTGCACAACATCTGTGTTATTTGCTCAATCAGCTAACATCAGTGATCAGTTTTTCAGACTACTTCATCAACCATTCATAAAACGCAGGAAAATCTCCATTCCATTGCTTTTCGTTATGGCTGGCGCCTTTTATAAGTACTATGGGGGCGTTACCTTCTTTTTTAACTTTGTTTTTTATTATATCAGCCATTTTTTTCATGTCGGTTACCATGTCTTCGCTTTCGGCATCACCGCAAACAAAGTAGAATCGAGAGGTGGCAGGTATTTTTTTTTGTTGGGCAAGCTGATAAATTTCAGGCGCTATCCAAAATGCCGGGGAAAATATACCCGCATTACCAAATACATCAGGATATTTTAATGCGGCATACATTGATATCAGCCCACCCATTGAGCTTCCTGCAATGGTTGTATTAACCGGGTCTGTTTTGGTACGGTAGTGACTGTCGATGTAGGGTTTAAGGGTCTTTACCATAAATTCAATATAATCATCTCCCCTGCCTTTTCCATATTTTGAGTTATAGGGATCATATTCGGTTATCCGGTAATCTCCTCCGTGATCAATACCCACAACAATACATTCTTTTTGCCCGGTAAGCTTATCCAATATTTCATCAATGCCCCACTCACCATAGCCTGATGTATAGCTGTCAAATAAATTTTGCCCGTCGTGCATATAAATTACCGGAAATTTTCTTTTTGAAGATTGATAATCCACAGGCAGATATATCCATACCCTCCGTTGCCTGTTAAGCTGTGGAATGTCAAATTTTTCGCTTATAATATGTACCTGGGCGCTTGCAGTATGCACTTTTTGTTCGGCAGCAAAATTATCCTGCCAACCTTCAACATTAATCATTATTGTGCTATCATTTAAAACGGTAAAGTTGCGGTTATCAACAGACTTGCCAAACTTGTTACACTCAACAGTTTGCCAACTCCCCCGGGTCACTTTAAAGTGGTAAATTCCCTTTGACAGATCTTTTAAAAGTCTATACTCACCTGTCTGGTCTGGCTGCAATTCCCAGGCTTTATCAGCAGGGTTCCAATTGTTAAAATCGCCGGCTAAAAAAAGGTGTTCACCAGGGGTTTTAAAGTGGGCGATATTATCCGTTTTAAAGGCTATTTTTTGCTGCCCAATTAACAAAAAACTTTGGCTCAAAAGCAAAAACGCGCAGAAAATTTTTTTTTTCTTCATTATTAAATGTATTTTAAACAGTTATTTTCCGGGAACGTTCCCGGAAAATGGTTACGTAAAAGTAAAATCATCAATTGTGTAATTTTTACACATTGAAAAAATTAAAAGTTCGTTTTTTGCAAAATTACAGGCAAAAGCTTGAATTTTTCTTTAAAAAAACATATCAATTTAATATTTCCTTAAAGTTAATTTCAGTCAATTAAGCCTCATTAAAATTATCTTTTATATAATATTTGCTTTTATTACTTCTAAGTGTAAATTAGTCACACGCTGTATCAGCAAAAATAACAAACCAATTGTACCCGGCATAAAAAGCCCTATTTTAATTTAAAAACTAAAAAGTATATGAGAAAAAATTACTCAAAAAAGTATGTACTCCTATGCGCATTTCTGATGATCTCGGTTATTGCATTTGCGCAAACAGGCGGCATAAAAGGTAAGGTGGTAGACGAAACCAATCTTCCCTTACCAGGATCAGCTGTTAGCATTGATGGCACCACCACAGGCGCAACCGCTGATGTTAATGGCAATTATACTATTACCGGCTTAAAACCTGGAAATTATTCAATCACAGCAAGATTTTTAGGTTATGTTGTCTTTCAAAAAACTGTAACAGTAGGAAATTCCGTAGTTACAGTTGATTTTGCTTTAAAACCGCAAAACACAAACTTGAACGAAGTGGTAGTTGTTGGATATGGCACCCAGAAAAGCAAAGACCTGACAGGATCAATTGCGACAGTTTCGTCAAAGGATTTTAACCAGGGAGCTATAACTACACCCGAGCAATTAATACAGGGCAAAGTAGCAGGTGTATCCATTATATCAAACAGCGGCGCGCCGGGAGCAGGAAGCACTATCCGTATTCGCGGCGGAGCTTCTCTATCAGGAAGCAATGATCCGCTTATTGTAGTTGATGGTGTGCCATTAAGCAATGACATGATTTCAGGCGCTGCCAACCCGCTTGATCTGATCAATCCAAATGATATTGAAAGCTTCTCCATATTAAAAGATGCCTCATCTGCGGCTATTTATGGTAACAGGGCATCAAATGGTGTAATATTGATCACTACTAAAAAAGGCAAGGCTGGTCCACCTGTTATTAATTTCAGCACACAGCTTTCTGTATCCAAACTTCCAAAAGAAGCCCCGGTACTTTCAGCAGATCAGTTTCGTGCGTACATAAATGCAAATGATACTACTTCTACAGGCAAATACAAAGGCCTGATGGGTAACGCCAGTACCGACTGGCAAAAGCAAATTTATCAGACTGCTATAAGTACTGATGATAATGTAAGTATCTCGGGTACTAAAGGTAATTTACCTTATCGTGTTTCCGTGGGCTATACTGATCAGAACGGTATATTGAAAACAACCTCGATGCAGAGATATACCGGCGCTATAAATCTTAGCCCAAGCTTGTTTACTGATCATTTAAAGATCAACTTCAATTTTAAAGGAGCTGAAGTTAAACAAAGATTTGCAGGTAATGGCGGTTCAATTACTGAAAATGGTATTATTGGATCTGCAGTAAACTTTAACCCTACTGTACCTGTTACATCGACCGACTCTAAATTTGCCCCTTATGGAGGATACTGGCAATGGACAGATGCAAATTCCATTCCAAGCGGACTTAAAGGACTGGCGCCAATTAACCCGGTATCCCTGCTTGACCAGAATAATAACAGAAGCACCGTATACAGAGCCATTGCAAGTTTGGCTTTAGATTATAAATTCCATTTCCTGCCCGACCTGCATGCTAATGTAAATTTATCTTATGATGGTGCAAAAGGCACAGGATCAGATATGATACCTACAAATGCAGCAAGCAGTTTTGATATTTTACAGGATGGCACCTACCATAGCGGTAACAACAGCAGGTACAAATCAACAAATGAAAACAAGCTTTTTGAAGGATTCTTTAGCTATTTTAAAGATATTAAAAGCATAAAGAGTCATTTTGATGCTGTAGCCGGTTATTCATGGCAGGATTTTAAAGATATCAGCTATAGCTATTTAAGCTATTTTGGTGATGGCACAGTTATTAACGGATCAAAATTCAATTACCCTTATACTATAAATGAATATCAGCTAACTTCTGTATATGGAAGGTTGAACTATAATTATGATCAGAAATATTATTTAACCGCTAGTTTGCGTAGTGATATTTCAACCCGTTTTGCCCCGGGTATCCGCACAGGTAATTTCCCTGCGGTTGCTTTGGCTTGGAAAATAAATAATGAAGATTTTCTTAAAGGTAACAATACCCTATCAACCCTTAAATTACGCCTTGAATATGGCCAGACTGGTAACCAGGAAGGTATTGGAGACTATGAATATTTGTCAAGTTACAGTTTAAGTAATAACACTGCACAATATCAGTTAGGAAACCAGTTTTATCAGTTATACCGCCCAGGTGCTTATTATTTTGGCAGAACATGGGAAAGAACTGCAACAAGCAATGCAGGTTTTGATTATGGTTTTTTAAATGATCGTATTACTGGTTCGATAGATTATTATTACAGAAAGACAAGCAAGCTGTTAGCACAAATCAATCAACCTGCGGGAACTAATTTCTCAAATTCAATTGTAGGTAATGTTGGTGATATGACCGATCAGGGTGTCGAGTTTAACATAACCGGAAAGCTAATTGACAAACAGAACATTGGATGGACAGCGGGCTTTAATGCTACTTTTAACAAAAATAAAATAACAAATTTAACTGCTATTCCAAGCCCTGATTTCCCTGGTCTTCAGGTTGGCGGTATAGCTGGTGGCACTGGTAATTTTATAGAAATAAACCAGCCAGGATATGCCCGCAATACTTTTTACGATTATCAGCAGGTTTATGGTGCTAACGGTAAACCGATTGACGGTGTATTTGTTGACCAAAACGGCGATGGTATAATAAATGATAAAGACAGACTCCATGACCACAGCCCTGAACCTAAAGCATACCTTGGCTTAAATTCTGATTTCAGGTATCAAAAATGGAATATTGGCTTTGTTGCCCGTGCCAGCCTTGGTAACTACGCTTATAATAACGTAGCTTCTTCTACAGGTGTACAACGTAACTTTATAAACCCGATTGGGATAATCAATAACGGTTCGAATAGTGTATTAACAAGCGGGCTTACCGGAAATAGTGATAAAGATGTATTATCAGATTATTATGTTCAAAATGCTTCTTTCCTTCGTATGGATAACGTGCACGTTGGCTATAACTTCGGTAAAGTATTTAACGGTGCAGGTGATTTAAAAGTAAGTGCAAACGTTCAGAATGTATTTATCATTACTCAGTACAAAGGTATAGACCCTGAAATATCAGGCAACGGATTGGATAATAATTTTTATCCACGCCCAAGGACATATGTGTTAGGCTTAAACCTGGCAGTAAAGTAATTTGAAATTGATATTGTAAAAGAAATTAATATGAAAAGAAATTCAATTAAAATTTTATTAATCACCTGCATTATTTCCAGCGGATTAATATCGTGCAACAAGAATAAAATTCTTGCACCCAACTACCAGGTAACTGGCGGGCAGGTATACAGCGACCCTGCCAGTTACAAAGAGTCGTTAGCTAAAGTTTACGGAAGCTATGCTTTAACAGGCAACCAGGGCCCTGCCGGCCAGGGAGACGTTCAGGGAATTGATGAAGGTACATCTGATTTTTTCAGGTTGCTTTGGTACGCTCAGGAACTGCCTACTGACGAAGCAGTAATAGCTTGGGGAGACCCCGGTGTTCCCGATTTTCACGCAATGAACTGGTCTTCAAATAATGTGATCCTTACTGGTTTATATTACCGCTCAATGTACCAGATCACATTATGTAATGATTTTATCCGTCAGTCAACCGATGCGGAAATATCAAAACGTGGTTTTAGCGGCGCTGATGCAACAAATATTCGCCATTACAGTGCCGAAGCTCGTTTTTTACGCGCTTATCAGTATTCAGTTTTAATGGATTTATTTGCAAAACCTCCGTTTGTAACAGATGCTAATGCAGTTGGCTCTATAGTTCCACCACAAACAGATCGTAAATCATTATTTGCTTATATTGAAAGTGAACTTAAAGCTATTGACCCTTTACTGGTAGCTCCTAAGCAAAATGAATATGGTCGTGCAGATCAGGCAGCGGCCTGGGCCCTATTGGCACGTATCTATTTAAATGCAAATGTATACACCGGTGCCGACAGATATACTGATGCTATTACTTACTCTAAAAAAGTTATTGGTGCAGGTTATTCATTGATAAGCAAATATGATAACCTGATGTTGGCAGACAACAATCTTAACACTAACGAGTTTATCCTGACCATTAATTACGATGGTGCAAAAACACAGGGCTACGGAGGTACAACTTTCTTAACACACGCTGCCTGCGGCGGTTCAATACCTACTTCACTTTTTGGTGTTGATAGCCAATGGTCTGGTATCAGAACTACCAGCAGCCTTGTTAGCCTTTTCCCGGCTAATACTTCAACTGATTTCCCTAACAATGGCAACCCTGATACAAGGGCAGAATTCTGGACAAAAGGGCAAAATGAGAATATAAATGATATAACCTCATTTACAGACGGGATTGCGGTTACCAAATTCAGGAATATTAAATCTGATGGCGGCGCACCTTCAACAACAAGCTTTTCAGATGTTGATATGCCAATATTCCGTTTAGCTGAGCAATATCTTATTTATGCTGAGTCTGTTTTAAGGAATGGTACAGGTGGCGATAAAGCTACTGCATTAACTTACATTAACAACTTACGCACACGGGCTTATAGCAATACTGCAGCTGGTAATATTACAGACAGTCAGTTAACCTTGCAATTCATCCTTGATGAAAGGGCCCGTGAATTATTCTGGGAAGGTTTCAGACGTACAGACCTTATCCGTTACGGTTTATTTACAACAGCTACTTATATGTGGCCGTTTAAAGGCGGGGTTAAAAATGGTGCAAGTGTTGCCGATTTCCGCAACCTGTACCCAATTCCGGATCAGGACCGTGCTACTAATCCGAACTTAAAACAAAACACTGGTTACTAAGTAAAAAACAACTTAAAAATATATAAATCAGACCCTTAACTATTAAGTGTGTTAAATTTAAAAAACATTAAAATGAAAACAGTTTTAACAAAATTCCTGGCATTTAGCAGCTTAGCGCTGCTAATGCTGGCATCCTGTAAAAAGGATGAAACGAAAGTTGTGGCTACAAATGGTACTCCAGGCGCCTTAACAGCTTCGGCAACCACTATTGTTTTAAGCAGCGCAACATCTGCTGATAATGCAGTATCTTTTAGTTACACTCCCAGCACTTACGGGTTTAAGGCAGCGGTAACTTATACATTGCAAATTGGTATTAAAGGAAATAATTTTGCGAATAGTAAGGATATTGGATTAACCGCTTCTTCAAAAGCTTACACAGGATTAGATTTAAACACGATGCTGCTTTCAATGGGGTTGATCCCAAATAATGCATCACAGCTTGAAACCCGTATCAAATCTGAGTTGGCTACTGGTGTTCAAACAACTTATTCAAATGTTGTTACATTAACAGTAACCCCTTATTTCGATATCCCTGTATTCCCATCACTTTGGGTTCCGGGTGCTTATCAAACCCCTGCTCCAAATTGGAATCCTCCAACTGCTGAAAGGATATCATCTGCAAGTGGTAACAAGGTTTATGAAGGCTATGTAAACTATACTGATCCTGCTTCATTAGAGTTCAAATACACAAGCGATCCTGACTGGAACCATACTAACTATGGAGATGGCGGCGGCGGTGCATTAAGTACTTCCGGCGGTGCTGGTAACTTAAAAGTTCCTTCACCAGGGTACTATTTATTAAAAGCTGATTTAAATGGAAGCACATGGTCGGCAACTGCAACCACATGGGGTATAATAGGCGATGCTACACCTAACGGTTGGGGCAGCAGCACCCCGCTTACCTATAATGCAACTACTAAAACCTGGGGCGGAATTGTGCATTTAACTGCAGCAGCCCCGGGCGCAGCAGGTACTGCCTGCAAGTTTAGAGCCAATGATGCCTGGGATATCAATTTAGGCGATAACAAACCCGCAAATGGTGTGCTAAAATATGGTGGTGAAAATATTCCTGTTACTGTAACAGGCGATTATAAAGTAACCCTTGACTTAAGTCACCCTGCTTATTATTTCTATAGTATTATAAAGCAATAAAATAGAGTTGATTGGATTGATTGAAAGGCCCGTATGGTTAAAACCAGCGGGCTTTTTTATGTAAAAGAGTTAAAGGGTATCGGCAGATTTGATCAGTTTGCAAAGCAGGGCCATTTTTATTCTTCCATAAATCAGCAGTTGAAAATCATCATAAGCATTTTCCAGTTCTTCAGGATCAAATTGCTCTGCTACTTTTCCCATCAGCTCCCCGATGGTCATAGTTCTTTTTAGGAGCTTGAGTATGTACCTATCCAGCTCATCGATACTTGCTACCGAATAGCGCTGCGCATTACATTCAGGAACAATGGCAAAATAATTTTTTAATTGATATGGCACTTGCAGTTTTTGGAACTTCTTTTTCAGCGGCAATTCCTGCTCGTCCAATATACTCCAGTTATACTTTGAACTAATGATTTCAAATTTTGAAACAACTAATTTCTTTTCAGTGATTTTATCTTTATTGCCAAAAATAAATTCAAGATAATTTGCGCCGAGCACGTCTCTTTGATATAAGTAATCCTTATTAATCAGTAAAAATTTCGAGTTACAGATCCCCCCTATTTCTTCTTCAAACCTGGTGACATCTTTTTTTAACCGTTTTTCAATTACTTTCGGAATGTTCAGCTCATTTTCGCCATTCAGGAAATCGTCAACCACCCTCCTTCTCCAGTTAACAGCTATGTGATTTATTTCAGCGTCTGAATCAACCTGTTGCAGGTCCGGTTGCTTCAGAAAATGATATCTGCTTAATAAGTCATATTCAGTTTTTGATGGCAGGTGTGAATAATGATCTTGTTCAAGCTTAATGTTATTATCATAACACAATTGTATGATGCGATAATAATACTCCGGAAAATCATGACGGAGGCGGCTTGCCATGTCGGCACAGATTTGCTTATGTCTTTTAAATGTTCCTAATAAGTGCAGGTAATCCCGTTCATAAGGCACTTCGCAAAAATTGCCAAAGCCACTATAGCCATAATCTTCATAAATTTTATCGAAGAGTACAGAAATCTTCTTCTCCTGATGTTTTGACAAGCAATAAAAAAGATACTGTTCAAAAAAGATATTAAAGTCCGAAACGTTTATTTTATGTAGCTGGTTGGTGTTCTTTTCTATAAAATAAAAAGCCTTTGAAGTGTATTCTTTAAAAAAAGCAATATCGCTTCCGCCAAAAATACCGGCATTGTAGGCCTCAATATTCCCCTGCTTTTTTCTTTCCGCAATTATTTCCTCAGGAAAGTATGTTAATTCATTCTCCAGCGAACGCATAATATTTTCATAATATCCGGTGGCTGTTTCTTTGTTTTGTGTTATAAGTCCCTGACTTAAAAGTTCATCATCAAATCTTTTCCAGATAAAAACATCACCGTCAATATGCAGGAATGGCTCTTCTTGCTCGGAGTATACTTGTATTTTGGGTATTGCCCATAAATCGGGATGGTAGTTATTAATTTTATCAAGGCTACATACTACATTAGTATACGGGAGCTGTAATTTATCAATTAATATCCGTGCAGAAACTGAATCTGTGTATAGGGTTAACTCGTCGTGAAATTTTCTTAATTGCAGGCTGCTTAAGGCCCAGCCCATCAAATGATATTCAGGTGCGAGCCAGCCAGCGTTGGACGATAAAAAACTTTTTTGATTACGGGACCAACAACTTTGGACAATTTGCATTAAGCGACAAATTTAAAATTGTCAGATAGCACACCACCCTTAAATAAGGTATGGTGTGCTATTTTAACATGATAAGTTTTAATGATTTTATGCTGGATAGATACCTGGTATTGAATTCTACTAAAAATCCAGGCCATTATTAATAAATTAGCAATCTTGTGCAGGTGGGTTTGGAGTATATCCAATTAATGTACAAGTTGTACCAGCGCCATATCTCGGACCCGGACCACAGCACCAGGCAGTTGTCCACGGAGAATATCCGGGGGCTGAACAAGAGTAAACCGGGGTACCCGAAGGGCAGCTAAAACCACCACCGCCACCACCGCTACCGCCTCTGATCTGTTTCATCTCATCTCTACGCAGCATTTCTTTTAACCGGGTAAATTTTGCAGGATTTGTTTTCATATGATTTTGATTTTAAGTTTAAAGGTTAAGTAAATATATAAACTTTTATCAATTTTCAAAAGAAAACGCAATATAATTTTAACCCTGGTTTAGGGTAATTTAACAGCTTAGAAAATCGGTGATTTTAATTGCGTAGCAATCCGTTGTTGCCACAAGCTATTACCTATCTGTTCTTTATATCAACATATTCCCTGTTCACAGCACCAACATAAATCTGACGCGGGCGACCAATAGGTTCTTTATTTTCCTTCATTTCTTTCCACTGGGCAATCCATCCTGGCAGGCGGCCAAGTGCAAATAATACAGTAAACATATCTGTTGGGAAACCAAGTGCCCGGTAAATAATGCCCGAGTAAAAATCAACGTTAGGATAAAGCTTACGCTCAACGAAGTATGGATCTTTTAAGGCAACTTCTTCCAGTTTTTTAGCAATCTCAAGCACTTCATCATTAATGCCCAATTTTTCTAAAATATCATCGCATGCTTTTTTAATGATCTTTGCACGCGGATCGAAGTTTTTGTATACGCGATGCCCGAATCCCATTAAGCGGAAAGGGTCGTTTTTATCTTTAGCTTTAGCTATCCATTTGTCGGTATCTCCGCCATCGGCTTTTATTTTCTCAAGCATTTCAATTACAGCCTGGTTTGCTCCGCCATGAAGCGGGCCCCATAAAGCCGAGATGCCTGCAGATACCGAAGCATAAATATTCGACTCGGACGAGCCTACAATACGTACAGTTGAGGTAGAGCAGTTTTGTTCGTGATCGGCATGTAATATAAGCAATGTGTTCATTGCACTTACAATTACGGGATCTATTTCAATATCTTCTGTACGTTGCCCAAAGGTCATGTGCAGAAAATTGGTTACATAATCATATTTATTTTGAGGGTAGATAACAGGATGTCCTAATGATTTTTTATAGATCCATGAAACAACCGTAGCCATTTTGGCAAGCATCTTAATAATGCTTAAATGAAGTTCTTCCTCTGTTTGTAATGACTTTAACGATTCTGGATAAAACGCCGATAAGGCACAAACCAATGAAGATAATTGACCCATTGGGTGAGATTTTGATGGAAAGCCATCAAAAAACTTTTTCATATCCTCATGTACCAATGTGTGCCTGCTTATTTCATATTGAAAATTGCTTAGCTCCTTTTCACTTGGTAATTCCCCATGTATCAGCAAATAGGCGACCTCAATAAAGCTTGATTTTTCTGCAAGCTGTTCTATAGGGTAACCGCGGTATTTAAGTATCCCCAACTCTCCATCTAAAAAAGTAATAGCGCTTTTTGTTGCGCCGGTATTTTTATAGCCAATATCGAGTGTTACATACCCGCTTAAGTCCCTTAGTTTCGAAATATCAATAGCTTTTTCACCCTCGGTACCTTCAATTACGGGAAGATCATAAGTTTTATCGCCAATCTTTAATTGTGCTGTCTCGGACATAGGAAAATATTTTATTTGCAACAAATGTAACGAAATCTGCGTATTAATAGCCCTTAAGGTGATTGACAATTTGTAAAAATTTTATAGAATATTTTTTTGATCTGATACAATTTTTGATACAATTCACTAAAACTCACTAAAAAAATCCTGGTATGTCCTTTAGAAGCAGGCTGCTATCATTTATACAGAACGATAATACCATATACCAGTTATTACTGATCGGTTTATTCATTGCAAGTCCTTCTCTCCATTATCTGTGTTTTTACAATTCTTTCGATCCGCTGTGGCTCCGTTTAATTAACAGTGCCCTTTGTTTAATTGCATTCGTCTTTTCGTTCTATCCTTATAAATCCTTCAGCAATGCAAGTAAATACCTTACTGTTCTCGCTTTTTTAGTTATTAATAACGGCATTTTATTAAGTAAAAATGGCTTCGAACATGTGTATTTATTTAGTTCAATAACCGTATTTATAGCATTAACCCTGGTTTGTAAAAAAAGGTGGGAGTTTATTTCACTCTGTCTGCTTAACTTATTAGCTACTGTTGTAGCTTACATTACAGCACCGCAGTTATACATATCCATAACCGTATTAGGGATTTTGTTGCTGACTTTTACATTTATTGCTTATATATCATTCCTGGTGATGATGGCTTACGATATAAGGTTTAAAAAAGCAGTAAGCAATGTGGTGGATCTTAACAAAAGCCTTATAGTTAATGATGAAATGCTGCGCCAAAACAGCAAAAAAATGGATGCCCTTATCAATTCGTTAAATGATATAATTTTTGAATTTGATGAGAACAAAGTTTGCCTTAATACATGGTTCAGTAGAATAGAGGGCAGAGTAATTGATCCGGAAGTATGCCTGGGCAAAACACTTGTTGAGGTTTTAGGTCCAGAAAAAGCTAAAAAGTTTGATGACGCTTTAGATCATGTAATAAAACATCGTGAGGCAGTTTCCATAACTTATCCTTCTGACTTTGGAACGGGAAGTTGGTTTGTAGCTAAACTTGCCCCGGTATATGATCGTTATGGGAACTATACTTCACGTATATCAGCATCAGTAAGTGATATATCCGAACAAAAAAAATATGCAGATGCCCTGAAACAAAATGAAGCTTTATTGCTTGAAGCACAAGCTATTGCAAAAACAGGCAACTGGTGGTACGATCATAACACAAAGGAAACTTATTGGTCCCAGAGTTTATATGCCATTTTAGAAATTGAAAATATTCCTAAAGGTGTAGATAAGTTTGACTACTATTTAAGTATGGTCCACCCTGATGACCGGGAAAATGCCTTTAATTATTTTACAAATGTTGATAAAGCAGTTAAGGACCAGTTTGAACATAAGTTAATTACCCCAAACGGCAATTTAAAGTATTTTAAAGCCTTAAAAGGCGAGCTTATAACTGATGGTGAAGGAAATAGTAAACGAAGCTTTGGAGTATTACAGGATATTACTGAAACCAAACTTTCGGAAAAAATAATAAAAGTTAGCCAGGCCGAATTGCTGGAAGCACAGATTATTGCCAAAATAGGAAACTGGAAATGGGACATCACCATGAATAAATTGTCATGGTCCGACGAAATAAACAACATTTTTGAGATCGATAAAAAAATCAATGCCGAAAATAGCTTTATCAAAATATTAGTAAAATACTGCCATCCAAATGACAGGGACATACTGAAACAACACCTGAAAGATATATCAAACATCACTAATACTTCATACGAATATCGGATCATTACGCCAAACGGAAATGTTAAGTATCTGAGTATTATAGTAGGTAAGTTATTAAAACGCGATGATGGCAGCGTACGTAAGGTTATTGGCACCATACAGGATATCACTGACCGTAAACAGGCAGAAATTGATTATCAGCGAACAGAAAGCAAGTATAAGCTTGTTTTGGAAACCATTAAATTGCCAGCCATATCAGTAGATAAAAAGGGAAATCTTATTTTTTGCAACAGGCATATGGCCGATATGCTTGGTTACAGTCAGAATGAAATATTAGGTTTAAACTGGTTAGAGAAATTTGTCCCTGAAAATTTCAGGAATGATCTGTACAAGTGGTTTATCAATGGTTCCTTTGAAGCACAGTTCACCAGCCCTGTAATATGCCGTAATGGCGATGAACGTATAATAAGCTGGCAAAATACCGTTAGCTATGACGAAAATGGCCTGATAGAAGAAGTTACCGGCATCGGTGAAGATATTACTGATAGGCAAAAAGCAACGCAGGCATTAATTTCGGCAAAAGAACAGGCTGAAAAATCTTCGCATTTTAAATCGGAATTCTTATCTATCATGAGTCATGAGATCAGGACACCGATGAACGCAGTGATCGGCACTACTAATCTGCTATTAAGCGAAGACCCTAAACCCGATCAGCTTGAGTACTTAAACATTCTCAAATTTTCAGGCGAAAACCTGCTCGCCATTATCAATGATATTTTAGATTATAACAAAATTGAGGCCGGAAAATTGGAGCTTAATGCATTGCCATTCAACATTTTCAATCTTGCACAAAAAATCAAACAATCATTCTATGCCAGGGCCGTTGAAAAAGATCTTGAAATTGATTTAAATATTGATGCTTCCATTCCTGAATATTTAACAGGAGACCAGGTAAGGCTTGGCCAGGTATTGAACAACCTACTAAGCAATGCCATTAAATTTACACATACCGGAAAAGTAAGCATTAAAATAAACAAGGAAAATGCAGATACAAACCAGGCTACCATTAAATTTACCATTACCGATACAGGGATAGGCATAGCTTCTGAAAACCTCAAGCTTATTTTTGATCCGTTTATGCAGGAATCACAAACCCATGATAATGATTATGGCGGCACAGGCTTAGGGCTTGCTATTACAAAACGCCTGATAGAACTTCATCAGAGTAATATTTCTGTAATGAGTGAACCAGGAAAAGGCACACAATTTACATTCTCAATTACATTTAATATAGCGCAGCAGACGCAAACAAATGACAATGCCCCCCTATCAGCCACAACGATAAGCCCTTCGCGTAATTTACAGGGAATGAGAGTATTGGTTGTAGATGATAATAAAATGAATTTAATGATAGCCTCAAAATTCCTGAAAAAGTGGAATGTTGAAGTTGATGAGGCTATAAGCGGAGAGCTTGCCATTGAAATGGTTAAAAGCAACAGCTATGATTTAATTATAATGGACTTGCAGATGCCTGTAATGGATGGCTTTGAAACCACCATTATAATAAAAAAGACCCATCCGTTTATACCCATTATAGCGCTTACGGCTGATGCCATGCCTGAAACGCACAATAAGGCCCTGACTGCAGGAATGTGTAATTACTTAACCAAACCATTTGTGCCAGATACCTTGTTTGATAAGGTGGCAAGGTATTATACCCCTGTTGAGGTAATTAGATAAGGTAAACGATGTTAGAAAGCTTATTTTTTGTTGAGCTTGGCTAAGTATTTATTTTTCAATTCATCTAATGCTGCATCATATCCTTTTTGATCAATAAACGCCTCTGGCCGATAATTGTCACTGGGCTTATGTTTTTGATGAAGGTTAAACTGGCTTGCATGTGAGGAAAGCCAGATATCAAACTTCAGTTTTTTCATTTCATTAAATGTATAAGCATAATCTTCCGTCAGATTAGGATAAGTGGGCATACCCGGTTTAGCTTCATCCAGGATAGATGGCATGTTTGCTATTAATACACGGTACGAACGGTTTTGATCCTTAACATTAAACAGAAAACTACACGCACCTTTTGTATGCCCCGGATGATGAAGCACAGTGATCTGCATATCACCTAATTTAACTATATCACGGTCGTGTAGTAACCTATCAGCTTTAACAGGTTCAAATGAGCTGCCTTTCCCACCAAATAAATAGTCTGAATTTCCGCCATCAGCTAATACCTGTGCATCTTTTTCATCAATCATCATTTTGGCGCCTGTAATTTTCTTTACTTCGGCCATT
>Ga0206904_1041_pt1 | contig 34329 bp, 33 predicted proteins | sample Alteio_BWOrgHeat_42_FD_152981 | JGI IMG/M metagenome (GOLD analysis project Ga0206904, IMG submission 152981) | Enriched cells from forest soil in Barre Woods Harvard Forest LTER site, Petersham, Massachusetts, United States -... | ecosystem: Environmental > Terrestrial > Soil > Temperate forest >...
GAGATCCCGAAGGCGCTTTTTACACAAAATGGATTTAAAGTCATCGGTCCGGTGTCTGGGACAACTGCCGAACAGTCGCGCGCCCTGGCTTCCTGGAAGGAGGCGCAGGTTTTCAGCGGTGATATGGCCGAAGAGATCCGGACACTTAAATCCGGGTCAGGGAAACTAATCCTGGCGATCGGCGGTGCCGGATTTATGAGCAGCCTGATAGCGACGGGACTAATAGACGAATACCTGTTGATTACTCATCCTGTGGTTTTGGGCAAAGGTCAGGCGATCTTCAGTGATGTGGCGAAAACACTGGATTTGAAGTTAGTGGATGTAAAGACTTTCCCGGAAGGTATCATTGCACGCACGTACCGCCCGGTATGACCATGATATGGACTCCGGCTATCGTACACAATTACTTAATCTTTTTGCCTTCTGTTTGCTGCCCGTTTTGATATAGCACCAGATGATCTGTCTTTCCTGCGGCATCCGAAAAAAATTCGACCTGTGCGTCCACGACTTTTAAAAAGAAGAAATTAGTTTTTTCCGCAAACAAAGCGAATTTAGGTTGTGCTGTAGCCTGGGCCTGGAGCCAACCATTCTCCAATGTAATTACGATATGAAAGGCGGGAACCAACTCGTATTCGCCAACATATTTTTTCAGTGTATTGGTATCAACACTGATTTCTTTTCTTACCGGCGGCGCTGGCGACCCTTCGGGGCCCAGTTTTTTAGCGGTCATTTTCTGACCATTCTGGTATAGCACCAGGTGATCCGTCTTCCCGTCAGCGCCGCTTATGAATTCAACCTGTGCGTCGACAGTCTTTAAAAAAAAGAAATTATCCTTTTCTGCGAACATGGCATTTTTCCCCTGGCCTGTGGCCTGCACCTGGAGAACACCATTCGCGAATGTTATAAATAAATGAAAGGCGGGTGCGAGTTCGTATTCGCCAACATATTTCTTCAGTGTCTGCGTGTCAACGGCGATCTCTTTTCTTTCGGCAGGTAAATCAACTGTTTTGCCATTGAACATGCCGTTGATTTCATTGGATATTTTTGACGGCGCATCAGAAGCGACATTCGTGAGCACGATTATGCAGATCTGGTCTCCGGGCACACGCAGTATATAGGAGGCAAAACCGGTAATGCCGCCACCATGCTGAACGGTTTTTTTACCATAGCTGTCATTTATCATCCATCCGTAACCATAGGAAGACTGATACACAGTGAATGCTTTTTGGAGCAGCGCCTGGTCCACGATCTGGTTTGTATACAATGCCCGGTCCCATTTGTACAAATCACCCACCGTCGTATATATGGCACCGGCAGCGAAGGAAACGGATGAATCCACGATGCCGACGGGCATCGTCAGGTCGCCTGCATATCCGGTCGCCTTATCGGAATTTTTCAGGTGTGTAAAATCAAACCCGGAGTGCGACATACCCAGGGGTTCAAATATATTTTCCCTGACCACCCGGAAATAAGATTTGCCGGTTACTTTTTCAATGATCATGCCGAGTAATATATATCCCGAGTTACTATAGCTCCATTTTGTGCCTGGTGAAAAGTCCAGAGGTTTGTATTCAAAAAGCGCGAGCAGGCTGTCCCGGGCGATCGGATGCTCGGACCGGTCACGCATAAAATCCCCGTCGTTTGTATAGTTATATATTCCTGAAGTATGGGTCAGCAATTGTTCCACCGTAATGGAATCCCCATTGGGGTATTTGCCGAAATATTTTGACAGTTTATCCTGGAGCGTCATTTTTTTGGTGGCAACCAACTGCAGTATAATGGCGGAAGTAAACTGTTTGGTAATCGAACCGATCTGGTACAGCGTATTTGCTGTATTCAAGAGGTTCTCCTTTTTATTTTTGAAACCGTATCCCTTCTCTAAAATGATTTTTCCGTTTTGGGCCACCAGTACGGTCCCGTTAAACGATTGGTGCCCGGATTTACCATTCAGCAGACTGTCCAGCGTCGCTGTGGTCACCTGACCGGAAACAGCCATGCGGATCAGAAAAATCAGTAGAAAAGCAGCGGTTTTTTTCATCGATTTTATTTAGGTAAGAAGTAAATGTACAATTCATGGGGATACGAATGGCCGGAAAAATCCATACATTGTCTATAGCAAATAGTCACCTTACTTTAAATCCATACGATGTCCATCTTAATACCGACAGCAGTACTTGCCTGGATCATCATTTATATTATCAGGAGACGGAAAAAACCCAGCCTGCAAAAGGCGGACAACCCATATGCCGGACTTCGTGATATGGCATTGCAAACGACGCCTGGGCAATTGGGGATAGATCCGGGCGCAGATCCGTCCGGGGTTTACGGAGTGGTGCTTGACTGGCCTTTGAAAGAAGGGATAATTAGTCTGGTCTGTTTCAGTTCGGGTGATGCAAGCATGTATACCAGTACGGGCGGTGGGATGATCGGCGGAGGGAGCCATGACGCCATTAAATCAGCTGCAAAGGAATTTGTGCAAAAAGCCCAGGGCTATCTGAAGCTGGCCGTCAAAACGGATACAGTAGAATTACCGGATGCCGATGAGTTGCAATTTTGTTTTCTGACGGCGTCCGGAATCTTTACAGCCCGGGAATCATTTTCTCTTATTAAAAATAATTCATCTGCCTGGCTGCCTTTGTTCGCAGAGGCCAATAATGTTATTGCAGCACTAAGGACAACGGAAAGTTGAGAGGCGGATTACCAATCCCCTTTACATTTGACAAAACATTTCTATGTCCATCCGCTTAGCCGATATAATAGACATCCTGGGAACCTTTAGTTTCGCGGTCTCCGGCGCCTTTGCAGCAAAAGAAAAAAGACTGGATCTCTTCGGAGTCCTCATCCTGGCATTTGTAACAGCCATTGGCGGAGGAACGATACGCGACATGCTGCTCGGTGACCTGCCCGTGAGCTGGATGCAATATCCGGGGATCGGCTGGGTCATCGCGGCAGGGGCAGCGGGCTCACTTTTTTTTGGCAGCAGGTTACAACAGATGCAAAAAGTGCTGAATGTTTTCGATGCCCTGGGCCTCGGACTTTTTACGATCATCGGAATTCAGAAAGGGCTTTCGCACGGGCTTGCGCCGGCGGTCTGCATTGCCCTGGGTACCATAACAGGTTGTTTTGGCGGAGTGATCAGGGATGTGCTCTTAAATCAGGTACCACTGATTTTTCATAAAGAAATTTATGCCTCGACATCCATCGTGGGCGGCGCGGTTTACTTTTTACTCGCGGCACTCCATATGCCTGAAATTGTCACCGCTGCCATGTCGGTCATTTTAATTTTTATTATCCGTATGATCGTGGTGCGCTATAAATTAAATCTGCCGGTCTGGAATACGCCAAAGCTTTGATGATGGGAGAGATGCTTGCCGTCTCCCGGTAAGAGCAGAATCGGACTTTACACTGTATCTCACCGCAGAACTTGTCCCAACTACAAATTCAAATCGATATCAATATCATATTTTTCCAGGAGCCCGGGCAGGCCCGACAAAGAAAAGTTCGCTTTTTTGATCCGGTTTATCTGGGGATCAATGGAGTAACCAAAAGAGCTGCGAAAATTCGCCTTTTCAAGAGTGGTGTTCTTAAAGATCGCGCCGCTGAGGTCGCAGTTGTCAAAGACAGCATTGCTCAGATTACATTCAGAAAAGTCCACGTTCTGGAGGTTGGAGTTTTTGAAAGAGGTCTTTTTGAGACCGATTCCGTAAAAAGAGGAATGGGTGAGAGTGCAATTCTCAAAAGAGACCGATAGGCCAAAAGGATTGCAATGTTCAAAGAAGAGGCCGAGCATTTTACATTCTTTAAACTGGATATCCATAAAGGTCGTCTTCGTCAGAACGGCCATGTTCAGATTACATCCCAGGAATTTACATGATATGAAATGGCTGTCAGCAAGGTCCGCCTTCGAAAAATTGCAGGCAGTGAAGCTGCAATATTCATAGTCCCCCATCGGCAATGGGTTCTCATTGAAGTCGATTTTGTTAAAGGATTTCTCTTCTGTATGTTCCCTTTTCATTCAATAAATTTACTTGACCTGAATGAGTTGTCAGTGGCATTTTTAATGGTTAAGATACCATAACAAGTAAATTGGACGCGTTAATTGATTAATCGGTTTTTTGTCCAGGTAGAGATGGCTTCTTCAAAAAAATTTCGGATTTCCTGCTTAGTTCCTTCGACACAAACTTTATATTCTGAATTATCTGTTTTTGTAATTAACATATAGGGGCAATACGTGCTTCCGGCAAAGTAAATAGTATCTATTGATTTTATTTCGTAATAATACGTGGAACATATTTTATTTTTTGTGGCGTCACGCTCATCTATCCAATATTTTGAAATCCTTTTATTGGTGAAAAAGTTTCCTGCAACTCTTTTTTTATACTCTGAATAGAATTTAATGACATTTTCATTGTCATTTAACAACCCTAATGATCGGATAAATTTTATATCAGATGCTCCAAGTGTTTTATCAGTTTCAATTTTGTTTTTGCAACTTTGAAACGAAATGATAACCAGGATACATAAAAGTCCTTTCATTTAAAATTGACTATTAGCGACTAATTGAAGTAGTTTTTATACTCCTCATTTATGATTGTCATATCAACTAATTTCTCTTTCTTAATTGGGTAGAAAAGGTACACGTATTTATTGCATTACCGTACTGCTATTGATTGGCGACGATAAAACAATGGCGGAAACTTCGATATTGACATTAACGCCAAGGTGGGAGCTCGGATTCCGGATAACAAGAAAACAGGATCCGCCAAGAAAGTCCTTTACCTGTACGGCTCCTGAAGCATAATTTTGGCGGGAGTCATTCATCAGAAAACTGGCTGCGGGCTTTTTATTGACATATTTGATTACCTCGTTTGGATTTGTCATTAGATAAACATCACAAAGGCCGGTTCCATCGGCAACAAGCACAGAGGCTTTCGGTGCCATGCCGTTTTTGGGGTCAACTAATTTCACCAGCTGTCCTGTTAAATCACTGTTCAAAAACTGACCGCGGTGCGACCGGGTGGTAACGGTGTAATACCATTCAATTGTATTGGCCGGGAGATTGATCTGCAGCACCTGCCTTGAACCATTATGGCCGATAGCACGGGAGCCGCCTTTTAAATAGAAGGACTGCTGCGAAATAACAGGTACGACCATATACTCTTGTTTGGAGGTCTGGGCGTTCGTATGGTATGCCGAGCAGATAATCAGTAGCGGGAGCAGGGTATTTTTCATGGGTCAGGGGTTTTCATTAATAACGCCGATTAGCGTCAGGTATTATCTTTTCGCAGGCCGTATTGGGTAATATTTGCAACCCTGATCTGCATAAATTGGCACCAAATATGCGGCAAACAGAGGACTGACACTTACCTGAGTTTCCAGCCTGGAAACAGAATTTTCTTCCTTCTTTATTGATTTTAGCCAAAGAAATAGTTGCTTATGAAAGCGTGCTTTATTGCCTTTATATTTATTTTTACTTAGTGCGGAGTTAGTGCGGTAATTACCGCACTAACTCCGCACTGACTAAATCATGTTACAGAGCGGTTTTAGAGACAGGCAAGTATGCTTATTTTAATTTTAAAGGCAACATAATATGGGATCACAGATGGGATATACGGGCCGCATTGGAAACGTGGTCCATTACAAGATGGGCGATAAATTTTATAGCCGTTCGCTCCCGAAAAAATATAAGCAGACTAAGAGAACAAAAGCGAAATCCGCTGAATTTGGCATGGCCTCAACCATCGCGAAGCTCATTCGAAATAATCTGGGGGCGGTTATTTTCAACCCTGCGGACCGGAAAATGCAGACCCGCCTGGTCGGCGAAATTTATTCCTGGTTGCAATTAGCCAGGCGCCTGCCCGCATCCCGTACAACGCAGCCAACCCTGGATCGGTTTCGCTTTTCTAAAAGTCCTTCATTGTCATCCCGGTGGAGAACTTACTATAAAGTCAGTATTCCGACGGGTGGCCAGTTACAAATTGCGATTCCTTCTTTCATTCCAAAACAGGATTTCATTGCGCCCGCAAATGCAACCGGCGTGGTTTGTAAAATAGCATCCGTGGTGATTGACGTTGAAAATAAAGTGGAATTAGGCGCCGCCAAAAACGAAATATCTTATACACTGGACCAAAACAAAGTACTGGCCCAAAACATTATTCAGGAATTACCCATGCCCAGAGGCAGCCTGCTTGTAACGGGCATGTGCCTTGAATATTTTGTGGATCGCTATAAGAACATTGTTCAAACGGAAGACAAAATTTTCCAACCCTCACAGATCATTTACTCCGTTCACCATTAAATTAGTTTTTCGTCATTGCTCACGGGTTACCTGGTGAACTACTTAATGAAGAACCGTAAGCGTAAGCCCTGTCACGTCATTTAAAATTGTTTTGTCCGTTGTCGTTTTTGAATTCACTATTTTTTGATAATTTTCATTTGCCATTGACCCCCTGATTAAACAGTATGAATGATTCCGGTCCTTTTTACAGGCCAAATTTTTATGTCATTACCGGCGGACCGGGTGCCGGCAAAACGACGCTGCTTCATGAATTGCAAAACCGGGGTTGTTACTGTGTAAATGAAGTTGCCCGGGAGATCATACGGGAACAGGTGCTGGCGAACGGAGAGGCTCTGCCCTGGAAAGACCGGGAGCAATACCTGGAACTCATGTTTGAACGTTCGGTGGATTCATTTAAGAAGCAGGAAACAGTGGGAGCGGGGATCATGTTTTTTGACCGCGGCATTCCGGACAGCATTACCTATGCAGAAATCATTGGGAGTAAACGGTCAGCCAATATGGAAGCGGAGGCCCGGAATTTCAGGTATAATCCGAAGGTATTTTTTCTGCAACCCTGGAATCAGATTTACGAAACGGATGAGGAGCGCAAACAAAGCTGGGAAGAAGCGGTCATATCGGCTGAATTGAATGCAGCCACCTACCGGAGATTGGGATATTCCATCATCGAAATTCCCAATGGGACTGTTGCCGAAAGAGCGGATTTTGTTTTGAGAAATGTATGAGTTCCGGTTAGAGGTAATTTAAATGATAAAACCTTTTATTGCGGGATGCCTGCGGGCGGCGCCAGCGTCAAAGCTGCACGGGCGAATTTTTTTTGTTTTTTTGCTTTTACACAGAGCCCGATCATATAACGGCTCAGCCCGGGATTATAATTCTGATAGATACAGCTATTGAAATCGTAAAAGGCATTTTTAATTTTGCCGGTCTTAAAATAAGCCATACCTCGGTCGTACAGGATTTCACGTGAGGGAATATCAAACTCCACTTCATCGGTTTCGATCTCATCCTTATAGATATTCAGTATGGCCTGGATACTGGTCGTATCGCGGGGATTGAAACCGCCCTTGGAATCCAGCGCCTTGTTAAACCATTCAATCGCTTCCTCCATTTTATTCTGCCGGTATTTGCAAATGCCGCTGTAATAAAAAACAGCGGTATTGTCCGGGTCAAAATGCAGCACTTTCCGGAACTCTTTGATGGCGGAATCATACTGATTCAGGTATTGCTGACATTGCCCTTTCAGGATATAAGCGTCCTTTAGAAACGGGTCTTTTAAAATAGCCTGATCAAAACAACCGATGGCATCAGAGTAATTGCCGGATGAACTCAGTTCCTTTCCGGCAAACAGATATTCATCTGCGGACTTGCAACCACTCAGAGCCAGGATTATCAATAAAACAGAGGTCACGCGTACGAACAACCGAAATGATTTTAATTTTGTTAAATATTTCCTAATCGCGGAAAGATATTCAATTAGCGACAGGCAAATCTCATGCCTGCAATGAAAAAACGGATTTGTTTTACACATTAAACACACAGTCGATATGAAAGCGGACAGAATATGCATCAAAACCGGACGCATACTGTTTTTGGTGATTGTTTAATGATTTCATTTGCAGGATTTTAAAAGAATGGCATTGACTTGGATCATTTAAATTGAAAATCCATCATTATGCAGCAGTTAATCTTCCCTGTTATAGCAGTCGTAGCGTTCAGCTTTTTTTCTAATCCGGCTTCTGCCCAGAACTATGAAAAAGTCTGGTTCGACAAAACAGACAGTGTTCTGGGATATTACACGGTGATCAAACCGGTGGGTCCCCGGATTCAGGGCGCCATCGTTCTATTCGACGGTTATGGCGGCGACGCGGTTTCATTTCTGGCGGAAACTAAAATCCACAATGTCGCGTCCGTCAATGACCTGATGACCATATGCATTCCCGTGGGAAATCATTTGTTCCTGGATGATGAACATATGCGTATCATCATGCGGATCCTGAATGAAGTGGCCAAAAAATACAACATTAAAAACGACAGGTTTGCCATGGGCGGTTTTTCCGCCGGCGGTGTCATTGCTTTGCGTTATACCGAGCTTTGCTACGAACATCCGGAGGAATTTGAAATTCAGCCGAGGGCTTTGTTTAGCGCAGACTCGCCGGTTGACCTGCCGGGTCTCTATGAATCTTCCAAAAAAGAGCTCGCAAATAAATCGAATGGGTGGTGGCTGGGCGAGGCACGGATGATTATTGACAGTTTCAATATAAAACTCGGCGGCGGTCCGGATCGCCTTCCGGATTTCAGCAAAGTCACACCCTTTGATCAAAGAGATAGTTTGCCGGGAAACGAGAAATGGCTGGTAAAAGTTCCTTATCGCACCTATCATGATGTGGACGTTGAATGGCAGATTAAAAACCGGCAGCGCAGCATTTATGAAATGAACATGCTGAATGCATCGGAGCTCATCCGGCGGCTGCAGCAGGAGGGGAACGACCAGGCAGAATTTGTTGCCTCGAAAATACCGGGTCGCCGGTCCAGCGGTCAGTTGCATCCGCATAGCTGGAATATCATTGATGAAATCGATCTGGTTTCATGGGTTAAAGAAAAACTGGAAACATACCCGGGAAATCTGTCGAAAAAATATTCTTACAACGCACCGGGCTGGGGACAGGAACTCTGGCTCTTCCCGTTGGATTTTGCCCCGGATATTCCCTATAACGGCTTCGAGGAACTTCGCTTTGCGCCCGAATGGGGAAAGGCTGACAGTGAGGAGAAATGGGCCTACACCATTGTATGGTGGCTGGACAGGCAGTATGCATTCGATGAAAACACAGTGAAGAAAGATCTGGAGTCTTATTTTACCGGGCTCTCACACCGGCGGGCCGTCGCCGATAAGCAGGATATGAAGTTGTGGGTTCCTTCCAAAGCGCAGGTGAAGAAAACGGAAACCGCATCCGGAGACATTGCCACCTACTCGGCTTCCCTGCATTCCTATGATGCCCATGTTACCAAAAAGCCCTTTGAACTTTATTGTAAAGTCCACATCAAATCCTGTTCCGATAAACAACATACGGTATTGCTGATCGAAGCTTCGGCCTTTCCAACTACCCAGCCGGTCTGGACTAAACTGGATAAAGTAAATTCAGACTTTGACTGTACGCCGCGGTAAGTGATTTCAATTAGAATAAATAAATAACTTTATAAAAAAAACCACCTATGGCCAGCGTATCCATCTATTTAAATTTTGCGGGAAATGCCGAAGAGGCATTTAATCATTACAAGAAGGTTTTTAAAACGGAGTTTACCTCACCGCTCATGCGTATGAGGGATATGCCACCGAATCCTTCCGCACCAAAGTTGCCCGAATCTGAATTGGACAAAGTAATGCATGTGGCGATGCCAATTCTTGGCGGAACACAAATAATGGCAACCGATATGCTTGAAAGCATGGGCCATAAACTGAAAGAGGGTAATAATGTAACCATCAGTCTTAACCCCGATACTAAATCCGAAGCGGACAGATTATTCAAAGAATTATCCAATGGTGAAAAAGATGCCGTGCCTCCGCACGATGAATTCTGGGGCTACTGGGGAACATGTAAAGACAAGTTCGGCATTCGTTGGATGTTTAACGTGATGAACCCACAACAATAACCTCGTTCTACAACAGGGTTTTATTGGCAATAATTGCAAATCGTCCTGCCTTTGTTTGGTAGAAATTGCAACAGTCCCGTTGTTTTCAGTCATTAAATGCAATTGCCGCCGCGATTGGCCATAGCGCATGCGTTGTTTGCATATCCTGCAAACGAAAAACATCCTGCCGCAACCTGCCATTAGGATTCGCCTCATTCTGAAGATAGATTTGATACTGCAGTCCTTCTTCACTCCTAAAACGATTACCATGAGACGAATTATCAACCTGATGGCCTCGCTGTATCCCAGCCTTTGCTACGGATCCTGGACCATTATGCTCCTCTTAGTATTTAGTTTGAGTAGCTGTTTTAAGCTGTATTACCAGACAAATTCTGTTCCTAAAACAGATGCCGGATCACTGGAACAGTACCGGTTACAGAACAAACATTTCATCGTTCATTCATCTAATACTTTCTTTGAACTGAAAAATCCCAGGATAGCTGGTGAAACATTATCGGGAGAAAGAGATTCCCTGAATCCGAAATACGATAATTTTTTAAACCCCATGGAAAAAGCAAACCCGGTCAGGCGGGGGCACAAGAACCGGTGTTTTAGCGAAGTGCATCTGTACACGCCCGATGCTGTTAACGGAAAAGACTCCGTAAACCTGCTCATTAGTCAGATCAACCGGGTTGACTCATATGGTCCCGACAAAAAAGCCATCAAAGATTCCCGGGTTTCCAGCATCGTTGGTATTACGATCGCAGCAACAGCCCTTGTCGGACTTGGATTTTACATTTCCAGTTCGATCGCTTTTTAATAGAAGTTGCCGACCCCGATTACCTGGAATCGGCGAGTTTGTATGATACTTTCAGCGTATAGACCGATTTCACATTCTGACCGTTTTTCTGAGCCGGTATAAATTCCGGGGCATATAATTTGGCAACCCGCAAAGCTTCCTTGTCCAGATCGGCTTCCACGTTATTGCCGAGTTTATAATCTATCGCATTTCCGTTTTCATCTACGGTCACGCGAATTTCAACTTTGCCCGGAACCCTTGCCGGAACGGACTCTTCGTGCATTTTTAAATTATTCACCAGGAAATTATTCCATTGGGATTCTGAACTGAGCCAGATGGTTTTTGCATCGGGATCTTTCTTTATCCATTTGCCATCGCTACCCTGGTAAGAATAGAAACCGTCTGCCGGGTTAGCAATTAAATAAGTGGCGGTCGAATTATTAAAATTATAGGTCCACCAAAGGTTACCGTCAATGGTATAAAACTCCCAGATACCCGTACGAACGCCTTCTTTATAAAAATGCCTGGCGAGTAATACTTTGTTGCTGCCATAATAATTCCATACGCCATCTTTTTTGCCCGACTTGAACGCATTCTCCTGGGCGAGGGCAACCTGAAGTGTAAAAAATGACAGGAGCAAAACGAAGAAGAACTTATTTTTTTTCATTTTATAGGAGGTTTAAAAAGTTTCTGGTTTTTTATTACTTCGAATTTTTGTACAATTTCAAATTTCTAATTTCTGTTTCCGTTGCCGGCCGGATGCTGACGGCCGCACCGCCACCCGGCGCCAGGGTTATATTCAGGCTCGTTTGGTTGTCAACTATGTATTGTTCGATCGTATAGGCTTCCGGATTATCTTTCCAGTCCGCATTGGCCGCATCCCGGTAAACGATGGCCGTATATTTTGTACTCTTATCCAGAAATGAAAGCGGCATCACTGCATGACGGCTGGACTCATCTGTAATGGCTCCGAGATACCAGTTCGGAGTTCCTTTTTCTTTTCTTGCTATATAGATATAATCGCCGGGTTCGGCGCCGATTATTTTTGTGTCATCCCAATCTGTCGGAACATCTTTTATAAACTGGAATGCGTCTTTATGTGCATCGTAATTTTCAGGAATGTCCGCTACCATCTGCAATGGGCTGTACATGGTAACATAGAGCGCCAGCTGTTTGCAGAGTGTGGTGTGCATCTGGCGGCCCGGGGCAAAAGATGCATAGCCCTTCATTTTAAAAATGCCGGGTGTATAGTCCATCGGCCCGCCCATTAAACGGGTGAAGGGCAGGATGGTTTCGTGTTCAGGCGGACTTCCGATACTGAAGGCATTGTATTCATTTCCGCGACCTGCTTCTGAGGCCATCCAGTTAGGCCAGGTCCGCTGAAGGCCAGTTGGCCGCACGGGTTCATGCGAGTCGAGCATGATCTGGTGTTCGGCGGCTTTATTCGCCACACGCAGGTAGTGGTCGATCATCCATTGTCCGTCGTGGTGTTCCCCGCGCGGAATAATCTTTCCGACATAGCCCGTCTTAACGGATTTATACCCAAAAAGATTCATGAACCGGAAGGCCGTATCCATCTGACGTTCATAATCTGTTGCCGAACCCGAGGTTTCGTTATGCATGATGAGGTTAACCTTTTTGGATGCCGCATAGTTTGTGAGTTCCACGATATCGAAATCGGGATAGGGTTTGGTGAAGTCGAACACATGTTCTTTCCAGTTTCCAAACCAGCTTTCCCAGCCCAGGTTCCATCCCTCTACAAGCACCCCCTGGATATTGTTGGCGGCTGCAAAATCAATATAGTGCTTCACGTTGGCCGTGGTGGCGCCATGTTTACCGCTTGGAATCAACTGACCGTTACTGCCGAGGCTGTCCGGAAAATCGGAATAGCTCCAGGTGCTTTTTCCCGTTTGCATTTCCCACCAGACCCCGGTAAATTTCATGGGCTTTATCCAGGAGGTATTTGAAATAACAGAGGGTTCATTGAGGTTCAGGATCATTTTGGATGAAAGGATGTCCGCCGCCTGATCGCTGACAATAATGGTTCTCCAGGGCGTTTTAAAAGGCGCATGCAGGTAGGCTTTGTTGCCATAGGCATCCGGCACCAGGCTCGCGCTGAGGGAATAGCTTTTCCGGTCAACATGCAGCTGCATGGCGGGGTAATTGATCAATGCGGCTTCGTGGACATTAATATATATGCCCTCGCCGGTTTTCATCATCAGCGGGGTCTGAACGACATAGGGATCAGGCGCCACGCGAACGGCAATATCCGTAGAGGTCTCCACCATTTTCCGGTTATCGATCCCGCTCAGCGCAGAGGTTGTGTACAGGTATTCGTTGGTATCATAGTCGCCGGGAATCCAGAAGGTTTTGTGGTTGCCCGTCTGGTTAAATTCGGTTAACTCATCGGTAACAATGAAATATTTCAATCCCGGCTGAAGCGGGAATTCATACCGGAATCCAACTCCGTCTTCAAAAACCCGGAAGATAATATTGAGCATCAGGCCCGGCTTGCGCGCAGACTGCAGATGAACGGTCAGTTCTTCGTAATGATTGCGAATATCTTTTGTTTCGCCCCAAACCGTCTGCCAGGTCTGGTCGAATTTATTTCTCGCAGTTCCGATCAGTTTAAACGAATTGTAAAAAAGACTGTCTGTGTTCAGTTTAAAACCGAGATGGGATGGAAGGATTACAGGTTTGTTATTAAAGGACACTTCATAGGTGGGGTTACCGTTGTTATCCAGTGTAAACACCAGTTTTACTTTTCCCAATGTGACCGTTTCCTGGGCCCTGGCCTGTATCATGAGGCAAACCAGGCATAATGAAGCAAAAATCTTAATCAATTTCATATTTAAGCAGGTGGTTTAGAAAATTTAAGATACAGCTTTTAGTATAAAAGGGTTTGCACATCAAAGTTCCTTTTTGAAAAACGACTTACCGTTGATCCTCTTAGAAGATTTACGGAAAAAAATACAAATACGAAATCCATCTTACTCAGAGCTGTTTTTTATGTTTCAGGGGTGCAAATTAAACTCTTTGTCAGGGGCTGTTATAGTTTGTTTAAAATTTTTATTTCATGCAATACCACTGATACTTAATGGCTTGACATGGGCCTGCGCAGGGTCTATATTTAGAAAGCATTTAATCATCCACCTCAAAAACGATTATTTATGAAAACAAAAATTGCCGGCCTCCTCTGCCTGGCTGTGCTTTCTGCACAATTGTATGCTTTTGCTTCTGACGGACCGGCCGCAGGAAATAAAGGACCAGCTTCCACTAACAACAGCTCTGCTTCCGTGAATGAAAAACTGATCAAATCTTTCCAGGCCGCATTTCCAATGGCTGAGAAAGTTGAATGGAAGGAAAACGGCAGCAACTATATTGTTTATTTCAAGGAACAATCCGTGCTCTCCGAAATTGAATATGATCATGACGGTAACTTTATTGCATCAGACCGGTATTATAAAGATGCCAGCCTGCTACCGCTTCATCTCGAATGGGAATTGCATAAAAGATATGCCAACAAGACAATATTCGGAATTACAGAAATGAATACGGAATCCGAAACTGAATACTATGTGAAACTGGAAGACGAAAAGGAATGGGTGACTGTTAAGGGGACCTCGGATGGTCTTTTGGCAGTTGTTGACCGTGTAAATAAACAGCCTTAGGAGAGTATGGTAGTGTGGTAGTGTGGTAGTGTGGTAGTGCCACCAACGGTCATCGGTCATCGGTAATCGGTCAACCGCCAACCGCTTACCGCCAACCGCTTACCGCCAATTACCGCCAACATAATCAAAGCAGGAATCATTTACTGACCGGGAGTGAAAAACCACCGCAGCGGATGAGATCCTGCTTCTTTATTTTAGCATCCCCCGGCAGGAGGGATAAATTCTAACCGGTTTAATTTTATAAACTTTAAAAATGAATATCTTTCCAAATAAAATATTCCATGATCCGTATTGGCTTGATCCGGGAAACTAAAATACCGGCGGATAACCGGGTAGCGCTGATTCCCTCCCAATGCAAATGGTTGCAGAAAAATTTCCCCTCTCTTAAAATTGTCGTTCAGCCTTCAGCTGACCGGTGCTATACCGCCAAAGAATATGAAATGGCCGGCGTTGAACTAAAAGAAGATCTCAGCGATTGTGACTTTTTATTCGGAATCAAAGAGGTTGATCCCGCCCAGTTGATTCCCGGTAAAAAATACCTGTTCTTTTCACATACCCGCAAGCTGCAACCCTATAACCGGGAGCTATTCCGGGCGATGCTGGAACGGAAAATTACCCTGATCGACTACGAATGCATGGAGCATGAAGACGGCCAGCGTATGCTGGGATTCGGATTTTTTGCGGGCATCGTGGGCGCCCACAACGGGATGATGGCTTTTGGTAACAGGACTGGAAAATTTGAATTGCCCCGGGTATATAAACATCCCAGCTTCCGCCAGCTGATCCACGGATATTTCGGTATCAGACTGCCGAACATTAAAGTCGTGATCACCGGATCGGGCCGCGTGGCACACGGACTGCTGGAAGTGATGAACCTGCTGGGAATTATTGAGCTGGAGCCGGAGGAATATTTATCCCGCGATTTTACCTATCCTGTTTTTACACAACTCAAAGGCTCTTTACTGTACAGACAAAAAAATGGCGGAGCCTACAACCGGGAGGAGTTCCATCAGAATCCTGAACTATACAACTGCCTTTTCAAACCCTACGCCGAAAATTCGGATATCCTTATGAATGGGATTTACTGGGAACCCAGCATGTCGCGCTTATTTGAATGGGAAGATCTTTTGTCGCCCGCATTCCGGATTCAGACCATTGCCGATATTACGGATGATAAAGACGGGTCGGTGCCCTGCAACCTGGGAGACGGAACCATGCAGGATCCTGTCTATGGGGTGAACAGAAAATCCCGGACCCGCGTGGCGCCCTATCAGGAAGGGGCGATCGATATAATGGCCGTCGGTAATTTGCCAAACGAATTACCCCGCGATGCTTCCCGTTATTTCGGTGAACAGCTTATCAAGTATGTATTGGAAAATCTTTTTAAAGAAGATTCCGCTGTGATTCAGCGCGCTACTATGGTGCTCGAAGGAAGAATTGCGCCGCTCTACGATTATATGCACGAATACGGCTTAACGCGGAACGCTTAACGATGAACGCTTAACGCGGAACGCCCGGCGGTCATCGGTCATCGGTCATCGCTTAACGCAAAACGATATTCTCAAACAAATAATAATCTCTCATTAGTTCGATAAATTCCGGCGTATATTTTTCTCCTTCATCTTTTATCTGCCATTCGTTAGACACTATTTTTTTCGGTTTTTGAAATCCGAAAAGACAAATACTCCGGAAAGGATCGTGTTTGGGGGGTTTGCTTTATGGTCAATTTTTCAAGAAGAAAAAAATCATTTTCGCCGGCGAGCCGTTCAAAATAATCCACGCGGTGATAAGGAAGCAGTATGCTGAACCGGCCGTCGGTGCGGAGTTTGAAACGAAGCACTTTAATGAGTTCCTCCAGCGTCAGTGAAAAATCGTGTCTGGCTTTATTCTTTTTCGGTTCGGGTGAACGAAGATCCGACTCGTAAAATGGTGGATTGGTGATTATGAAATCGTAACCGGATTGAAAAGGGTAGTGGCGCACATCTCCGGAATACACCCGGATCCGCCGGGGCCAGGGACTGCTCATGATATTTTCGGCCGCCTGAGCACATGCATCCGGATCCGATTCAATGGCATCCAGCGTCGCTTCCGATTTTTGCGCCAGCATGAGCGCCAGCAGGCCGGTGCCTGTACCGATATCCAATATGTTTTTGTCCCGGTTCAGCAAACGCAGTGCCGTCCAGGCGCCCAGCATGCAGGAATCGGTACATACTTTCATAGCGCAGCGGTCCTGCTGTATGGTGAACTGTTTAAACCGGAAATAAGAATTGGGCATGTTTACAATTTACCAGTCGGATCGTGCACTAACGGTGCCGGTTAGTGGAGAAAATGAACCGGCTTCAAATTTGTAATAACCGGTCAGGGCAATCATGGCTGCATTGTCCGTACAGTATTGCATTTCCGGAATAAATGTTTTCCAACCCAGCGCCCTGCCCGTTTCTGCAAATGTTTTTCTTAAGCCTTTATTGGCGGCTACGCCTCCCGCCAGGCAGATATCTTTAATGCCTGTTTCCGTGCTGGCCTTTTTCAGTTTGTTTAAAAGAATTGAAACAATCCTGTCCTGAATCGATGCGCAGATATCCGGGAGATTTTTCTCCACAAATGCCGGATCTTTTGCCTTTTCATTCTGAATAAAATATAGTATAGCGGTTTTTAATCCGCTGAAACTGAAATTCAGTCCGGGTATCCGGGGTTCGGGAAATTTAAATCGGGCAGGGTTTCCAAGTGATGCATACTTGTCAATCAGTGGTCCGCCCGGATAGGGAAGTCCCAACAGTTTGGCAGATTTATCAAATGCTTCACCGGCGGCATCATCGGTGGTTTCGCCGATCACTTCCATATCAGAAGGAGATTTACAAATCACAATCTGCGTATGACCGCCACTGACCGTTAAACATAGAAAGGGAAATGACGGGAGATCAACGGAATGATCTTTCCCCCTGATCAGGTTGGCCAGTACATGGGCCTGCATATGGTGTACGGCGATCAGCGGGGTGTTCAGCGAAAAAGCGAGTGATTTCGCAAACTGCGCGCCGACCAGCAGGGATCCGATTAATCCGGGCGCCTGCGTAAAAGCAATCGCATTAAGCTCCGCAAGCGTAGTGCCGGCCTGTTGCAGCGCCTGGTCCACGACCGGATAAATATTCTGCAGATGAGCCCGGCTCGCCAGTTCGGGAACCACGCCGCCATAACGGCTATGGATATCCTGACTTGCGACGATGTTGGACAGGATGTATCCGTCGCGGCATACGGAAGCCGCTGTTTCATCGCAGGAAGATTCAATACCTAAAATGATCGTTGCCAAACCTGAAATTTGACGGCAAAGATACCGATGAATGGCTGGAATTAATTGGTCGAACGGATCGCCACCACCGGATCCAGGCGGGCTGCAATAACGGCTGGAATGATGCCGGCTATAATGCCCACAAAAAGGCAGATGCCGACTGCCAGGCCGATGATATCTAGCGGGATAAATACTTTGAAGCTGAACATATGGGAGAAAACGGCTGCGAGAATAAAAACCGCGATCATGCCGAACAATCCGCCGATGATACAGAGAAAAGAAGATTCCAGCAGGAACTCGGAAACGATGGTGCTTTTTTTGGCGCCGAGGGCTTTTTTTAATCCGATCTGTGCCGTGCGTTCCCGCACCGTTACGAACATGATATTGGCAACCCCGAACATCCCGACGACTAATGATAAGGCCGCAATGGCCCAGCCGCCGATATTGATATTCGCAAATATGGTGTCCATGAATTTGCTGAAGGATTCAATATCGTTCAGGGAATAATCGTCATCCTGGCTGGGTGACAATTTATGAATCGAACGCATGGCGCCGGTTAGTTCATCCTTGAGTGCCGGAATACTCACATTTTCTTTTCCTTCCACAATAATTTTCGGTTGTGCATCATCGTCGCGGATAATCTGTTTGAGGAATTTATAGGGCATGATAATACAGTCGTCATAGCCCCACATATCCATCATGCTCTGACCCTGTTTTTCGATCACGCCGATCACAATCGCCGGCTTGCCACCCTTCAATCGAACAGTTTTACCAATGGCAAAATCCGGATTGACGAATATTTTCTCGGCCACATTATAACCGATGACAACTGAATTGGCACCCGATTCAAAATCCGTTTGCTGCAGATACCGGCCATCCCCGATATTAAAATGTTCTATTTTGGCAAAATCCTCTGTGACGCCGTAGTAATTCGTATTATTCAGCAGATCATTTCCATACTCGAGTACGGATTGATCCTGCGTCATAAACGTGGCGTTCTCGATAATTGGCACGCGGTCTTTCAACTGTTTTAGTTCGTCGTATTTCGGAGTGGGCCGTTTGTAATAACGCCACCAGGGATAATTGTTGTCGTTACGGTATTCCCATTTATCGATAAAAACCGTATTGGTTCCCAGCGTTTTGATATCGTTCTGTACGGCAGTTTTCATACTGTTGATCGTCGCCAGTACACTGATAATACAAAATATACCGAATGTGATGCCCAGCAGGGAGAGGAACGTACGCAGTTTATTGGAACGGAATTCCTGCAGCGCCATTTTCAGGCTGGTAATGATGATATTGATGTAGCGTGTCAAATGGCTGGTTTTCTTCCCCAATATCGTCAAAAATCGGCGTAATCCGCAGCCGTCCATCCGAATTGTCCATTAAAATAATTTCACGCGCCACTGGCGGCTGAATGGTTTTCCGGGAATGGCTTTTTCAATGCCTTCTTTGTATTCCAGCTGTTGATCGCTGTTTACGGAATCAGCTATTCCACACCAGGGTTCAATGCAGACGAAATCGGCATCTTTTGCCGACCAGATTCCAAGGAACGGAAATTCGCCCATCTGGAATTGAATACCGTGCGGTGTTTTTCCCGATACGAGGGAAATCTCGGAAGAGGAAGGATATTTAAAAACAAGCGCGTCCTGGTAAAACAGGGATTTAGTCAGGTTTAGCCGGCTGGAATCTTCCAGCACCGGAACAGGTTGATTTAATATGAGTCCGTCTTTGGAAATGGGCCATCGCGCGAGGTTTTCTGCTTCTTCAAATTTCAGATGGTAGTCCGAAAAAACCGTGTCTTTTGTCAGGGGTACACGAAAAGCAGGATGACCCCCCACGGAAAAATATAAAGTGCCGGCTCCTGTATTGTTAACCTGGTATTCGGTACTAAGTTCATCACCAAATAGCTGGTAGCGGATGCGAAATTCAAAATCGAAGGGATAGTTCTTTTTAGTTTCCGGACTGCTTTGAAGCAGCAGGGTGACTTCTTTCGGGGTTTGTTTTTCCAGTTGGAATTCCATGTCGCGGGCAAAACCGTGCCGGGGCAGCTGGTAGGATTTACCCTGGAAATAATACATATTATTTTTCAGGTTCCCGACTATCGGGAATAATACCGGGGAACGCTTGGCCCAAAAAGCGGGATCGCCATTCCATAGATATTCAATGCCGAAGATCTTGCTAAAAATGCTTTGCAGCTCAGCGCCCTTCGTAGTGACTTCCACTTTTAATAATTCATTTTCGAGAATAAACATGGGTGCATGGGTGTTAAAAAATCCCGATGACAAAGTTAATCCCTATGGTCTGCCGGTGAAAACAATTATCTTGCGCTGGTATGAGATTATCTTTCGCCTGTATGAGATCCAATTTTGGTTCTGTTCCCCGATTCATTTTAGTAATCTGTATTTTTTTCGCGGGCATTTCTTTTTTAACATCCTGCAGTAAAACCGAAGCGCCCGAATACCTGGGCTTCCGCAATTTTGCGATGGAATCCCTCAGCATGGATTCCTCGTTATTTCATACCGAACTGGTATTTTACAATCCCAACCCGTTCAGCATGGAATTAAAAAGAGGCGACGTGAATGTTTTCCTGAATGACAAACTGGCGAACCATTATGTTACGGATTCTGCGATTAATATCCCGACCAAAGATACTTTTTACGTTCCCCTGAATCTGAAAGTGAGCCCGAAGCTGCTGATCAGCAGTGCCCTCAGTATGCTGATGAATAATAATAAAATCAAAGTCCGTATTACCGGCAGCGTTCGCGTGAAGCGAAGCGGGGTTAGTTTTAATGTGCCCATTAACTATGAGGCCATGCAAAGCATACAATAGCCTTCAGCTATTGCATGCTTTGCAAGTATGGGAGTATGGGAGTATGCAAGTATGGGAGTATGGGAGTATGCAAGTATGGGAGTATGGGAGTATGGGAGTATGGGAGTATGGGAGTATGGGAGTATGGGAGTATAAAGCTATCCTTTCAGAGACAATCTGATTGCGGCAATTTTTTCTTCAGTGTCGCTTCTTTTCTTCTTTTCAAGATCAACCACTTCGGGTTTTGCATTTTGAACAAAGCGTTCGTTGGACAGTTTCCGGTTCAGCGATTCGAGAAAACCATTGTAATAATCCAGTTCCTTTTCCAGTTCTTCCTTTCTTTTAGAATTATCCAGGCGTTGGGAACTTTCGAAACCTATCTGGAAGGATAGAAATGGAACGGATTGTATGGCGCCGCCACCCGGTATCTTATCATTAAATTCAATGGAAGTACAATTGAGTTGTTTGCGTATGATGGCAAACAGACTTTCATCCGCGCCAAATAACTCCTGTGGAATAATTAGCCTGGAAATCGGTTCGCTGTTCTTTAATTGTTGCTGCTGACGAAATTCGCGCCCCACGGTGAGGAATAGCCGAAGTTTCTCACCGGTGTCGAGCAGTTTATTATCAAAGGGCATTTCAGCAGAAAATTGCCGGATACAAAGATCATCGCCGGTTTTTCTTTCCCGTAAAAGATGATACATTTCTTCGGTAACAAAAGGCATAAACGGATGCAGCCATTGCAGCAGATCCTCAAAAAATACAACTGTTTTTTCGTAGAAGACCGGGTTAACCGGTTGTTCATATCCGGGTTTCACCCATTCCAGATACCAGCTGCAGAAATCGTCCCAGATCAGGGAATAAATGGATTTCAGCGCCTCACTGAGTTTGAATTCCGTGAGCATTTTATTGATCTCCTGCTTCGCCTGGTTAAACCTGTTTTCGAACCATCGGATGGCAAAGCTTCCGGCTTCTGAATTGGCCTCCGTTTTTTCTGCGATAAAATGAGCGGGCGACTGTTTTTCCTGCCACATGAGCACGAGCTTCAGCGCGTTCCAGAGTTTATTATTGAAATTTCTGCCCTGCTCAAGGCCGCCTTCATCAAATAACAAATCATTTCCGGCAGGCGCGGAGATCATGATACCAAAACGAACGGCATCGGCGCCATACTTATCGATCAGCTGTAAGAGGTCGGGTGAGTTGCCCAGGCTCTTGCTCATTTTCCGGCCCTGCTTATCCCTTACCATACCGGTAAAATAAACATCGGGAAAAGGAATTTCATGTTTGAATTCCAGGCCCGCCATGATCATTCTCGTAACCCAAAAAAAGATGATATCCTGACCGGTCACGAGTACGGATGCCGGGTAATAATAATTTAATTGCGGATTGCCGGGATTGGAAATTCCCCGGAATACTTCCATGGGCCAGAGCCAGGAAGAAAACCAGGTATCCAGCACATCCTCGTCCTGGGTTAATTCTTCGCCCATGGCAAGGATCCCATACTGATCCTGAAAGGCTTCCAGAGCCAGCGATTCATTTTCCGCCACCACAAAATTTCCACTTGAATCATACCAGGCAGGAATCCGCTGTCCCCACCACAACTGACGCGAGATGCACCAATCCCTGACATTTTCCAGCCAGTATTTATAGGTAGCCAGGAATTTGTCGCCCGGATGAATCCGGATCTTTCCTGATAAGACCGATTCGAGGGCAGGACCTGCCAGGGGTTTCATTTTTACAAACCACTGGGTTGAAATCCGGGGCTCTACGACTGCGTGACTCCGTTGCGAGTATCCGAGCCGGGTAGTATAGGTTTCCTCTTTTTCCAGGAGTCCGGCCTCCCTTAATTTTTCGACCACTTTTGTCCGGGCTTCGAAACGATCCATACCCACGAATATCTCAGCCGCAGGCGACAGGGTGCCGTCTTCATTAAGTGTATTAATGACAGGCAAGCCGTGTTTCAATCCGAGATTATAGTCGTTGATATCATGGGCGGGGGTCACTTTTAATGCACCCGTGCCGAAGTTCATGTCAATATAGGTATCCGTAATGATGGGCACTTTCCGGTTCACCAGCGGAACGATTACCTGTTTCCCATGTATTCCCCTGTATTTCGGATCGTCCGGGTGAACACATACCGCCGTGTCGCCCATGATCGTTTCGGGCCGCTGGGTAGCAATCAGAACATAATCGGCGGATCCGACGACCGGATATTTTATATAATATAGAATGCCCTCCACATCGCGGTATTCAACTTCCTCATCACTCAGGGCGGTCAGCGCGGCCGGGTCCCAGTGGATCATGCGGGCGCCGCGATAGATCATTTTTTTCTTAAACAAATCCACGAATACTTTGATGACGGCTTTGTAATAGTGATCATCCATCGTGAAAGTGACGCGGTTCCAGTCCACACTGCATCCGAGTCTGGCAATCTGGTCATAAATGATATTGCCATATTTCTCCTTCCATTCAAAGGCATATTTCAGGAAATTTTCGCGGGAGAGGTCTCTTTTGTCGATGCCCTGTTCTTTGAGCATGGCCACCACGCGGGCTTCGGTGGCAATAGAAGCGTGATCGGTACCTGGCACCCAGCAGGCGTTAAATCCGCTCATACGGGCGCGACGAACCAGTATATCCTGAACCGTTTCATTGAGCGTATGCCCCATATGCAGCACACCTGTCACGTTGGGCGGGGGGATCACCACCGTAAAGGGGGGTCTTTGGTCAGGCACACTGTTGAAATAACAGGATTTTATCCAATGCGCGTACCATTTAGATTCTGTAATGGCAGGGTCGTAATGTTTGCTGAGTTCCATCCGGGACATCCACTTTTAGGAGTGCAAAGTTAATCAATCGCCCACATGGAAGGAAGGAGGAAAGGCTGCAAATAAAAAAGTTTCCATCGAAAAATGGAAACTTAACTAGAGGGAGAAAATGAAGTCACCCTCATATCAGTAATAGAGGTTTTGAAATCAGATTCAATGGCAGGCGTCAGCTACTATGCGTACCAGTACAGGTAAGAAAGTAACATTACCAGGCTCAGGAAACCAAAGGCAAATAAGGCTGTCTTTGCATTTTCTCCTAAATGGATGCCGTGTAGCGTTTTTTTCATATTCATAAATGAAAAATTTAAGGGTGAAACCATGTTAATAAAAACATTTGTTTCAAAGGGCCAACAAAATCAACAAGGGTGCGGTTGTTCGAACGATTTGGAAACGAGGTAACGGGGTAGAAAACGCAGAAACTCTCTGCATTATTACAAATATAGACTGTTTTTTTATGAGATGAAAGCGTTTTGCCCGATTTTTTACGCCGGCAGGTTAAAAAAATGAAAAACTCCGGCAGGGGCCGGAGTTGTCGTACGGATGTCAGGCTGATCTAAGTCAGGGTAAAGACATAGGCAAATAACATGATGGAGCAGAAGTACAAAATGGCGATGATCGCTGCCAAAGTTGTCTGTTCTCCCACATGGTAAATGTGAAATTGTTTCATGCGATGGATTTAATAGGTGAATTCAACATAGGACGGATAGTTGTCTAAAGGGTTCGTACAAATAATATATTAAAACATTTATTTTCTGGTGATCAAAGGGTGATTATTCCTAACTTTATTAGCAAAAAGCTTTCCGGAGTAAAACCGCCATGTACGCGATCGTGGATATAGAAACGACAGGCAGTTATGCTGCTAATAACGGCATCACTGAATTGGCTATTGTGCTGCACGATGGAAATAAGATCGTGGATCGTTTTGAAACGCTGATCAATCCCCTTTCACCCATTCCTCATTATGTACAGGTGCTTACCGGCATCCGTCCGGAGATGCTGGAAGATGCGCCTGTTTTTTCCGAGGTCGCCGGCCGGGTTTATGAAATGCTTAAGGAGGCCATCTTCGTGGCCCATCATGTAAACTTTGATTATTCCTTTGTTAAACACCAGCTGGAATGTTGTGGTTATGAGCTGGATACAAAAAAACTGTGTACCGTGAGGCTAAGCCGGAAAGTATTTCCGGCACTGCCTGGTTACAGTTTGGGCAAGCTTTGCCGGGAACTGGAAATTCCCATTGAAAACCGGCACCGGGCCGGTGGTGATGCCGATGCCACCGTGATTCTGTTCGAAAAAATTCTTCGGGCCGACAGTCAGGGGGCAGTGCAGCAGATGTTGCACGTGAAAAGCCGGGAACAGTACCTTCCTCCCAATCTTCCTTCCGAGCAGATTGCCGCCCTTCCGTATAGTGCAGGCGTTTATTATTTTCACGACCAGAAGGGTAAAGTGATCTATGTCGGCAAAGCAAAAAACCTGAAAAGCCGGGTAACCAGTCATTTTTCAAATAACCATACCGGTCTGCGAAAGCAGGAATTCCTGCGCAACATTTATTCGGTAACCTGGCAGGAATGCGGAACGGAACTGATGGCCTTTCTGTTTGAATGTATCGAGATCCGGAGGCTCTGGCCGGCGTATAATCGCAGCCTGAAACGTTTTGAACAGAGTTACGGATTATATATTTACGAAGACCAGGCTGGCTATCTGCGACTGACTATTGAAAAGAAAAAACAAAACCTGCGGGCCTATTATAGTTTTAACGGATTGCCGGAAGGCTGGCAGGTTTTGCGAAAACTCGTGAACCAGTTCAGCCTCTGCCCCAAATTATGTTTCATTCAAAAGGGAACCGACACCTGCATGGGAATAAAAGAAAATAACTGTCGGGGCGCTTGTGAATTCCGTGAAACGCCGGCCGACTATAATCACCGGTTGCTCGAAGCCGTTCAGTCGCTGCAGGAAATGCTTCCCTCATTTATGATCCGCGATCGGGGCCGCGACTCATCGGAAGAAAGTTGTGTGCTTATCGAAAACGGAAAATTTTACGGGATGGGCTGGCTCAACAAGGAAATACAAATCCGTAATCTGGAGGATTTGAAAGAACAACTTACAGCCTATCCTGAAAACGATTATATGCGCGGACTGGTTTATACCTATGCCGAGAAATGGCCGGACAAGAAGAAAGTGTGGGAGTATGGGAGTATGGGAGTATGGGAGTGAAGTGTGGTAGTGCATTGCCCGCCGAAGTGAAACGAAGGCGGGTGGTAGTGTGTTGCCCGCCGGAGTTTCAGAAAAGGCGGTTAAAGCCTTACGCCTTATGCTTTACGCCTTCAGCTTTATGCGTTAAGCGTTAAGCGTTACGCGTTCTGCGTTACGCGTTCAGCGTTTTCACCAGATCTAAGAACTGCGAACGGGGGATCATGCGGGCGCCGAGTGATTCGAGGTGGGCCGTATACACCTGGCAGTCGATCAACTGAACGTCCTCGGATTTCAGATGCTCCACATATTTAATGAATGCATATTTGCTGGCATTGCTTTGCCGGCTGAACATACTCTCCCCATAAAATACTTTTCCTAACCGGACACCATATAGTCCGCCCACAAGCTCACCATTCAGCCGGACTTCCGCGCTATGAGCATAACCAGCGAAATGCAGGTCGCTATAGGCATTGCGCATTTCTTCCGTGATCCAGGTGCCGTCCTGCCCGCGGCGGCTGATCGCTTTGCACTGGCTGATCACTGCATTGAAATCGGTATCTATCGAAAAATCAAATGATTGTTTTTTGAGCAATTGTGTCATGCTCGAACTGATTTTCAGTTCCGGGGGAAATAAAACAAACCGCGGATCGGGACACCACCACAGTATGTATTTGTTTTCGTACCAGGGGAAAATGCCATTGCGGTAAGCATGTAATAATCTTTCCCTCGACAGATCGCCGCCGATCGCAAGCAGACCATCTGAATCCGCTGTTTCCATAGGTGGAAATCGTAATTCCTTGTCGAGGGCAATCAGGGCCATGGGAAATATAAAGTTTTGAATAGCCGGAGTAGATCAGGAATTGGAAAGCACTTCGATGGTGGCTCCAATGCCCCGGTCAGTAATCGCGTCGCACATGGGTTTTAACTCTTCATAACTGCCTTGTTTAACGGCATATTTTCCCTGTGTGTGGATAATCATCGCACATTGTTCCGCCTGCTCGGTCGAGTGATTGCACACTTCAATCAGCGTCTGAATCACCCAGTCGAAACTGTTTACTTCATCATTCCATACCACCAGACTGTAGGGCGCTTCTGTTTCAGTCAGAACTTCCGTGTCAAAAGCGGTTTCCTCATAGTTCCCCGGTTTATCGAGCTGCATTGCCATCTGTTAAAATTAAAACAATGATTCCTTTATGCAAAGGGGGCGACAGATAAGGTTTTTTTAAATGTTTACGGGTTTCCACAATCCGCCGATGATCGTACCCAATATCTGCGGACCAGCACTGTTTTTGGGTTGGCGCGGGGTTTGAATACACTGATTGTCTGATCATTAAATAAACGGATCTGATTATTAAATTAAACGTTATGAAAACAGTATTATTTTCTTCGATGGTGGCTTTAAGCCTCGGCCTGTTTAGCTGCGGTGGCGGGGGTGAAACCCGCCAGGACACGGTTGACAGCGCAAAGGCGGTCAATAAAGAAGTGAAATCCGTACAGCCGGACGCATCCAATTTCGCGGTTAATGCAGCCAATGGCGGCATGATGGAAGTGGAACTCGGCAGGATTGCCCAGGAAAATGCATCCAGCCCGCGGGTGAAGGCCTTCGGCGCCATGATGGTCAAGGACCATACGGACGCAGGCAATGAATTAAAAGGAATTGCCGGGGCATTAAATATTGCGGTTCCCGATTCCGTCAGTGATGCTACAAAAAAGGAAATCGATAAACTGAAAATGAAGAAAGGGAAGGAATTCGATAAAATGTATGTGAGTATGATGCTGGACGATCACAAAAAAGACATTGCCGAATTCCGTAAATGTGCCGACAATTGCTCGGATTCAACTATAAAAGCCTTTGCGTACAATACACTCCCGGTACTGGAAAAACACCTGGATTCGATTCAGGCGATTGCAGGAACGAAATAGGCTCAAGGCTTAAGGCTTAAGGCGTAAGGCTGTAGGCGTAAGACCCACACTCTCACACTCTCACACTTGCTTTAAGCCTTATGCTTTAAGTACTAAATTTGCCTTAAACCCGATTAATGGCTACCACGCGGAAGCACGTTTTATTAAAAGATAACAACGACACCGGATTTGGCGGCAATCCGGATAATTACGGAGGCCGGTTTGTAAACCGGGATGGTTCATACAATGTGCGCAAAGAGGGGATTTCGATTCTTCAGCGGTTTAGTCTCTATCACTCGATGCTGAATATGCCGGCCTGGCGGTTTTTCGGAACCCTGTTTGCCTTTTATCTTATTGTGAATTTTGTTTTTGCCTGCATTTATTTTTTTATAGGCCGGGGACAGTTTACGGGTGTGCTGGCGGTCACACCCTGGCAGGATTTTAAAGAAATGTTTTTCTTCAGCACGGAAACATATACAACGGTAGGATATGGAAGGGTCAATCCAATTGGTGATTCTGCCAATTCAGTTGCTGCTATTGAATCCATGCTGGGGTTTTTATCCTTTGCCATTGCTACAGGCCTTTTGTACGGCCGGTTTTCAAAACCAAAAGCCTATCTGCTTTTCAGCAAAAAAGCACTTATTAGTCCGTACCGGGAGGGCAATGCGCTGATGTTTCGGTTTGCGGCCTATAAAGATCACCATACCCCGACCAATGTAGAAATTAAAGTGAACGCTGCAATGCTGATAGAAGAAAATGGGAGAACAGTTTATAAATTTTATGATCTGGATCTGGAAAGGAATCATGTTGAATCGCTTCCCATGAACTGGACGGTTGTTCATCCGTTAACGACGGACAGTCCCCTGTCTGAATACAGCAGTGAAGACATGAAAAAGGCGGATCTCGAAATTTACGTGTCGATCCGGGCATTCGATGATGTGTATTCCAATGTAGTTCAGCAAAGGACATCTTATACTTATAATGAAATAGAATTCGACCAGAAATTTGTGCAGATGTACCGCGAGAGTGATGACGGGAAAACAACCATTGTTGAATTGCACCGGCTGGATGAATACAAACAGGTAAACCGGCACAAGTGAGAAACTCCGCGATACTGCCCAACTACAACCCGGCGAAAAGAAAGACAGTATGAAAAAATTTTTTTTACTGTTCCTGCTGGGTTCTGTCTTTTGTAAATGGGTCAATGCACAGACCCAGCCACCGGATCACGACACGAGTTACTATAATACGTATCGCTCGATGCTGACGGCCAGGGCTTACTTATCCAGAAAATATACCGTATTAACATTTGATCCACCGGAACCGGCAGCCACATTCAAATACCGGTCAGTCACTTCCCTGAATATCGGAATCGGCGCAACCTATCATGCTTTTACTTTAAATATCGGAGTAGGCATCAATAAATTCAATCCGAATGAGGAAAAGGGCGAGACGAAATATCTCGATCTGCAGGGACATTTTTATGCACGTAAATGGAACATTGATCTGTTGGGAGAATTTTATAAAGGATATTACCTGACACCACAGGGACTGGCCGCGCCGGAAGGGAAACCCTATTATCTCAGGCCGGATATGGGACTCAGCCTGGTTGGCTTCGCGATGTACCGCGCTTTGAATGAACGGAAATTTTCGTATCAGGCGGGGCTTTTACAGAATGAATGGCAGAAAAAATCGGCCGGTTCCATATTGGTCGGCGGAGAGATTTATTATGGATCCATATTCGGAGACAGTACGCTGGCACCCACGCTGGTGGATCCTTCCCAGAGCGCGATGGAGATCAATAAATTTCATTATTTTAGTTTCGGTCCGGGAATCGGATACGGATATACGTTAGTATACAGGGAGCATTATTTTATTCTGGGTTCGGCGACTATAAACCTGGCCTTCCGCTACTCAACTGAAATTTCTACAAGCCTGAATACCAGCGCAGGTCATTTCGGATTCAGGCCGAATTATATCCTGCATGCCGGAGCCGGTTACAATGGAGATAAATGGAATCTCAGTTTCTCCTGGATAGATACTGAACTTTTAATGAAGGGCAAAAGCACTGATTATGGATATGTGGTGAGTGTCGGAAATTACCGGCTGATTTATGCCCGTCGGTTTAATCTGGACCGGAAGACCAAACAGATCCTCGCGCCGATTCCGGAAATTATAGGACAGTAACTTGGGGAGTATAGAAGGATGAGAGTATAGGAGTATAAGAGTATAAGAGTATAAGAGTATAAGAGTATAGGAATAAATGAATTTTGTAACACTCCCATACTCTTATACTCTTATACTCCTATACTTTCGTAACTGCTTGTCGGTTCGCAGGTGCAAACCAGATGGCGGTCGCCATACGTATTGTTTACGCGGCCGATGGCTGGCCAGAATTTGTTTTGCCTGGTATAAGGTAAAGGAAATGCCGCTTTCTCGCGGCCATATCCGTGATTCCATTCGTCGGCAGTAATGACATGCAGGGTATGCGGTGCATTCTTCAATGGATTATCCACCTTGTCCATTTTGGCCTCCGCGATTTCCATGACCTCCTGGTAGATGGCGATCATGGCATCACAGAAACGATCCAGCTCGGCCTTGTCCTCGCTCTCAGTCGGTTCGATCATGATAGTGCCGGGGACCGGGAAACTCAGAGTCGGCGCATGAAAGCCATAGTCCATGAGTCGTTTGGCCACGTCTTCCGCTTCAATACCTGTGGACGCCTTAAATGGCCGGAGGTCAACGATAAATTCGTGGGCACAGGTATTATTGGGACCGGTATATAAAATGGGATAATACGATTCCAAACGCGTTTTCATATAGTTCGCATTCAGGATGGCATAAAGTGTTGCCTGCCGGATACCTTGGGATCCGAGCATTTTGATATAAGCATAACTGATCAGGAGGATGCTCGCTGAACCATAACGGGCAGCACTAACCGCACCGGATCCGCCCGGCTCGGGATCCGTCCAGTGACGGGGCAGGTGATCCTTCAGTTTTTCGTTTACGCAGATGGGCCCCATTCCCGGGCCGCCACCACCGTGGGGGATGGCAAAAGTCTTGTGCAGGTTCAGATGACAAACATCTGCCCCGATAAAACCCGGGCTGGTGAGTCCCACCTGGGCATTCATATTAGCACCATCCATGTAAACAAGACCGCCCTGATCATGTACGATCTGGCAGATATCCCGTATGCCTTCTTCAAACACGCCGTGGGTTGACGGATAAGTGACCATCAATCCGGCCAGTTCATTTTTATATTGTACGGCTTTTTCTTTCAGGTCCCGAATATCTATATGACCATCTTCATCGCTTTTTACCACAACCACTTTCATACCCGCCATGACGGCGCTGGCCGGGTTTGTTCCGTGTGCCGAAATCGGGATCAGCATCACCTGACGGTGCTCCTGGTTATGGGCGGCATGATAGGAGCGGATGGCGAGCAGACCTGCGTACTCGCCCTGCGCCCCGCTGTTGGGTTGCAGGGATGTGGCAGCAAAACCGGTGATTGCGCTTAACCAGGATTCCAGTTCAAGTACCATCTGATGATACCCCTTCCATTGAAATGCCGGTGCAAACGGATGGATTTTGCTGAATTCGGGCCAGCTTACCGGAATGAGTTCACTGGCTGCATTCAGTTTCATCGTGCAGGAGCCCAGCGGAATCATGGATGTGTTTAAAGAAAGGTCCTTGTTCTCCAGGCTCTTCAGGTAACGCATCATTTCTGTTTCACTGTGATGCGTATTGAAAACGGGATGGGTCATAAATGCCGAACTGCGGTTAAGGGTGACCGGTATGAGCTCTGCATGCTGATCATAATCAAAAAGAGTGGCGGACTCATCGATTTCGCTGTAGGTGGCAAAAACGGAAAGTATATCCAGGATATCGCTCTGCGAACTATTTTCACCGACCGAGATGGAAAGTTTTCCCGGTTCTTCATAAAAGAAATTCAGGTTCCGCCCCTCAGCAATCGAACGAAGTTTTTCGCTGTCCTTTACTTTTACCTGAATGGTATCAAAGAAATATTCATGTACCGGCTCAAAACCCAGTTCACGAAGTCCGTCTGATAAAGCATGTGTGAGAATATTGATGCGGGTCGCAATATCTTTCAAACCCTGGGGACCATGGTAAACAGCATACATGGCCGCCATGTTGGCCAGCAGGGCCTGGGCGGTACAGATATTAGACGTGGCTTTTTCTCTTTTAATATGTTGTTCACGGGTTTGAAGTGCCATTCTTAACGCCCGGTTTCCCTGGGCATCAACGCTTACTCCGATAATTCTTCCGGGAATCGCCCGCTTAAAATCTTCTTTCGCTGCAAAAAAAGCAGCATGCGGACCGCCAAAACCGATTGGCACACCAAAACGCTGGGCTGAACCGATCGCCACATCAGCACCGAGTTCACCGGGTGGCGTCAATAGTGTCAGGGCCAGCAGGTCGGTGGCCATAGCCACAAAAGCGCCGGCTGCCTGTACCTGTGCTATAAAGGACCGGTATTCCGGAATGCTTCCTTCTGCATTCGGATACTGGACTATGGCTCCGAAATAGGACTCATCTATTTTTGCATTCGAAAAATCGCCTGTAATAATATCGATACCGAGTGGTTCGGCCCGGGTAATCAGAACATCCCTGGTCTGTTTGAAAACAGACCGGTCCACGAAAAATTTCGGAACGCCCACATGTTCATGATCGCGATTCTTCTGATTGAAAAACATGATCATCGCTTCAGCTGCTGCAGTGCCTTCATCGAGCAGAGATGCATTGGCAAGCGGGAGGGCGGTCAGATCACTGACAACGGTTTGAAAATTCAGCAGGCTTTCGAGTCTGCCCTGGGAAATTTCAGCCTGGTAAGGCGTGTACTGGGTATACCATCCCGGATTTTCAAATACATTCCGGAGAATGACACTCGGCGTGATGGTTTCGTAATAGCCCTGACCGATATAATTTTTAAAAACCCGGTTTTTAACGGCGATTTCGTGGATCAGATCCAGATATTCCGCCTCGCTGACGGCTTCCGTAACCAGGAGCGTTTTCGGATTCCGGATAGAGGCCGGAATGGCTTTATCTATTAATTCTTCCAGCGTTTTTACTCCGATGCTGCTGAGCATCTGGCGGGTTTCTGCCTCATTGGAACCGATATGTCTGCGCGAAAATTCATTAGCCTGCTTCTCAAATAAGTTCATATCCGGGATGTATGGATCAAAAGATGCGCAAAGGTAATAATTTAAAGCGTAAGGCTCAAGGCTTAAGGCTTAACGCTTAAGGCGGAACGCTTCACGCTTTCCGGTCATCCGCCTTCGCTATCGCTTCGGCGGACAAGTCGGTCATCCGCCTTCGCTATCGCTTCGGCGGACAAGTCGGTCATCTGTAGTCCGCCAACCGCCAACCGCCAACTGCCAACCGCCAACCGCTAACCGCCAACCGTTAACTCATTCTCCTTTTCCAAAAGCTCGCGGCTCGTTTGCCGGCTGCCATCATGGCTCCAGCCCGGCGGGCCGAATAAATAATTCCATTTATCCTTCCAGTTCAGTTCTTTTTGACTGAGATCCTTGCCGATCTGCTGCCATTCATGGAAAACAAGACTGACAGGAGATTTGCTATCGGGTGTAGTGGTGAGACCGTATTTTTTTTCCTGGTATTCTTCATCGGGGAGTTCAGGCTGGAAAGTCCCGAACAGCTGATCCCAGACAATCAGGAACATACCCATGTTTTTATCCAGGTATTTTGGATTGGACGCATGGTGTACCCGGTGATGAGAAGGTGTGACCATGATATATTCCAGCCAGCCCATTTTTTTAATCAGTTCCGTGTGAACGAAGATTCCCCAGATCTGTGTGGCTGAATAAATAAAAAGGATGTCCAGTGGCCGGAATCCCAGCCAGGCCAGCGGCATGAAATAAATAAAGCGGTACAGAGGCTGAAAAACGGAGGACCGGAATCCGACGCTGAAATTCATCAGTTCCGAAGAATGGTGCGTGACATGCACGGCCCAGAAGAGCCGGATCTCATGATCAAACCGGTGTAACCAGTAATAGAGAAAATCTTCGGCAAGAAGCAGCAGCACCCAGTAGCTGATGCCCGTTTCCCAGGAAACGATTTTATGATTATATAAGTAAACGTATACAGCCACATACACCACCCGGAATCCAAGATCTATTCCGGCGTTCAGCAGCATCAGGTAAATATTGCTTACAGTGTCTTTCCAGGAGTATAACTTGCGGTGTTGCAGATGACTGAGCAGCAGTTCCAATCCTATAATAATGATATAGAACGGGGTACTGATCAGAATGAGGAGTTGTTCATGGACAGAGCCAGCCATCTGCAAAAATAACTAACTTGAAGGATATGGCCGGACAATCGAAAGTAACGCTGCAGAATTGGGAAAAAATTACCATTGAACACCGCAAAGCATATAAAAATTTTCTGGCGAAAGCCGGGAAAAAAGAAGTGCTCCGGGCCATTCCGGAACTGCACGAAAAAGCATTTGAACAGATTGATTGTTTAAAATGCGCGCGTTGCTGCAAACATTATTCTCCGCGTTTTAAAATGCCCGATATCAAACGAATTTCAAAGACGCTTCAGCTCACGGAATCTGCGTTTATCGAAAAATATGTTCGATATGATGAAGACGGCGACTATGTGGCGGTGTCAGCACCCTGTCCTTTTCTGGCTGAAGACAACCGGTGTTCTATTTATGAGGACCGGCCATCAGATTGCAAACGGTTTCCCTACACAGATGAAGACATCATATTAAAACGCCCCCAGCTTACTTTGAAGAACAGTGAATTCTGTCCGATTGTGGTATCGGTGATGGAAGGACTTTTAGAGAAACTTAAATAACACCCTGAACGGCTTCTTCATAGGCGGCATCAAGCCCGCGTTCAATGCCGTCGCCCTGCCATTCCGTTACGCCGGGTATGGA
>Ga0206904_1042_pt1 | contig 34160 bp, 36 predicted proteins | sample Alteio_BWOrgHeat_42_FD_152981 | JGI IMG/M metagenome (GOLD analysis project Ga0206904, IMG submission 152981) | Enriched cells from forest soil in Barre Woods Harvard Forest LTER site, Petersham, Massachusetts, United States -... | ecosystem: Environmental > Terrestrial > Soil > Temperate forest >...
GGGCAGTTGGCGGTGACAGGACAGTTAACCATTGTCAATAAGCTGCAAAGTGATATTTACAAAGGATTAAGCCAGGTCGCATCGGTAATCAATAACCTCAGTTCGATTAAAGAGATCGCCGATTGCGGTATTGATATTGTCAATGACGTGGAGCAATCGGTTACCCTTGCAAAATCAGACCCGGTATTGCTGTTATTCGCAGAACAGGGCGCAAGGGATTTTGAAACGCGGGCGGTTACATTGGCAACGGACGTAAGCACCTTTGTCCTGAAAGGCGGCGGCAGCAATTTAATGGATTCAGGTGAGCGTGGTAAACTCCTTAACCATATCGTCACTGAATTGCAGATACTTCGCGGCATTGCTTATGGAATGCAACGCTCGATGTATTGGGCGAAAATTAACGGCATTTTCCGGTCGCTTAATCCCTGGGCCACATGGCAAAACGAGGATGTACGGATCGCCAATGACGTATTGAACAACGCCAAATACCTGAAGCAATGAAAATACTATTGACGCTTTTTACTTTAAGCTTTTCGCTTCCGGCATTTTCCCAGCAAAGCACAATTGATGTGATTGGGATGCACCAGTTGATCGACCAATCCAAAAATGAACATACCCAGCAGGTGAAAGCCCGGAACAACCAAGCCTCCGTTACCGCGAATGAGCAGGCCAACCTTACCTTATTGGCGAAGCTGAAAAACACCTACAGGACTTTACAGCAACGTTACAATACTTTAGGCACCGCCATCAATGTAGCCGAGATCGGCATTTATGCTACCCCGGTGGTCAAACAGATCATAAGTTACCAATCGCAGATCATTGCTTTAACCGAAAAAACACCGGCATTAGTAGTGCTGGGGCTTCAAACAGAAATCGAATTTGCGGAAAAAGCGGAAAGCCTGTTAGGTTATGTTACCGGGTTAAGTTTATCCATCGGCGACGTGAACCAAATGAAAGCTTCCGACAGGAAAATGCTTTTTGATTACGTCATTTCCGAGCTAAGCAGAATTCAGGAACTTTCCGGCAACCTGGTGGCCACCCTGCAATCATCGAGCCTGAATTCACTGATCAGGTCGATCAATCCTTTTCAGAATTATATCGATGCCGACAAAGGTTTGGCCGAAAGCATCATTCAAAATGCAAAATATTTAAAATAATGAAGATCTTTTTATGCTCACTTTTAGCAATATGCTTTTACCTTTCCGCTTTTTCGCAGGAATATGTTTTTGACCCACAGGTTTTTGCTTCTGTAACCGCAAATGCCGCCGTCCGCAGCAGTGCCGAGGCTACCCACAATAATTATTTAGGGAAGATCAAATCGGATTTAAATAATATCAATACCAATATGGGTTCTGTGGTACTTGCGCAGGACATGATCTATTTCGGGCTATCCGAAGTGAATTCCACTTTAAAGGATGGTTTGGCGGTAAAGAATATGACGGTCATAACCGCCGATATTATCAGCTACCTTAACCAGTCCCTTGCACTGGCGAAAAGCCAACCCTACCTGTTATTGTTCGCCAGCAACATCGGAAATGAAATGCGGCTGAAAGCCGTCAGCCTCGTGACCGATGTTTCCAACTTTGTATTGAAAGAAGGGGATAATGTACTGGCCGACTATGGCGCGCGGGATGAACTTTTACGTAAGGTCACGGTGAAATTGCAGGTCCTTGACGGCCTGGCTTACGGTGCCTGGAAAGCGATGTATTGGGCTAAAGAAAATGGTATCGTTGCTTCGGTCAACCCTTACGCCAATTTCATCAATAAGGACAAAACCTTTGTCAGTCAAATAATCAATAACGCTAAATACCTCAAACAATGAACATCAAAATATTTATTCTCCTTTTCCCCTTTTTCTTTCATTTCTTTCCCTGTTTTGCCCAGGAGGAAGTTAACGATGAAGCCATCCGCTATCAACAGCAACGAATGGTTTTTCAGCAGTGGGACCAGAACAAGTTTAAGCCCGGAAAGGGCTTCCTGGATACCAATCCTTATTATTGGCTGGTATGGGGCCTGTTCGACCCTAATTATCACAAAACAGACTTACGGCCATTAAGCGCAACCGGCCCGCAAACGCAAAGGCTGGCCTTAGTTGGTTCAATGAGCACCATCGACGGAAAATATAAACTGCATTCCGATACCGTCAGGAACACCGCCCTTTCTGAGATTGCCAACCAAAGCGGATTGCTTTCCGATGCCGACCCTTTGTGGCTGCTGTACTATAAACAACAGCTTAACCCGGTCATCAATAATTCAATGGTTTCTATAATGGCCGGGCTATCGCCGCAGGTCATAAGTAAACTTACTTCTGAGGGCTTATACAGTTGGTATAAAAACGAACTGGATATGTTGAAGGAACGGATACAGGCCGCAAGAACGACCAATATGGACAGGGGCAGCCGCATTATGGCTTATTACCGTTTCCTGGCGGAATACCGCAGGCTGTCCGGCGTTTGGGCGGTTCGTTCCTCTACAGCGCAAATGGATCTGAATATGGCAGGTCAGCAACAACAGTTACAAACCGGGAAAACTACCGTTCCAAACTGGACACCCAATTCCGATGTGCAGATAGCAAACAAGGTCTTACAAAACGCTCAATATTGAACCATGAGAAAAAAAATAACATTATTGATCCTGTTGTTCCTGTTATTGGGAACGGCAGGATATTCTCAAACGGCTATCGACACGGCCAGCTATAAGCAATCGCTGCAATTCCTGCAAGGGAACGGGGTATATGAGGAAGGTGTAATGGTATTTCTCACCGGATTGAAGAATTCCATCTGGACACACTTCGATCTTTTTATCGGGGATGCCCAGGCGCTGGCCGCCATTTTTATGATCATCTTTTTTGCCATTAAGAGTTATGAAATGATGTCGGGTGATAAAAAATTAGAGGTCATGCCGTTGTTAAGGCCGTTTGGATTAGCCATGATCATTTTATGGTGGAGCGCATTTACGAAAGTCGTCGCCTTTCCTACAAACCTGGTGGCAAATCAGACCGAAGTGATGTACCAGAGCGAACAAAGCACGGTTGATAATTTGCGTTTTACCCGCGCCAACCTCATGCTGGCCGTTGCTAATTCTCTTTATACCTTCCAGGCGCAAACTGAGGTGGCCGCTAAAGAAAGCGATACATGGTACGGACAAGCGTGGGATGCAGTTACCAGTACCGTTAAGGAAGGTATCTCCACAGTCATATCGCCATTATTGGAATTAAAGAACCGGCTTACGGTCGGTATGCAATTATTGCTGACACAGCTTTTGGAATTGTTAGGGATATGGATACTCCGGATTGCAGTTTACATCATCTTTATGATACAGATCATCTATTCAAGCATCCTGATTATCCTGGGGCCATTTTCGGTAGCTGTTAGTATCCTGCCTGCTTTCAGGGATAGTTTTACCACATGGATTGCACGGTTTGTTTCGGTTAACCTGTATTCCGGCATTGCTTACCTCATTATGTATTTATGCGGGCTCATGCAGGAATATGCTTTGCAATCTGAGATCAGTAAATACCAGGAATTGGTTGGCACCAATGGTTTAAGCGCGAATATTGAAAAAATGGCCTGGTTCGCCAGCAATGGCATCCTTTCTTTTGGAACAGTTATTATCGTTTTCCTTATCGGTGCTATTTGCATGTTTACCGTTCCAAGTATCTCCACTTGGATCATCTCGACTTCAGGTATAACATCAGCCACTTCTACAGCAGGACGCGGTGCCGCCACTGTAATGACCGTTGCACGTAAAGCAGCCGGAAGTTTCATTTAAAATTCAACCCCATATTTTCATGATCATAAAAAATATCGAAGCCAAGATCAGGCTTGCGACCATAGTGGCTATTGGCAGCATGGTAATGTCCTTAATCATGGGTGGGATGATTTGCATCTATGCCTACAAATTGGTTGCAAATGCTTATCGCCATATTTATGTGCTGGACAATAATATAGCCCTGGCAGCAAGCCAAACCGACCTGTCAACAAACCGCCCCGCGCAATACCGCGGCACCATAGATGCCTTTCATAGCCTGTTTTTTTCGCTGACGCCGGATGATAAATATATCGAGTACCAGTTAAAGAAAGCGATGTACCTCGTCGATGAATCGGGTATCGAACAAATGAATAATTTGAAGGAGAACGGCTATTTCAATTCCATTCTTTCCAGCAGTTCGGTGCTTACCCTGCAAACAGATTCTATCACACTGGATATGCCACATAAATATTTCAGGTATTATGGTAAGCTCAAAATTGACCGGCGAAGCTCGACAGTGATCCGATCCCTCGTCACAGAGGGTTATTTAAAGGACATAACGCCGAGCGATAATAACATGAACGGCGTACTGATCACCAATTGGAAAACATTAGAAAATAAAGACCTCGAAAATGTTCAAAAAAATACATTCTAACCGCGATCCGCAGGCTACGCTATTCAGCGAGTTAAAAAAAGAGTTTGCCGTTTATTTTTATGCGGCAGGATCATGCGCCCGGCGGTTTACTGACCGTTACCCGAGGTTACTGTTTGGATTAATGATCTTGATGATGGTGACCTCTTTAATATTATCATTTACCGTATTCAGGGTAAAGGAACCGCCTGGTAAAATAACCCAAAAACCACTAAACAACTTATCACCTGTTAGTAATGGTTTCGATTTGATCTTGCAAACTGGCATTGCCCTGAAAGAAACCATATCCTTAAAAAAGCAGGTTGATAGCCTGACCGCAAAAAAAACACTTACCAATATAGATAGTGTCGTACTGGAAAAAGATTTGGACAGGCTTCAACAGATCAATTCACATATAAATAAAAAACAATGAAGAATATCAATTTCAGACAACCTAAGTATATCCTGCCGCTTATCGCCCTGCCTTTTTTGTGCCTGTTCTTCTATGTGTATCATAGTAGTTTTGCAAAGAAGAAAATCGAAACCAAGCCAATTGCCGGAATAAACGGAACCGTAGGTGAGGTATCGGGCGATATTAAGAAAAAGGACTTATCAAATAAATTGGATGCCTTCAGGGAAACTTATAAAGAAGGCGACGGCAATACTGCTGTTACAGCAATACCAGGTGAAACTTCAGGTAACCCGTCATACAACAACGCCTATTCAGTGAAGGAACAGCATATGCTTGATTCGATAAACCAGGCCATGAAAATGAAATACGCCGCTAAAGCTGCTGCGCCCGGAATTTCAGAAAAAGACAGGGCAATGGCAGCAGCATTAAACGGCTTATCGCAACGTCATAATGACCGTCAGAATTTAGCGCCGCCGCCGAAAGAAAAAGACCCTATGGAAATGTTCAAACAGCAAATGGCTTATGTCGACAGTATCAATAAAGCGAATGACCCGGTAATTAAGGCAGAAAAACAAAAGAAAGATGCGCTGGAAAAGGCAGCGGCAAAGCGATCCAGAGAAACCGTATTAACGGTCAATAAGATAAACGATAACAGGGCGGATTTTAATACGGTGATGCCGGAGAAAAAGGAAGCTTTTATTATGGCTATTATTGATGAGAGCATTACAGGCTATGCAGGTTCGAGGATCAGGCTCCGGTTACTGGAAGATATAAAAGCCGGGGATATATTGGTCAGAAAGGGCACCTATTTATATGCCCTTATCAATGGTTTCGACGGACAGCGGGTAACACTTGAGATCAAGTCCATCTTATATGATAATAAGCTCTTGCCTGTTAAACTTAATGTGTACGATCTTGACGGGTTGCCTGGCTTATATGTTCCTGAATCCGCCTTTCGTGATTTCACAAAAGACCTGGGCACTAATACCATTCAGGGCGTAAACATTGATAATGGTTCTTCGACCGGCAACCAGTTTGTCATGAGCGCCGTCGATAAAATGTTTGAATCCACCTCGACAGCTATCGCCGGTATGATCCGTAAAAACAAAGCCAAGATCAAATACAATTCCTACCTCTATTTAATCGATAACGATGCGCTGCAAAATGCGCAAAAAACCTACTAATCATGAAAAAGATCATTTATTTATTTGCCATTTTGATGGCAAGCCTGCATAGCTATGCACAAACTCCGAATGCCGAAGGCGTTAAAAAAACGGCCCTGCCCATCATTTATTTGCCGGATAATGTTTCAGTCCATTTTATATCGCCGGAGCCGATACAATATGTTGATATTTCAACCAAAAATATCATCGGTGATATTCCACTTAAAAATGTATTACGCATTAAGGCAAAGGATTCCCTCAAAACACAATTGGATGCAGTGGTTACCATTGCCGGGGAAAAGTTTATCGCGCAATACCGTATATTATCAGCCGGTGAAATAACGGGCAGGGATGTGGTTACGGATATAAGTATCCTGCCTGCCGATAGCAGGCCGTTAGATATTGCCGGGATTGGCTTATCGCAGCCCCAGCTTAAAAATATCTCACTTAATATTTTCTCGAAAAAACGGGGTAATGAAATCGAACATACAAAAGCCTTTGGGTTGTATGGTTCAGTATATCATATTTATACAGTTGGTGATTATTTCTTTATTGACCTGGGCTACGACAACCGGACTAACCTGGTTTATGATATTGACCAGTTCCGTTTTACCATAGATGATAAAAAGGTAACCAAAGCATCCAATGTACAATCATTGGAGATCAAACCGGAGTATCTGTTATTTAACAACTCGTCATTTAAAAGATATTACCGGAATATTTTTGTATTCAAAAAAATCAGCTTTCCGGGTAACAAAGTGTTTCATATTGAATTAAGCGAAAAACAGGTGTCGGGTCGGGTTATTACATTGTATATATCCTACAAAGATATTTTGGCTGCCGATGTAATTCAAACCGGGAATTAACCTTAAGGCCCTTTATGTCCCGGAAATTTCGATTCCCATTCCTTGCGCACTTTATTATAATCCGTGGCTATAACAGCTGGGTCGTTTGACGAAAGTTCAAGCTTATATCTGACTTCTTTAAGGCTAAGTTTATATTCCCCATTCCAGATTGATCTTTTTGAGAAATTGAAAGCTTTATCGACAGCAACCAAAAGCCCTGCTAAAGCGCCAAATACTGCTATTAGCCCACCTGGCGCACTAAAGGCCCCGGAAATCCCTGAAGCGGTACCAAGCAAAATGGAACCCCAGCCTAAATACTCAGTAACCATGAAATCGCGGGTTTCGAATTTCTGCCGACGGGCTATATCCTTATCTATTTCTTCTATGAGTAGTTCTCTTAAGTTATCCATGTGAATTGATTTAAGTTTTATAAATATAAATATATATCTACTTCATAACCAATACCAAAACCAGTAAAAAAATAATGGAAGAAACGCACGAGCAGCACAAGCTACATGGCTTTATGCAATGCCTGATCTATTTAAGCATCGCATTGGAAGCCTCTATTTTTGTATATAGCAAAGCCCCATTTTGGGGCTTTTTCACTAATGCGCTTAATAAGATAAGCCACATCGCAATTTATCAGTCATTGGTATACAGCAAGCTGTTTACATTTTTACTGATCTGTCTGGTCAGCATAGGCACTTTAGCCAAAAAGAAACAAGACCTTGACCCCAAAGTACATATCGTTTACCCTTTGGTATTAGGCCTGTTGCTCTTTTTTGGCAGTATGATATATTGCGGCAGGCCATCGTCTTTAGTGTTCGCTTATACCACCTGGTTCAATTTGTTATATATGCTTTGTTCTTTTGTTGGTGCGGTAATGACCAGTGTGGCAATGGACAATATTTCCAAGATCATCCGGTCGGGTTTGCGTAAGGACAAATGGAATACCGAAGAGGAAAGTTTCATGCAGCATGTAAAAAAGGAGATCACCCCTTATTCGGTCAATATTCCTATGCAATTTTATTTTAAGGGTAAGGTTTGGAACGGCTGGATCAACATTGTTAACCCTTTTCGCGGGACGATACTTATTGGCGTCCCTGGTTCCGGGAAATCATTTGGGGTGGTCAATCCTTTTATCCGGCAACTGATCGCTAAAGAGTTTTGTTGCTGCATTTATGATTTTAAGTGTCCCGACCTCGGCAAGATAGCTTATTACCATTACCTGTTAAATAAACAGCAGGGTAAATGTAAACAACACAATTTTCATGTGGTCGATCTCAACCAGGTTGAAAAAAGCAGGCGCATTAATCCGTGGCGGAGTGATTATTTAAAAACGTTGGCAGATGCCTCCGAAAGCGCCGAAGGATTGGTAGAGGCCATGAAAAAGAGCGACAAATCAAGCGGGGCCGACCAATTCTTTACACAATCGGCCATAAATTTTTTGTCGGCCTGCATATTCTACTTTAGTAAGCATGCGGAAGGCAAATATTCAAGTTTACCTCATGTCCTGTCTTTTTTAAATCATTCTTATGATGATATTTTCGATTTGCTATTTTCCGAACCGGAACTGATCCCATTGCTTTCTCCTTTCCGCACTGCCTGGCTTAGCAAAGCATATCCGCAATTGGAGGGACAGATCGGGACACTCAAAATTTTTATCAGCCGTATGGCTACGAAGGAAGCCTTTTGGGTGTTTTCAGGTGATGATTTCAATCTGAAAATATCCGATACTAACTCGCCCGGTATTTTGATCCTGGCAAACGACCCCAATACGCAGAATATCACTTCAACCTGTTATTCCATTGTTATCAATCGCCTGACCAAGCTGATCAACAGCAAAGGAAATTTGCCTTCGGCCATCATAGTTGATGAAATACCGACCCTGTATATGTACAAAATTGAAAACCTATTGGCCACCGCCCGTTCCAATAAAGTAGCGATTTTAATGGGGTTGCAGGAGTTACCGCAGTTTAACCAGCAATACGGGCGTGAAACGGCAGCTACCATCACTTCGGTAGTAGGTAATGTATTGGCAGGGTCGGTTCGGAATAAGGACACTTTGGATTGGCTGGAACGGCTATTCGGCAAATCCAAACAGATCGGCGAAAGCCTGTCCATCGACCGCAATAAAACTTCAACTTCATTACAGGAAAAATTGGAAGCTTTAATTCCTGCGGGTAAAATGGCGTCTTTAAATACTGGAGAAATGGTGGGACTGATAGCGGCTGATGTACAGGAAAACTTTACCGGGAAATTTGATACATCAGCCATTAATTGCAGGATCAACCTCGATAAACAGGAATTGGCTATTGAAGAAGGCGGCTATAAGGATTTACCTGTGTATTATGATTTTGGCGGGAAGAAGGAAGATATATTACGCCAAAACTTTACGCGCATCAATAATGAAGTGAACAGCATTATAGCAGAATTCAAAAATGGACGTTCAGCCACTGTATTGCCAAAGGCAAGCATGAAATCCCAAACTTCAAAATAACCCTCAAAACTTTCTTATGAATAGAACGGATGACCTGACAGGCACGCTTGTTTTGGTGCATCCTGATTTACAGGATGACCCGGCAAACAGGCAGAACCATATCGGCATGATCACGCATGCTGACATCGCCAATGATAATTTTATTGTGAGTTTCGGTAAAGGAGAACAGGCGCTTTACAGCAGCGACGCGCTGCTGATCCTTAAGCCTGCAAATGATATTTACCGTGATCTGTTAAGCCACCAGAAAGAATTAGAAAAAGCTGATTTCAAGGCGCTTTTTCAAATCAGCTTATTACAGGAACATGGCACTTCCGGCCAAAATAAATCGGCGATAATGTTGGCTATGCAAAACGATATTTTGCGCAGTTACAGCATGTTCACCCTGGAGGATGCGCTGAAGGCCGGGCAAAATTTAGCTATCGAAAGATGAGCAGGTTCTTTTTAATATGGCTGGCCGCCTGCCTGCCGCTGCACCGCATTTGCCTGACTTCGCCTTACGGCTATCGCATCCACCCCGTGACAGGACAGTATAAATTTCATGCAGGCATCGACCTTCGTGCCAGCCATGACACGGTGTTTGCTGTAATGAACGGTTTGGTCACCGAAATTGATTACAACGATTTTTTGGGCGTGTATATCAGGATCAACCACGGCGATTACCAAAGTTGTTACGGGCACCTGTCCCGTGTATTCGTCTTACCCGGTGACAGCGTTTTGGCTCATTCGCCTTTAGGTATTACCGGCGCCACCGGGCGCGTGACCGGCGAACACCTGCATTTCGGTATCCAGTACCATTACCAAAATATTAACCCGCTGGAATTTTTATACCGGCTTAATCAAATGAATTATGAGTAAAAACTTTAAACCCTTGCAGGAACAGGTCGCTGAAAAGCTGATCGCTGCATTAGAGGCAGGGACTTCTCCCTTTCAAAAGCCCTGGACAGATGATAATTCGTCCGGCTATGTTACCCCGCTTAACCCGACCACGGGTAAGAATTACCGGGGCATGAATGCGCTTTGGCTGGCCATGCAGGGACACAACGATCCCAGGTGGATGACGCTAAAACAAGCTTCATTTAATAAGTGGTCGGTGGCGAAGGGCGCAAAAGCGTCCATGATCACTTTTGTAAAACGGACTGATATGCAACCTGTCCTGAAAGATGGCGAACCTGTTTTGAAGGAAAACGGCAAGCCGCAAATGGAAATTGTCAAATTGGCAAAGCCGGTTTTTGTCAACGCATTAGTATTTAACGGAGAGCAGATCAGAGGAATTCCTGAATGGCAACAGGCGGTTGCCGAAAAGAAGGCGTTGCAACAGTGGTCGCCTATCGAACGCGCCGAACAAATCATTTCCGCCAGCGAAGCGCAGATCAAGCATGCCGGTAACGAAGCTTATTACAACCCGGTACGGGACCTGATCCAGTTACCTAAAAAGGAGCAGTTTGATTCTTCCGCAAAATATTATGCCACCCTTTTGCACGAATTAGGCCATTGGAGCGGCAACGAGAACAGGTTAAACCGCGACCTGGGTGGCAAATACGGTACGCAGGATTATGCCAAAGAAGAATTGAGGGCGGAGATAGCATCTCTGATGATAGGCAGCGAAATCAATATCGGGCATAATTTCGATAACCATGCCGCTTATGTAGAAAGTTGGATCAGGGTATTAAAAGATGACCCTTCCGAATTATTCAAGGCTTCCGCTGACGCACAGAAAATAACGGATTACATAATGGCTTTTGAACAGAAACGGGAACTGAAGCAGCAGGAGGATAAAACGGTTATTGCCAGCGATAGGCTGGTCAAGGATGATTATATTCCTTACAATAACACGACTTACAAAGTGCTTTCCGAACTAAAAAATAACAATTTCATAATTAAGGATATGCTGACCGCGGAGAAAACAAAAATAAATATAAAAGATGGACTATATACTTCTTTGCTAAACTCAAAAAACAACCCAATAGAGTTGACAATAGGAAATGACGTAGATACAGGCGCAAACCAGCAGTTAGAACAGGAAAACGAACAAACTTATCAATTCGAACGATAAAATAACAGCAAATGATAAAGCAAATATACGATGAGCGATCGCTCCCTATGGACGAACTGCAAACATTGGGGTTAGCAGTGAACGGCAAATTACTCATGGATGAAAACAATTTTAACGCCCTGCTATCCGGCAGACGCACTGGCATGCTCACTTTGGAAAACCTGTCTGCGGAAGGAATTCATATTCCTGCTTTGGATGCTAAATTATCCGTTAAACCTAATAAGAATGGCAGCCTTGACCTTTTGGTGCACCCGATCTACCAACAAGCGGAATACCCGGCATATTTAACGGATACTGAGGCTGATGAACTGCAAAAGGGCTTGGCGGTAAATATTCAGAAACAGGTCATCGACCAGCAGGGAAGAAAAAGGGAAATACTGGTAGAGTTTGATAAGGATACGAGGGAATTTATTATTACCGATAGTGAACGGATCTTAGCGCCCGATATGGTGAACGGGCAGTATTTGTCGCTGGAACAAAAGGAACGTTACCGCAGGGGCAAAGAAGTAGAAATGCCGGATGGCACAACATTCCAGTATTCGGCAACTGACCCTAATGGTATACGTTCTAACAAACTGGCGTTGATCGCTTCCATTGTGATTGATGGCGGTGTTTCCTACGTTTTATATAAAGGCCTGAATGCTTTATTCGGCCAAAAGCACGATAAAGAAAACGCCGATGATTATTCCAAAGGTTATTATAGCGACCTGGAGAAAATGCAGCAAAAAGAAAGCGCGAAAGAGTTTGCCCATAATAATCACTTCGATAATCAACACAGCCGCGGCTATTCGCAGGGCGCTTCGAGGTAATGCACCCCTATTTGACAAAGCTTGGCGTGCGCCCGGAGGTGCAGGAATTTTTTGGTAATTATTATAAGCCGGACAGCTTTGGTGATTTGGTGTTTCCCTATGGTACGGATATGGAACATTTCGGGTTGGCTTTCCACAAGGTTCCCGATACCAATGAACTATGGGTGGCCGGCAATCCTAACATTTGCCAGGTACGGCAAGTCATTATTGGCAGTTCCGCTATGGAAGCGGTCGCTTTCCTTCATTTTAATTATATGGCGTTCCGGCAAACGGATAACCTGCTTTTCCTGTCAACAGGCACAAAGCCACGGCCCGGACATTTACAGTGGATCAGGGATAATTTGCAAGGTAAAATTATCTCATTCGTTTTTAGTAATGACCTGTTGGGACGGGTATGCGACCTGAAAATTGCAGCAGCTATCCGTGCCTTGCCGTTGTCGGTCGCATATCAAAATGACGGGATAAGTGTCCGCTTCAAACTCAAAACCTATCACTTCACCGAAGAGGAAATTAGCCTCAACGCATTTGAAAAAAAATGCGGTTACCGCTTCCTTATTAAGACTTATAAGGCAAAAAAGCATAACAGCTATCTAACCTGGCTGAAAGAGAAATTTAATCATTAACCCAATTTTATGAAAATTATACCAATCGAAAAGCAGGGCCTGGTCATTAAGCCGCAGCCTATATTCGCCTTTATTAAAACCTTTCCTTTAGTATTAGTGGTGGCGGGTTTTACCTACTTAGCATTTCAATTCTTTGCATGTCTGATCTGGTTGAGTTTAGCGGTAACCGTTTTAGCCTGTTACCGGTATTTTTATATACGCCATATCGATTATATCCTGACATCCGAAATATTGAGGATAAGCCGCGGTATATTTTTTAAAAGGATTGACCAGGTTGAGTTGTACCGCATCAAAGATTATGTTTTAACACAGCCGCCGTTGCTGCAGGTGTTCAGCCTGATGGACCTAATGCTGAAAACAACCGATCCTGAAAATTCAATTATCTGGCTTCGCGGCATACCCTTGTCGAACCTGGTGGACATCCTGCGCGACCGTGTACAGGAAGCAAGGCTGCACAGTAAAATAGTTGAAATAAATTAAACTATTATGGCAATATTCTATCTAAATAACTAAATAAATTAGTATCTTTAAGTATGAGAACGACGATATATTTTATCCTTACTTGCCTGATCTCTACCGGCGCTTTGCTGGGCGGGCTTCATGCAAAAAATCCTTATCCGAACTTCGCTATCATGGTCGCTATATGGGCATTATTCATCTGGGGATATAACAGGCGATCAAAAAAGGAATCGGAAAGGCGTTCACAGGAACGATTATTCGCTGATTATATGCGGTCAAAGATCAGTAATGACCGCCGCCGGTATTAATTAAGAAATTCATTTAAAAAATCTTTATAAGTTTGCAATTCATAGGCAGGCAACCCGCTTGCTTATTGTGATAAGGTTTAGGTTAAAAGGGTCGGTCAGCGAGTGAGCGACCCTTTTTATTTGTCCTTTATGCCATTACCGGGTTCCCTAAAATCGGTAATTTGGCGATCTTCATTACCTCTATGCTTGGAAAGTCAAAATCAGAAACTACCTTTCCCTGGATCAGATAGCATCCCGCTCCCCGGAATGGATAGCCCTGAGAACTGTTCGGGAAATGTGTAGTATCAAAGAAATTGCCCTCATCATCGAGAAACGTCCCAAACCACATCGTTTTGTTGTTTTTTGTTGGTACAGTCTTATCACATATAAACATTCCTACCATGCGAACGGTCTGGCCGACATGGTTAACCATGTCATTCGCTTTTATTTCACCCCGGTATTCAGTTTGTAAAAGTTCAAACATTGACATGCTTACCGGGAAACCCAATATCTCCAACTCATGGTAAGCATGTTCCAGCCGGGTACTGACCAATTCCGGCAACTGGTAATTTTTAGCTTCCACATTAAAGAGCACTAATTCATTTGTTGGTTTTTTACTGGTATCCATCAGTAAGTGAACATTCAGGAGTAATTCCTTTTTGCTTTTGCCAGTGAATCTCAATGCTCCTACACGGATCAATATAATAGCTTGCTCCAGGCCGATACCCGTCCGCTTAATAAAGTCTTCCAAACCCTGGTAAAGACCATTACGTTGCCTTTCTTCCGGTATACTTTCTATAAAAGTTGACTCCAGGCCATTAACACCCACAAAGCCGAGATAGGCATCTATTCCTCTTATGTTAACGGTACTATCACTGTTGTTAACGCATGGCAGATGCACGATAGCCCCCGCCTTTCTTAATTCTTCCACATACAGAAACCGGCTGTAAAACCCTCCATAATTATTTAGTACAGCAACCATGAATTCACGGGGATTTTTGGTCTTTAATTCCAAGCTCTGGAAACTTTCAACGGCATAACTGGCAGAATGCGCTTTGGAAAAACTGTAGCCTGCAAATGAAAAAACCTGCCTCCATATTTCCTTAATTATTTCTAACGGGCGCAGCAGTTTCCTGGCGCCTTCGTGAAACTTCTCAACCAGCCGGTCAAACTCTATTTTCGAGCGGTACTTCCCGCTCATGCCCCTTCGCAACACATCTGCATCACCGCCATCCATGCCGGCAAAGTGCATACATACTTTGATCACATCTTCCTGGTAAACCATCACACCGTAGGTTTCCTTCAATTGTTCCTCCATAACCGGATGAAGGTATTTCACCTGCTCGGGAGCATGATGGTATTTAATAAACATACCCATCATGCCTGAACTGGCCACGCCCGGACGGATGATGGAACTGGCCGCAACCAGCGTCAGATAATTATCGCATTTTAGTTTCCGGATGAGTTGCCGCATGGCCGGGGATTCAATATAAAAGCAGCCGATAGTATTGCCCGACTTCAACTGCGCCCTAACTGCGGGGTCGTCCATGATCCTTTTTACATCATGAATATCAACTTTACGCCCATGATTTTGCTCAATGAGTTTGACAGCTTCCTTGATATGGCCGATCCCCCTTTGGCTAAGAATGTCATATTTGTCGTAGCCGATATTTTCAGCCTCGTACATATCCCATTGTACCGTCGCCATTCCTTTCGGCGGCAGGTCAAGGGCGGTATAGTAGGTAATGGGTTCTTCTGAGATCAATACACCGCCAGCATGGATGGAACGCTGGTTAGGCATATTGGCCATCATTTGGTGTATGGCCGTGATCTTTTTAAATACCTCGTTGTCGCGGTTAAATGCGGCACGGGTCTGATCGGTAAAACCATCAATTTCGGATTTGGGTAGGCCCATAACTTTACCGATCTCGCGAATAATGCTACGATCTTTAAAGGTGGACATGGTGCCCAGCAATGCCACATGCTGGCTGCCGTAACGCTTGAAAATGTAATCCTGCACATCCTCACGTTCGTCCCAGGAGAAGTCAATATCAAAATCCGGCGGCGATGTGCGTTCGGGATTAAGGAAACGTTCAAAATAAAGGTCTAATACAATCGGGTCAACATCCGTGATACGTAGGCAATAAGCAACCACACTGCAAGCGCCCGAACCGCGACCGACATGATAAAATCCCCTTGACATCGAATACCGGATGATGTCCCAGGTGATCAAAAAATAGGCGCAGAAATTCATTTCGTTGATTACACGCAGTTCTCTTTTAATCCTTTTAGTGGCAACCTTGTCATTTTTGCCGTAACGATACTCCATTCCACTATAAGCCAGCTTCGCTAATAATTCCTCATCATTTTTCTTATTCCCTGTAAAGGTCAAACGGTTCAGGTTGATCCGCCCTTTCTGGTAATCCATGACACACCCGTTCATGAGGTTACGGGTATTATCAAGTATAAATGAGTATTTGGCGTAACTGGCTTCCAGTTTGCCGGGAGGCAGGAACATATCGGCAGGCTTACATTTGTCCTCCGGTTTAACCATCGTAAGCAGCGTATTCAGATCAATCGCCCTCAAATATTCATGAAGCCTGTACTCGATCTTATTGCCAACGAAGACCGGTTGTAATGCCACCAGTTTTTCCCTGATCGCCGACAAATCCTTTTTATAAAGCAGGTGAAGCTCATCCGCCCGTATGCCGACGTATTCCCATTGTCTAAGTTCCCCGGTATAGCCATAAGGATAAACGATGCAGGCAAACTTGAAAGGTGGGCAGGTATCAGGTAATTCCTTTTTTTCAAGATTATGCTCCGATAGGAACTCGTTAAGTTCCCGCATCCCTTCCCGGTTTTTTGCTATCCCGATGTAAAGCAACTTTTTGTCCCTGCGGAACTCCATCCCGGCGATGGGTTTAACGCCCTGGGTATCGCACTCCCGCATGAACTCCATGATGCCGGTGGAATTATTAATGTCCGTTAACACCATTTGGGTAATACCCCGCGCTACAGCTTCCGCAACCAGTTTTTGAACAGGCATTGTACCATAGCGAAGGCTGTAGTGTGAATGGACATTCAGGTACATAGCATCAAAGATTAAGGTTGATGCCTGATGCCAGTTTGATGGATTGAGGCCCAAAGCGCCGCCTGATCTTATCCAGCGCCTGGCATAAACTGTATTGTTCCTCCGATTCCGTGTAAAGATCGATTTGCTCAAACCCGTTGACCAGGTTTGAAAGCTTAACACCGACAAGCCTGATCAGTATTCGCTTTTCATAAACCTGCTTAAACAGTTCTTTCGTTTTTTTAATAAGAACGGCGTCCAAAGAAGTGTAGGGAATGGTAGCCTGTTTAGTGACATCTTCAAAAGTGGAATATCTAACCGTAACTGTGACACAGGCGGCAAGCTTTTTCTTTTGCCGAAGTTCAAAAGCAAGGTCCATTACCATAGAGGTAAGCAGGTTATTGATACTTTCTATATCGATGCTATCGGCCTTAAAGGTCACCTGGCTGCTAATGGATTTTTGTTCCTGGTAGGGGATCACAGGGGAATTATCAATTCCCTTTGCCTTTTGAAGAAGCCACAACCCATTTTTGCCCAATATGCTTTTCATATAGTCCGGGTGTACCAGTGTAAGCGCATGGATACGCTTGATGCCCATATCGCTTAACTTTATAAATGTCTTTTCACCAAGCCCAGGAATCTTACGGATCGACAGCGGGTTTAAAAAAGGCTGCACTCCTGTCTGTTCGATGTTGAGCTCACCATTGGGCTTGCATTCATTGGTAGCCATTTTGGAAACAGTCTTGTTTACCGATAGCCCGAATGAAATTGGCAGGCCTGTTTCGCTAATTACCTTTTGCCGCAATTCGTGGGCATATTTTAACGTACCGTGGAAACGATCCATCCCGGTCATGTCGATGTAATGCTCATCGATACTCGCTTTTTCAATTAACGGCACCCTCTCCCTAAGAATGTCAGTGATCTCATGGGAAGCTTTTGAATATTCATCCATGTTGCCCCGAATCCATATCCCGTGCGGGCAAAGCATCCTGGCTATGCGCGACGACATGGCCGAATGAACGCCGAATTGCCTGGCCTCGTAGCTACATGAGGCGACAACGCCGCGATCTGACGCGCTCCCAATAATTACCGGCTTCCCGGTTAATCTCGGATCTTTCCGTACCTCTACCGATACAAAAAAGGCATCCTGATCCATGTGGATGATGTGTCGGTTAGTTTCCATTCTCTTAGTTAATTTGCGGGCTATAAAATTATGCTAAAAATATTAGCATTTTATAATTGAATTACAAAATAATTTGCACCATTGTTTTGTTTACTTGTTTATCAGTAAATTAGAACTATGGAAGCAGAGAACTTTTTCGAGATCAGCTTAGGGCACGGTGAAGACAGGCGCTCTTATATGGTAAAAGATTATGAAAAATCTGAAGACGGCCAATGCAAGTTTGAAGTTTTCCTTGCCGGGAAATCAATACTGAGTTTGGAACCGGATGGCGATACTTTCCGTTCCTGTAAGAATCCGGGTGCGCTTGATGAAGAAACAGTTCACCAAATAATTTACCAGATCGAATCTTATCATTTGTAAATAAGGCATCATGCGCTTTGCACTAATTGATGATAAACGGGTCGAGGCCGGGCCAGGATTAAAAGGATCGTGCCCCGGATGTGCACAGCCTGTCATCGCTAAATGCGGGACACAAAGAATCCACCATTGGGCACATCTTAGCGATAAGAAGTGCGATAACTGGTGGGAACCGGAGACAGAATGGCATCGCTTATGGAAAAATAATTTTCCTGATGAATGGCAGGAACTTGTCTTAAAAGATGAGCAAACAGCCGAAAGGCATATTGCCGATGTATGCACAGATTACGGTTTGGTGATCGAATTTCAACACTCCCATATCCATCCCCAGGAGCGTACCAGTCGTGAAAACTTCTATAAAAACATGATCTGGATCGTTGACGGCACACGTTTAAAGAACGATTACAAACGCTTCCTCCAAAATGTAAACAGCCACAGCCAGTTTGTTCAACAAGGCATGTTCCTTGTTGGGTCTCCCGGTGAATGCTTTCCCTCCGAATGGGTCACGAGTTCCGTTCCTGTCGTTTTCGATTTTCAGGTAACAAATAGCGAACAAAACATTGAAATACCACTTTACTGTCTACTCCCTAACCGGATTGGCGCACGTGCGGTGTTGACTATATGGGCACGGAATGTATTTTTAAATACGATCATAAACGGTGATTGGCCTTTGTGGGCGGATCGTTTGATGAAAGATATACTTCAAGTCAAACAGGAAAAGGAAGATCAGATCGCGAGGCAACAACGACAACAAGCAAACATAGCTTTCACGAAATTTACGCGAAGACCTGTGCAATACCGGGCATATAGGAGAGGGAGGCGGTTCTAAAAATGAAATACCTAAATGGCATATTCTATCGCAGGCAGATCCTCATATGTAAAAGGGGTTGAAGGTTCCAAAGTTGCAAGAAACTCCTTTGCGATTGTACAGGCGTCCATCTTTTTGGCGGGATACTGGGTGAGGGCAATTTCAGTAATCCGATCATCGCTCAAATCGCCAAACATCCATTCATAAGCCAGCTCATCGGTTAAAATAGTCGGCATCCTTTTTTTGGAATTATGTACCTGCTGCATTAAAGGGTTGGCTTCTGCCGTTGTTACGGCCACAGTTTCAACCGTTTCCCCTGTATCTTTATCAGTCCATTCCTGCCATATCCCCGCCATATAAAAATATTCCTCATCCTTTAGAGAAATGTAGTACGGGTATTTGATCGCTGTCTTTAGCGGCTGCCCTGTTTTCTTATTAACCGGAAAGACGTGCCGCCATTCATAAAAGCCTGTTGAAAGTACCAGGCACCTGCGTTTTCTTGCGGCGTCAGCATAAATGGAAGCGTTCCCTTTTTCATTTAGGAAAAGGTTTTCCGCTTTTGCATTAAGCGTAGTATATCCTATATGCCATTTACCGCTTTCGTCCTTATAACCATTTCGGAATTGGGCTACCTTCTCCCTGTTTTTCAAATAAGGCGGTAGAAAGCCCCATTCCATCTGAACGATATCGAAATTCGTTTCGGCACTGTTTCTTTTTAGTACGGCTATGGGACTGTAAGCAAATCCATTATGTACGGCCCGGTTTAAAAAATCATAATTCTTTACAGCTTTTTCCAGTTGCAGCAATTTAATAAATTCCGCTCTTGATACCTTTTGCCCGTTGTAGTAACACATAGCTAATTATTTTTTAAATACTCCGCAATTCTTGCACCAAAAAACTCCACTTCCTTCAGCCGGTGTTGCGCCTGTGGAATAGCTGTCCAAAATGGCCTGCCCCCGGATATTGCCTCATGCAAAACCAGCTCGGGACGGCCATCTGAAAAAACAATATGAAACACCTCGTCATTATTAACGAGATGATAACCCACATCCATCGTCAGGTCAGTTAGCTTGATCTCAAAATGGTCGCCTGGTTCCATTGTAAGTTAAAATTAAAAATATTTTTTATTCTTTCGATAGTTTAATAACTGACCGGGTGCAGTCCACGAAGCGCAATTTAGGCATTATACTTTTCCTTCCACGCATCTATAATTTTGAAGAGATAGGCTTTAAGCTCGTCAAAATCTTCGAATGAAAACTTGTCGGGGTCTGGAGGTATAAATTCAGCAAACGTCAGTGTTAAAAATAACTGTAAGCCGATACTGCAAACCAGATCAATATTCATTTTTAAGCCAGGATCGCTGATGTCTATTCTATCAAGTACACGTTTTAATCGCTCATCGAGATCGGGATAATTTTTACTCCTAGTATCCGGCATTCCTCTCAAAAAAAACTCCGCCAACTGCGTTACAATCGCCGCAAAGAATTTCATATACCTGTTGTGCTCTTCTGTCGGAAAACCAAACATACAATCAAGCGCAAATACATCGGCCTGAATTTCCATATTCCTAAGTCTTCTGCTGTCACCTTCTCGCAATGTATAAAAAGGAGACTTTACGGTTTTAATAAATTCAGCCGCATCCGCATGTAGAACAAGGTGCCCCAATTCATGGTACATCAAGTAGCTTGCACTTAAGACAAGCAGTTGATTGGCTTGTTTTACTCTTATTTCCTTTTGCATAGGGTTAGCAATGTGATCCGGCCAGGGCACAAATTCCGCATCAATGGAAGGTTTTAGGGACTTGCCCCACGCGAATGTGTGATTTAACAATTCGAATTTTTCAGAATCAATTAGACTGACTACCGGTTGATCAATGCCGGCCTTGTCTTGGTAAATCTCTATGAGGCCTATCATAAAATAACAAACCGTCCACAGGTAGGAAAGAAAGCCAGCTTGTAAAATAATGAAACCAGTATCGATATTTGATGTTGGACCTTTCATTGGGAATATTTCGTCATTAAATTCCCGGCCCTTGATTTTTCCCTGCGCAATAAAGGATTGGATCTTCTCTGCAATTTCGTTATTGCCGCTTCGGAAGGCATCGTCGATAAAATCAAATAATGAACTGATGTAATATTTATTTTCTTCGCTTTTCGACATTATCGCTGATCGTTAAGCTTGGTAAACAGTTTGAAAAGCGCCGCGTTTTTAGTTTTATCTTCATAATACGATATGGATTGTGGGGATTTGTTATCAAGATCACTGCTTATTATCGCGTTTATATATTCAGATATAATCATCGATTGTTCCCGGGATTTTTCAAAATGGTTGAGGACCAGCAAGCTTCTCCTGCATAACGGGCCTACTTCATCATCTGGTGTCGCCCGGACGAATTCTTGTTCCGGTAGGGTTACTGTTGGCGCTACCTTGCCAGGTGTGATCGCAAAAACAACAGGGTTTGCCTGGTGATACTCGTTTAAATACTTTAAACCCTGCACCACTATTTTAAAAGTTTCCAGGTTTTGCTGATCAAAAAAATAACTCAGCCGCCTCTCCGGCAAACTGCTGTCCTTACCTTCCTTCCGGCAGCAATCAATAAGCACCATATAATCATAATGTTTTTTTAGAAAACTATCGGTAATATCTCCCAGGAAAATCAGGCTGCCCAACAGGGCGTCAAAATTCTTATTTCCCGGAAAAGCGGTATAGTCTCCGGGGATCAGGAACTGGTTCCAGCCCATATTTTCTGAAATGCCGTGCCCGCAATAGTAAAAAATTATAAATGGTCGCTTTGCCTTGTCCTTTTTTACTTGCGCTTCCAATTCGTTAAGCGAATTGAACAGCCTTTTCTTTGTGATCATAACCGTTGGGGAAGAAATCAGGGTTATCCCTTTTGCGTGGGTATATTTTTCAAAAGCCTTGCTCATGATACTTGCTGACAACTGTGCCTGTGGCAGGTTATCAAAGGGAACAAATCCAGGTTCGGCGAACCTTTTAGAATTTTGCTCATAATCAGCCGACCCTATTGATAGATAGTAAAATTGAACCTGGCTTTGCGCCCGGCAATAAAAATGGACCGCCAGGAGAAAACAGCAGGTTAACAGGCCTTTCATTTAAGGTTGGCCCTTTTGAATGTCAGCGAAGAATTTTTGCAAGCGTCTGAAAGGTGAAGGACTTTCCTTTTAAAGGACAGCACCATGTTTGGATCGGACGGAACAAATACCTCTATAAAAGACTTTATTTCACGCATATTGCTGTCAACCTTCGGGTCTTCCACCAACACCATCTGTCCGTAGTAATTGGATAGGAATTTAATTTTTTCCTGCTCAAATGTTTTGGGTGAATTGACATTAGCAGCCATTGATCCTACATTCTTGCAAACCTCCGTATAAACCTGGTTCTGTGTGTTCCAGAAATTTTTGTTTAGTTCGAGGTCACTTGCCGCTTTCTGTTGGTTATTGAACTGCGTTATGCCAATATATATGGACGCGGCGGTAGCTAAAAACCCAAAGATTTTAACAACGACGTCCCAGGTATTGTAGGTTTTATCATCCATATCAGTTCATTGAAAGAAGGTCGATCGTCGCTTCCTCATTGCCTTTAAACCGCGGCACTACATACCAAAGCATTTTGATGTTTTTTTTATGGACATCAGGCGAAACAAAATATATCCTCAGTTCCTGAAGGGTGCCATTCTGGGAAACATTTATGGCTTCATTTAACACAAGTACAAAATCATTAGGGTTTTCCTTATTTACCGCTTCAATTTTCCAGTTTAATATTTTAAACTGCAAAGAATCGTTAACGCATTTTTTCCATTGAACCGTTCCGTTTTTAGAGAATGTAAATAATTGGCCCTGCCCTGAACAGGAAGCACCTAACGTAATCCTGTAATCATTAAACGACCATGCTCTTTGGTTATCATTCGTCAAAAAATGGATCATATCGGCCTGAGTTTGCTGGGCCTGAACGTGCAGTATTGTTAACAATAGGACAGAGAAAGTAAGGAGTTTTTTCATCACAACGATCAAAGGAGGTTAAAACAACTTATTGATTTTTAAATCATTAAGTTTATTGCTAATTTAAGAAAGTATTGGCAAATAAAAATCAGCGATGAAAATTTTATTTCAGATAAGAAATCCGCTTTTGGGGGTTATATTTCTGATGGCGCCCATAACGGCCCGTCCGCAATATGCTCAGGGAGATACAGCGATAAATTTTCTTTCTATCGGCAACGCTTATTATGCGCCGGGACCTTTTGATAGTTATGAAGGCATCAATTATAGTGCAAAAGCATTTTCAAAAGCGAGCAACATAAGTGACAACAAAAAATTGATACTATCCGCCAAGTCTAATCTATTAACCAAAACTTACCTGTTATCAATGATCAGGCGGTTTATTTTGGACACGCAAAAGAAAAATGCGAAGCTAAGCATAGGCGTTATTTATTATTGCGGGCACGGGCTTGCGGATAATTCAGGAAGCGCTTACCTGGTTCCGGGAAACATCGCCGCGGGATTGAAAGATACGACATTTGAATTCCTCTCAAAAAAGCTGTTGAATGTGGATGACATCATCCAAATGATCATAGCTGCTCAAAGTGATCAATTGCATCCCGTAAAATTCATACTCCTGGCGGATTGTTGCAGTAACCGGGTGCCGTCAAAATTGTACAAGGGAATAACTTATAATTTTCTTAATCATTCCGAAGGGTCGGTAACCTATGATTCGGTATTTATTAAAAATACCGCCAAGACGAATTCAGATTTAGCTGCAAGTGCGGCCCTCACTTTTGATGAGCTAAATAAACCGGCAAAAAACGATCCAGAGAAACCAACCATTAATGAATTCGGTTTTATCCCGGAAATGATCAGGTTCAGGACATTCATGAAAAACGGCAACATGGTTTATTATTCATCGAAAATGGGCGAAGTAACAAGCCTTGTCGACGATCCTGATCCCGCACAGATCGATTATGAGATCGGCCCTATTTGCAGGAGAACGCTTCTGTATTTCGGGAAAAAAGGAAAGAAGTCCATCGATGGATTCCTTACCTTTCTAACCAGTGAAAATGACTATCCTGTTACCTCCCCTGCGTTAATAGACAGAACCAGGAACTGAATTCCCTCCGCACTATACGTATCTTCATTTAGTTGTACGATATCCGGCCGTATGCTTATATTCGCAATACCTTTAACCTGAGCAACGCATGGAGCCGCTTTCCCAACAAACCAAATCAAAAATTTTCAGTGCGATCTTAGAGCAGGGCGACTTTTTAGGTGTATATGGCCGAGATAATGGCATTATCGACTTCTTGAACTTGATTTGGCCGCTTAAGGATATGCCTTCCCAGGATGACCGGTTTGAGAATGCAGAAGGTGACGCAGGCCAGCATTTGGTCAATAACAATGATTGGGAATATGATTACCTGTTCATAACCCGCTTTGACCTATTAGGGGAAAATGATTATTTCAATAAGTTCATCGAAGTTATCGTCAGTCCAGGGGTGCGCGCTGATCGCGGTCAGATTGCCCGATACGTCTCTTTGATAAATCAGATAATGAGCCAGACGCCGTTAACGCTGGTACTTATGAATTATCTTGACGGTTTACCGGTATATCTGCTGCAAACACGGAAGCAGGTCAGCGACCGTCCGCAAGACATCGCTCCAAACAATGTACCTTTTTTTCATAGTCAGTCTAAAGCCGTAAAAACTTATCCTCATTTTTATCTCCAGCATGATAAATGGGATGATTATCATCATCGAACTACTTTTGGTCTCCTTTACTTGGAAAGTAAATTTAATTCGTCCAAAATCGGTGCTCTTAAAATCATGAAAAGGGAGACCCGGATCACAGCCGATGTTTTGCCAGACACCTTTACCGTTTTACCTGAAGATTTTTGCTCGCTCGGCCAGGAAGTGGATTATTATACAAATATGGTTAGTTTCTTCCCGTCCAACTATCAAAGCATATTACTCGCACTACGGGATATTGGGTTGTATCCCAAAATCCATGAAGAGTTTGAAGATGATGAGATATATAAGACGTCCCTCATCCGTTTCAATGAGCCGGAACAGTTAGCGAGGACTATCCGTTTCCAACTTGGCGGTTACGAACCTGGGGACTGGTATAAATTTACGTATGAGTACCAATTACCCTTTGCGAAAGAGCCATTAGGGATAACTTTTAATTTTGAGACTGAAGGGCCTGTCAAACATCGCGTTTTTGCCCTCATCGGTAAAAATGGTTCTGGAAAAACCCAAACACTTAGTACGCTGGCGAGCGAATTGTCTAAAACTAATTCCGAAAAACTCTACCCACGGAAACCACTTTACGGTAAGGTATTTACGGTGTCTTATAGCATTTTTGACCATTTCCAAATACCCTCAAGCGATGCTGCTTTCAATTATGTGTACTGTGGACTAAAGAAGCCTGATGGGGGGTTTTTGTCAGAAGATGAGATACTGCAACGTATAATGAATCAGGCGACAAAAATAGAATATAAGAAGGTCGTGTCCGAATGGCGGTCTATATTGGCCAACTTTGTGCCTGAGGATCTATTAGTTGAAATCTTTACCGGCCGCAAAAACAATACACTGTTTCAGCCACAAAACTTCCCTGGCTTTTACCAAAAACTGAGTTCGGGTCAAAATATACTGGTACTGATCATTTCCGAGATACTGGCGCAGATACGGTTAAACTCACTGATCCTTTACGATGAGCCTGAAACTCATCTGCACCCTAATGCGATCACCTTGTTAATGAACACTATCTTCGATCTTGTAGATCGGTTCGATTCTTATTGTATACTTGCGACCCATTCGCCGCTCGTGGTACAGGAAATCTTAGCACGGAATGTTATTATCATGGAGCGGGACCAGGACATTGCCTACATCAGGCAGATGGAACGTGAATCCTTTGGAGAGAATCTTACTGTGATTACCGAAGACATCTTCGGAAATCGCAACATAGAAAAACATCACCTGGCCTTTATCCGAAGCTTGGTAGAAGAAAATGGAAATTATGAATCGATCGTCGACATGCTCAGCACTAAAAACCTGCCATTAAACCTTAACACTCGTCTGTATATAAAAGGCCTGATCAAAGAACGCGATGAGGAATCTTAAACCATATTCCGGTGACGGATTTTCCTTTTACGAGTCGGCATTAGCAGCAAAAGACTCGGATGGCTTGCGTTTACGCTTAGGTGCCATTGCCGGGCAGTTGAAAACGAGCTATAAGAATTACGCTGACCGTTTTGACAAAAACAATCTGGAGGCGCTTGTGGCGGACGGGATTTTTACAGCACATAAAGCCGATCTGTTATCTTTATACAGTTATCAATTTAGCGTTATCAAAGCCTTGCGCCTGGAAATACAACGCGAACAGCCACAAGCTATCCGGTATACCTGCCAACATTGCACCCTGACCAGTAACGAATCTCTCGACCATTTTGTCCCTAAGGATGAATTTCCCGAATTTGCAATGAATCCCCTTAACCTGCTACCATGCTGTATAAAGTGTAACCAGCACAAGTCTCATGTTTGGAGAAAAAGCGGCAACCGGAAGGCTTTAAATCTTTACCTCGACGTATTACCGGCGGAGCAGTATCTTTTTGTGGACGTGACATTTGATCAATACGGCGACATGGATTTTGAGTTTTATCTGGAGAAACCAAAATCGGTAACTGCTGACTTGTTCGCCCTGATAGAGTTTCATTTCGACAGTCTTAATCTTTTTACCCGAATGCGTGAAAAGGCGATACCCGTTATTTCGGAACTGCAAAACTCAATCAATTCCCGCTTGGGCAACCTTTCTTATCCCGAGATCGCACAGGAAATTAAGGACGCCGCCGCCGCTAATAAACTGGCCTTCGGTCAAAATTATTGGAAAAGCATTGTCGAGATAGAGCTGTTGGATTCTTCCCCATTCTTGCGCCTGATGGGTTTGTAATATCCTGCTCTTATTTTTCTTTGAGAATTCTACTTACAACTTTAGAAAAGAATTTGATAGGTTTTACGTCATCCGGAAGATTCTCCCGCATATAAAAGCGAGAAAAAACCTCAAATGGAGTTTGCTGGTAAGCTTTAGCTTTTATGTGTTCATGGTAGCATGTCAACATATCGAAAAAATCTAACATCCCTGCTTCAAATAAGTCCTGTTGCAACTCGAAGAAATTTAGATTTATAAAGGTCGGATCATGTATTTTGTGATTTGTAACTTGTAATTTTTCGAGATCCTTCCTGAATTTATTAGTAAATCTTTTGTTAATGCCTTCATTGCCTAAAGTCGAATCAGTGTATAATATGATAGGAAAAATTTCGCATTGAGCACCGCTCTGAATCTCGTCAAAAGATATACCTTTTTTTTCTACATCCTCTATGGCATTAAGAAGTTGTCTTATCCCTTTGGCTTTTTTCTTTTGGTTTTCATAGAATTTCAGATCTAATTCTTTAAAAAACGCTTTCTGATCGCCACTATTTTTTGCTTTGGCGCTTATCAAAACATCCTTAAACTCAATCAAACCTATCATTTTTCCGCTTCTCATATAGACATCACATAACTCTGTCCCCGTGGAATTTAGAGCCTGGTCGCCAAAATACTTTACCACAATCGGGAAACAGATCGAAATAATCATTTGTAAATTGGTGTCTTCCATAAACCCTTTTGCCTTTTCGGACAAAAATGTTTCATCGATAATACCCTTTGATTTTAAAAAGCTATTGAATTTGAAAACCTGGGCTTTATAAAACTGGTCAATAAAAAAATTGACATCGAGAACGAAAAATGCAAAGGGACTTATCTTACAAAGCATGTGGTTTCTTAACAAACTAAAACTTTCATCTTCTTGATAAGTATCGATGTGTGGATTAATAATTAATTGGTTTATATATGGAAGTTCAACATCGCCATCCTGATTATACCTTTCAAGATTTACTAAATGATTTTTTTGAAAATCCTTTGTATGTAGACCTAACTCACTAAATATGCAAATTAGGCTACGCAAAAGCATTTTCCACCCGGATACGTTTAGGAGTGTATAATACTCGATTAGATAAGTTTTATATTTAGGATGCCTTTCCAGATATTCAAAAAATGTAGCCCCCCTCACTACCTGATTCGAAAAGTCTATTGTAGATGTAAAGTCCTTCTGATAAGCAAATTTGGACATCAACACATCTTCAAAAAACGATTCTTCATTTTTATGAGTTTCCTCTTCCGGCGTTAATACAATACGTGAGTTTGTTTGGCCATTTAAAATTAAGTATGCATCAAACAATCTTTTTGCTTCATCACTGGTAAGGTTCCGACCTGGAAGGTCATTAAATTCTTTAAATATTAATCCGTAAAATAAAAGTGTGCTATAGTTGTAAATAAAGTATGGATTAAAGCCCTTTGTGTGACATTTTAAGACAACCTCATTCCATTTTTTCATGTGAGCTTCGCCTGCGATAGATAGTACCTGCTGACATAGGGCACCCTGCATATTTCCAGTACTATCACTGTTATCATTAAGGTAGCAGTTAACATCAAATCCAGATAAATAATGTAATAAGGTCAATGAAGGGATGCCCCGGATTAATTCACGGGCATCGTCGTAACACAATTTTGTTCCATAATATTCCTCGTAATCAACTAATAAAAAGATTTGTATTGCAGTGTTCATATATTTTATACAGCCAAATTAAACATGATAATTAGCTTTTAATACCACTCTGATAAATTTGTTTTTTTCAATTATATTTGCTAATAAATCCAATTTCCGTTCTTACCACTTTTTTTACCCATACTTTTTATATATTATAATTTAAATGATTGATAATTACGCAGTTGTTGATTTGTTTTGCGGCGTTGGAGGATTAACCCATGGGTTTGTCCAAGAAGGCTTTAATGTCGTTGCAGGTATTGACTTTGACAATACTTGCAAGTATGCTTATGAAAAAAACAATAAAACGACCTTTTTACATAAAGATATTTCCAAACTAAGCGTTGTAGAATTAAAGGCATTATTTCCTGAAGGGAAAAAAATGATACTTATAGGTTGCGCGCCGTGCCAGCCGTACTCTATTTTTAATAGAAATCAGCCCAAGCCGGAAACAGCTTTACCTGATGCTGATGATCCACGGTGGTTATTATTATATTCTTTCTCCAAACTTATTGTTGAATTAAAGCCTGAGATTGTATCCATGGAAAATGTTCCCCTGCTTAAAAACTTTAAGGGTGGAACAGTTTTTAATGATTTTGTTGCCCGGCTAAAAGAAAACGGTTATGAAGTAACATTTGAAATACATGATGCACAAAATTACGGTGTGCCGCAACGCCGGAAAAGGTTAGTTCTTTTGGCCTCACTTGGGGAAAAGGTCAAAATGATTCCACCCACCCATAAGGAAAATAAAGTTACTGTTAAAGATGCCATCGGCCACCTTCCAGTGATCGCCGATGGTGAGGTTAACACCAAAGACCCATTACACAGGTCAAGAAAACTAACGGAAATTACTAAGAAAAGGATACAAGCTACAAAGGAGGGCGGTAGTTGGAAAGATTGGGATGAAGAACTTAAACTGGAATGTCATAAGAGCGAAGGTGGAAAACTTTATGGTTCAGTTTATGGTAGAATGAGTTGGAGCAATGTTGCACCTACAATGACTACTTATTGTACCGGCTTAAATAACGGAAGATTTGGCCACCCTACTCAGGACCGCGCAATCTCTTTAAGAGAAGCTGCATTGCTACAATCTTTTCCTGAAAGCTATGATTTCATTGATGATTCTCAACCAATGTCAGTCGCTAATCTTGCTAAACATATTGGAAATGCCGTTCCTGTTGGTTTAGGTATCGCTGTCGCTAAGAGTATTAAAAACTATATTGAGCAATTTGATAACTAAAACCGCATTTCGTTGGCGTTTCGATGTCAATACATTTCGATTACTTGGCCGCGATCTAATCACAGATCGGGTTACCGCTGTATTTGAACTTGTCAAAAACGCCTATGATGCAAATGCAACTGACGTATCCGTTGATTTTTTTGATGTAAATACAAATCCCCAAAATAGTAAGATAATCATCAGTGACAACGGCATTGGCATGTCCTATGCTGATATTGATAATAAATGGATGGTTGTTGGCACAAACAATAAACGCATCACAACTCATTCGCCAGCGCCATTCAATCGTCGTATGGTAGGAGAAAAAGGGATTGGTAGGTTTGCAGTTGATAAGCTTGGATCTCGATTAACTATAAGAACGAAGCAAAAAGGCGACAGCGAGTGGCTTAATGTAAGTATAAATTGGGAGGATTATGAGTCAAAATCAACCGATGACCAACTAACGCTTTTTACTGATATTGATAATCCATTTTTCTTTGAACTGGGCAATCCTGACGAACATGGTACCTCACTTGAAATTTCCTCGGTTAATGAGATTTGGACGAAACCAGATATTGATAGGTTATACAAAGAGTTAACAAAAGTAGTTTCTCCCTTTTACCCTATCTACCCACCCTTTAACATCAATGTCAGTTCTAATGAATTTGACGAATTTCAAAATAAAATAGTCAAATCCGAGGCGCTAAAGTATGCGTCACACAGTGCAGAATTGGTTTTCGATCCGGGTAAGCGTCGACAGGAGGTTTTACGTTTCAATACGAAAACAGGGAAAATTTATCATGAAGAGGTTGAATATAAATCCTTCGGCCCTGTTAAAATGAAATTGTATTATTTCGATAATGACGCTAAAAAACGGTATAATCGACAGTTTAAGGACGCTGATGCGAGAATTGATGGGATAAAAATTTACCGCGATGGGGTTGTTACTACACCGTTCGCAGAATTTGAAGTTAACAGGGATAAGCAACGCGATATTTTGGGAATCGATAAGCGCTTATGGCGCGATATTTTCAATAGGATCGGTACAAGGGAGGTTATTGGCGTCGTTGAGATTACAAAAGATGAAAATCCCGCCATAATAGATGCGACCAACCGGCAGGATTTTGTTGACACAAAACAATATCGCGACCTGAAAGAATTTATAATTGACCAGTTAGATGTTTTTTCCCAGGTGAAAATTTGGGAAAGAATGCGGCGTCAGATAACAACTACCTCCGCACTTGAAAAAGCAAGCAAAGACGTTACATTTTTTAGAGATGCGTTAGAAACCATTAGTAAGGAAAACCCCAGTTTGCAACCTGTTTTAAAAGAAATAAAAGAACAGGCAATTGAAGTAGGGCGTTCAATAAATAAAGGGATAACCGAACAAAAAAAAGAACGGCAGGAGTTTACAAGAAAAGAGAATATTTATATTTCTCTTATGTCACTCCAGGATTATGCAGTTAGGATTTCACATTCTGTAAGGACCTCTTTAGGAAAGATCAAGCGAATGGCGGAATTTTTCAAACGAAATTTTCCAAATGCCGAACACGATCATTTATTCAAAGAATATGCCGTTATGATCTTTGATGAAATGAATACTTTGAATAAGGTGATCGACTTTATGTTAAGCTACGCCGGGTCAAACGTCGATTTTGAAGATTTTAGCGTCAAAAAGTTAATAGAAGATCTTCTGTATGTCGCCTATCGGCAGACTTTTATTGATGAGAAAATCCATACTGTAGTTGAAATCGCTGATGATTTTATACTTAATGCCAATAAAAAATTCTTTGAAGACATTATTCAGAACCTGGTATCAAACTCCATAAAAGCACTTAATGGACAGGAGAACAAAATGATTAAATGTTCAGGGTATATCGAAGACAATAATTTTATTTTCTTTTTCTCTGATAATGGACCTGGTATCTCAGTAGAAGATAAGGCTAAAATATTTGATATTTATTATACCACTACCGCCCAGGAAGGCGGTGCGGGCCTGGGACTATTTATAGTTAAAACCAGGATAGAAGCATTACAGGGTACAATTGAAGTCGCAGAGCCTGAATATAAACCTACAGGGGCAACCTTTAAAATTACTTTCCCCTTTAAAAAGGACTAACTGAAATGAGCAATTACAAAATCGTTATCATTCACGATGACCTTCCTGACAACGATCCATTGATCGCTGAATTGGAAATCAAATATGGGCGAGGATCTGTAAAACTGATCAAAAAGTCCCAAGAAGGTTTAGATTATGTTCTTGAAAACCTTAATCAAAAAATAATTGTAATACTCGATTTGAATTTTAAAACGGGTGAGCCAAGTGGCGTTCAGGTTTTTGAAGACATCAGGAAAAAAACGTCATTAGTATATGTACTGATTTGGACATCAAGCGACATCGCTGATATTAATAAGGATGATCTGAAAAGTATGATTAATAATGACGCTTTAGGATTACTTAGTAGCACTGATGATGTAGATAAAATTCTTAATATGGTGGATCTGGCAGCCCATCGGTTAGACACCCGAGTATCAAGTGCACTGGAAGATTGGATAAATTCCCAGCCTGAGTTAGATCGTACCAAGCCCTACATCACAAGCAAAGAGGGTAAAACCTATAACCTTAATCAAATTCTGGAGGAGGTACGCCTACAGACGCCTTTTGGAATGCAAACAGAAAAGAATATTTTATTGTTGGCCATCGATATGCTGGTTGAAAACGAAGAGTCGAAAAATGGCGAAGTTTAGTATCGCATTTGACCACGCTGATGCTAAGTTAGGTCATTATTTTCAATCGAGTAGGGATGATATTTCAGCTTTTATCACTCAACACAATAATGAGCACCTGGTTCATGAAATTCCTTCTGCTAACTGCACACAAGCATATATTGATGGTTACATGCCTTCGTTAAATGGAGAGAGGTCGTTATTTATCGCTTATAGCCATGGCAATAATGAATTTCTATCTTCTGTGAATGGTAAATATATTTTATCACCTGAAAATACAGGGTACTTTACAAATTGCTTCCTCTACTCAATGGCATGCAATACCGGCAAAATTTTAGGCCCGGACGTTGTTTCTAAGGGATGTATAACATTTATAGGCTATAAAGACAGTGCTTATGCTTTATTAGGAGATGAAAAACAATTATCGATTGATTGCGATAATAAAGCGATAAAAGTATTTATGAATGGAAGTTCTGCCGAAAATGCCGTTATCGCCATGAAGACATTTTTAAAAGAGAGCATAAGGGTATTGGTTAAGAATAAAAAGGCTCTTAAAGCGGGTTATTTAAGGCATAATTTAGCTGTACTTGTTATTTATGGAGATTCTGGTGTCTTATTTAATAGTTTTAACTGACGGTATTTAATTCCTTATATTTATAATCCAATTGAAAAATTATGAGTAGTAAGAATGATTTGTCATTATCAGATTTGAACGTTATAAAAGAATCTTTGAAATATAGTAAGCAGCGTATCGAAGATTATCAGGAACATCCGACATACGAAATTAAGCAACAAAAATTAGCGCCTATTAATGAGGTGGCACTTAAAATATCTGAATTAATAAAGGCGAAGAAAAGTGAAAAATAGGTTCGTAGTGATATTTATCAGAGTTGAATGAAATCACCGTTTAAAATTGGCAGACAAATTTTCATCGGAGAAGCGCAGCCAAATAATGAGAAAGGTTCCTGGCAAAAATTCTAAACCGGAACTTATTATAAGGAAATTTCTATTTGCTAACGGGATAAGATTTCGTAAGAATGATAAACGCTACCCAGGCAAACCGGATATATTTATCCTTAAATATCATATCGCAATTTTTTATCACGGATGCTTTTGGCATGGACATTTAAATTGTAAGCACTCAGAATTGCCGAAATCCAATAGCCAATATTGGCAAGCAAAAATTTCTAAAAATATTAATCGCGATAAAATTGTCCTTGAAAAATTAGCAGAATCCGGGATTAAGGCAATGGTTATTTGGGGTTGCGAAATTGATACTATTCCTAAACAGTCGCAAAGACTGATATTACTATTGGAGCAAATTAAATCTAACGATTAAAGAATAGAGTAAGTTAAATTTCCGTCTCAAACGGGTAGATACTTTAATCCAAAAACCTACGTAGGGGTCGGTTAGGCATGTACATTTAAATCATTAATCGGAGTTTAAATCATAATTAGGATCGTCTTCGTCCCAAATAATTTCTGCTGCAAGAAAGTTTGATATTATAAGTCTTACCGATAAACGTCCAATTTGACTGGAAATTAAATAAGCATAAACACCATCCTGAACTGTTTGCCATACAGATAAAGGACTACTATCAGGATCTTCGCTTATC
>Ga0206904_1044_pt1 | contig 33732 bp, 24 predicted proteins | sample Alteio_BWOrgHeat_42_FD_152981 | JGI IMG/M metagenome (GOLD analysis project Ga0206904, IMG submission 152981) | Enriched cells from forest soil in Barre Woods Harvard Forest LTER site, Petersham, Massachusetts, United States -... | ecosystem: Environmental > Terrestrial > Soil > Temperate forest >...
AAGGCTTTCATGCCATCGGCGGCAGCTTTTTTGTATAGCTTGGAGATGTCGGCAGCACCGTCGAGTAATGAAAATTGAGTATGAACGTGTAAGTGCGAAAAATCAGGCATCGTCTATTCTTTTCCTTTAATGAAGATACCAAAGTTACGTAATTTCGGAAGTCGGATTTTCTATTTCGGATTTAATGTTGATAATTTTTTGATTGTCAATAAGTAAAAATTTGATCCATGTATAGATTATTGTTTATCCAATTCAGCTGCTTTTTCTCTGGCAATCTTTGCAGCTGTTCTTAATAAAATTGCTTTGATTAATTTATCTCCGTCATTGTTTACTCTTGCGTCCACATCATCAAAGGTATCTTTATGCCCCATGTAGCCACCAAGTAAATTATTGTACTGTTTTACCACCGTATCTTTAGATAGCGAATTACCTTTAGCCAATTTAATATTAGCCTTTAACTTAGTTACGTCGGCATAGACTTTTTTATAATCAGGACTTTTATAGGCTAAGTCAAGACATTCTTTTTGAAGCTGTTCACTGGTTTTACTTTGTGACTGAGCTTTTACACTTAATGATACCAGGACCAAGGCAAGAAACAGGATATTTTTCATTTTTAACATTTTATTTACTATAAAGTGCACCTATACAAGAAATTTTCTTTTTAACCAGACAAAAAATTCCGAAATCGAACATCCGACTTCCGAAATCAATTATTTCCCATTCAAATTCGGCAATTCGCTCTTCCCTTTCAAATTCTTCTCTAAAAACTGGAAGCTCACATTCTGGATCAGCAAATAGCTTTGCCAGTTATAGGCAGCTCCATGCGCTCCCGGAGGGTAGATACGTAATTCGGCATCTTTGCCGGCATTGGTTAAGGCAGTTAACAGTTGCATGGTATTTGCCGGGTGTACGTTATCATCACTCATGGAGTGGATGAGCAATAAATGATCTTTCAGGTTTTTGGCATAAGTCATATCCGAGCTGGCTTTATAGCCCTCTTCATTTTCAGGCAAAGGCGCCATGTAACGTTCGGTATAAACGTCATCATACAAACGCCAGTCGGTAACAGGTGAGTTGGCTATACCTACTTTAAATACGCCGGGATGGGTCAATAGTGTGTAAGTGGTACTGTAGCCGCCATAGCTGGTGCCCATAATTGCCATGTTGTCTGCATCAACAATGCCCTTTTTAACCAGGTATTGGGCAGTTTCAACAAAATCGCTGCTCTCCAGCTTACCCAGTTGCTTATAAACAGATTTCATAAAGGCGCTGCCATAATTGGCTATTCCTCTGTTATTTACATTGGCAACTACATACCCGTTTTGAGCAAGCCACTGTGCCCAGGTATTAGTAGTAAAATTATCAAATATATCGTGTGATTCCGGACCACCATAAACCGTCATCACCAGCGGGTATTTTTTAGTTGGGTCGTAATTAAATGGCTTTATATAATAGCCATCAAGCTTTACACCGTCGCTGTTTGTGAACTGAAAATGTTCCTCGGGCGAGTAAGCATGCGTTTTTATAAACTCACTTACTCCCTGGTTATCTTCCAGCATTTTAAGCACCCTGCCTTTATCATCACTTAAAGCCACATGCCATGGCGTAGTTACATTGCTGTAATTGTCTAAAAAATACCTGGTATTGGGCGACATGTTTATGTCGTGGTAACCGCTCACGGTAGATAGTCGCTTCTTATTTCCCCCGTCAAAATTAACTGTCCAAAGCTCCTGGTTTAGCCCGCCTGTTTCTGCCGATAGGTAATAGATCTTTTTTGCCTCTGCGTCTATGCCTGTAACCTTTATCATATCCCAATCACCTTTTGTCACCTGGTTTAACAGTTTACCATCATACCCATAGCGGTAAATATGATAATATCCTGAACGATCAGACACCCAGAAAAACTCTTTCGATTTCTCGGGGAAGTAGATCATATCATTTACATTGGTATAAAAGTTAAAGATGGCAACCCAGGTTTTGTTCTGCTCTTCCAACACTACATGGTGTTCGCCAGTTTTTATGTTGAAGAAGTACAGTTTCATGTGGTTTTGGGCGCGGTTAAGCGTCATCAGGGCGATAACATCCGGGGTGCTGGTCCAGTAAATACGCGTGATATAAAAATCACCTGTTTCATCCGGAGTAAGCCAAACCTTTTTTCCTGATTCCACATCTACCACCCCAATTTTAACTGATGGATTTGCATCGCCAACCTGCGGGATGGATATATGGATATTATCAGGATGACCACCTTCATAGTTGGTCATCTGAAAATCAGGAACTTTGCGCTCATCAAATTGCCAAAAGGCCATGTATTTATTATCAGGCGACCAGTTCCATGCCTGTGCCTGACCAAATTCTTCTTCATAAACCCAATCATAATGACCGTTAAAGGTGCCGTGCTCATCGGTTTGGTCGTTAGTTAACTGTGTTTCTTTTGCTGTAGCAAAGTTGTAAACGTACATATTGCCGCCACGCTCAATACCTACCTTTGAGCCATCAGGCGATAATTCTGCCGAGCGCGCATCTTTAGCTGCTTGCTTTAACTGCTTACCTGCAAGATCATAAATATAATAATCGGATACACCTGAACGGCGATAAATTGGCCTGAAATTGGTTTTGAAAACCAAATGCTTTGAATCATGCGACCATTGGAACGATTCGTAATTGAAAGCACTGTCAGAGCCTGGAAACTTAAGGCCTTTGTTGGTGAACACCAGCTCATCCTTTTGCGTTTTGGCATCCATAGAACGGATCTCATCATTATTGATAAAAGAGTATTTGTTGCCGCCGTCTGTCCAGTTAACACTTTGCGGACCGGGGTTACCGTACAGCTTTCCGCCTGATTGCAAGGCATCCTCCAAACTTGCATATCCCGGCTTGGTTTGCGCCATTATGGTAAATGGCAATAACAGGCATATCGCAAGGGAACAAACTAAACTGGTGCGCATAAATTTATATTTCATAAAATGGTTTGTTTTTTCTGAATGGCTAAGCTAATTGAATTGGGGGAATTTGGCAATAGAGGCCAGAGATTAGAGATCAGAGGTTAGGTCTTGATTAATTCTAGCTAATTTTCAAACGTTTTCCCTCCTAATCTCTGGTCTCCAGCCTCTAATCTCTGCTTCAAAACCGTACATTTGTACCATGAAAGGGAAATCGCCTAAAGAATCGCATACTATAATGAACGAACTGGTATTACCAAATGATACCAATACACTTAACAATTTAATGGGCGGGCGTTTATTGCACTGGATGGATATTGCAGCGGCTATATCGGCACAAAAACATTGCAATCGGATTGTAGTAACTGCCTCTGTCGATAATGTTTCCTTTAAACATTCTATTAAACTGGGTGATGTAGTAACTATTGAAGCAAAAGTTTCAAGGTCATTCACTACCTCGGTAGAGGTAAGGCTTGATGTTTGGGCAGAGAATATCCCATCAGGTACCCGGGTTAAAAGCAATGAGGCATATTATACTTTTGTAGCACTCGACCAAAATGGCCGCACCATTCCTGTACCTGAATTACTACCTGAGACTATTGAGGATATGGTTTTATTTGAAGGCGCGCTTCGCCGCCGCCAGCTGCGCCTTATACTTGCAGGTAAAATGAAACCGGATGATGCTACTGAACTAAAAGCTTTATTTTTTGGAGAGAATCACGCATAAGCTTAATTAAGTTTACGTGTTTAGCGATTAGAATTTTAGAACACTTAATGTGTGTTTTATAAAAATTTTTGTCATTTCGAACGACAGAGAGAAATCTTCTACAGCTAACATTGACGCTATACAAACAAGCCGACCTACATGTTGCAGAAGATTTCTCCTCGTTCCTCGTTCGAAATGACATTAAGATTCGATTTGGTCAAAGCCTATCTTTTAATAATTCAATTAACTATAGATAGGCAAGTGTGAAAGCAAATCGTCTGTGAGGACACAGACGACGGTTAAATGGAATGACAAGTTTATAATTACGTATGCGCTACAGTAGTTTCGCTTCGTAAAATATCAAGCACCTGCGGAGTAACATTTCCAAAAAAGGATACACCAGAGGCTCCGTTTTTTAACGCGATCTGGATCCCTTGTCTTATCTCATCATCATTTTTAAAATCAGATAAATAAAGGCCTGCATACAACGGGAAAGAGCCTGCCAAAAAATGGATGCCCTCGGCAACCGCATTGCCTATCCAGGTCACTTTTTCTTTATAAAACCCATGATAGATCATCGGGCACACACCATCAAGTTTAAAGTTTGTCCAGTCTTGCCTTACATTACGGCGGGCAACTTCAGGGGTGGGAAATACCGCTGCTGTAATTAATTTTTTATGCTGATGGGCTATTGCCGATAAACTGTTAACCACCCTGGCTATGTTATTATACCTGAACAAACGCCATGAAAGGCTGGCTTCAGGATATTGAATATCAGCCAGATCAGTTTCGTATTGCTCCTTAAATTTAGCACGGCAAACTTCGCAGTAGCAATAATCATATTCTGGCAGTTCCTTTGTTTGTTCAATTTTGTAATTGCCCCACAGGTTTACAGGCAATACCACATCGCAATAACGCACATAATCCAAATGGATGCCATCTACATAATCCTTGCTTAAAATATCAGTTACCTGTTGCTCCAAATATTGCTGCACTTCGGGGCGCGATGGGCACAGCCAGCGGTAATAATTTACATACGGTGGCTTATCCGCACACGAATCTCCATTCCGGTTTTTGCTATACCATTCAGGATGTGTGGCTAAAAGTTCGGCACGGTTAAAAGTCCAGATCCAGCGATGAGCTTCCAATCCGTGGGCTTTTGCCGCACGAAAATGTCTTTCGCTGTCGGCTTCAAAAAATATCCCTGTTATTCCACCGGCTTTAAAAGCCGTATAACGGGTTTTCAGATCATCATCCGTATCTTTCTGATTGGGGTTTGTCCACACCCAATTTTTAAGTTTATTATGCTTTTTACTTGCTTTAATAGCTGCAGATTCGCCATTTAAAGGCAATTGAGATGCTACGCCAACTAACAGGCTGGCTTTTAAAAAGTCCCGTTTATTCATTTCAGTTATTATTTAGCTGGCCTATCAATCCTTCCTGATTTATTGTCCAGGTAATGTGATCTGCTTCATCAGTTATAGTTGCCATAAATTGATGCGCAGTAGCTTCAATTTGCAGGTTATTTGCCCGTCCGTTTATAGTTACTTTGCTCCCGAGGTTAAATTTATCTACCGATTGCGCATATTCACTATGCTGACCGCGCCATTCCCTTTGCTTGTAATAGATCAGCCATAAATACTGTTTTTGCAATTCGGCATAGGGCAAGGCGAATACAGCATTATTATCATTCTTTTTGCTGAATTGTACGTACCCCCAGCGTTCAGGGAAATGCATATTTATTAGCCCTTGTGGCGACCATACCCAGTTATGCTCGGGCAATGTGCGGCCGGTACTGTCTTTTAGTTTTACATATTTACCATCAACAGCTTTGGTATCCCACTCCACCCGCGAAATGTTTAAGCGCCATACTGCCCCTTCTCTTGGCGTTGAGCGATAGCCTGAACCGAGAGCCTTAAAGGGAATGGAAACTTCCAGTGTCCAGCCTTTATCTACATCCGAAGGATCATTTAACGTACCCTGAACCTTAACTGCTGATCGCATGCCTTTTGCATCCCAGTTACCCATAGGGTTGCCGTTGTTACGATAAGGTTTATTCAAATACAGGTCGAAAATGGTGTTTATGGCATTATATTCTAACTCAAAATATTCATGTGTTGTTCCGTTAGGGTCGATAAAAAATTCCAGGTCGTTTTCATGAAAAACAATATCATCCCGGTGCTTAAAGTAAGCCCATACATTAGGATCCATGATCCGTCCGGCTATATACAGACAGCTATCGTCCCAAAGCATTTTTACATTTGTTTGCAGTGGCGGCTTGGGTTTTCTGTCACCTTCAATATCTACAAAATCATCTGTCCACCGGGCTTGCTGCCATGCGGCATCATTTAAATCGCCGTCGATAACAGGTGGTGTTTTTGTATAATTAACGATGTACCCTTTGGGGATTGTGAATAAATTTTCTAAACCTTTAAATGGTGACTGTGCAACAACACTTAAAGGGCCGAGCAGCATAAGCCCGGCAATAATTGCTTTAGGAGATAGATGTTTATACATGTTTTTGCTTTTATTTGCTGCCTAATTGAACAATGTGATCAAATTCCTCACGTTTAAGGCCCATTACTGATAGCCTTCCCTGGCGCACAAGGTGAATATCCTTTAAAAACTCATCAGCTTTTATCTGTTCCAGGGTAACCGGGGTTTTCAGGCTCTCAACAGGTACAAGATCAACTACAATCCAGTTTGGGTCGCTGGTGGTTGGGTCCTGGTAAAACTCTTTGGCAACTTTGGCAATGCCTACTACTTCTTTACCCTCGTTGCTGTGGTAGAACAGTACAGGGTCGCCCTCCTTCATTTCACGTAAATTATTACGTGCCTGGTAATTGCGTACGCCATCCCAAAAGGTGCGCCCTTCTTTATTAAATTTTTCCCAACTGTATTTTTCTGGTTCCGATTTTACAAGCCAATATTGCATAACTAAGGTTTTTCCCAAATGTAATGAAAATAGGAAAATTGGAAAGAGGTTTGATGAAATGTGAATAAATGTAGTGGGTGAAAGCCTTATTTGAATTTATTAAAGAGTAAGGAAATAAGGAAATCGTTGTTGTGAGGAACGAATATCAGTTATACATCTGAACAAAACTATTTCGCTGAATAAACGACATAATCATTTCCTACGCTTTTTTCTGAGAAATTGCTATATCCGGGGAAATTTTTAAAATATGCAGAAGCTTTATTCGCACCAATCGATTTTGACATTACGATATAAATTGGTCCTGCATGACCTAAATATATGTCGAGACCCTTCTCTGCCTTTCCATGTTCAAATGTAATAATACGATTATGACTAACTTCAAGACCAAGTTCAGGGCTCAAAAATACAAATATGGCGTTGTGTTGTAATTCATCTAATTTTCTTACATAATTTAAAGTAAGCTGATCAATAGCTACCTGGGCAAAACCGGTAGTTCCATGACTGGCGTAATTTGCATTCCTGTCAAAGCCGGTAACCATAAATTTATAACCTTTATAGGCAATAAAAAGCCACATCGCCGCCGCCAATAAAATGTACGGCCGGTTAAGCTTGCCCAGAACAAAAATAATACCGGGCGTTACAATGAGGCCGATAATACGCATATGCCTTGCCTCATAAGAAATATTTGCCTGCCTGAGAAAATTGATCCCAAAAAACAAAATTGCTGCTACGTAAAATAAGACCATTAGTAATTTGTAGTTGGCGTTTGGAACAGATTTATAAATATGGTAAACAAGAAATATATTTATTAGGGCAAGTGCTACTATTATACCAGTTGGGTGATTGATAATGCCATTTGTCAAATCATCTATTGAAAATCCGGATAATAAAGGGGAAGCTGCCGGAAAACTAAAAGTTTCCCAGGCCAATTTCATGCCAGGCGTATCCGAAGCCGGATTTTTTCCTTTTGACAAATAAGTAGCATAAATAATTACTAGCGATAAGATCACAGGTATACCTATACTTACGCCATTAATTATCCTGGTAACAAATTTCTTTTTGGTAGACAATCGGATCCAAAGAAACAACACCCCGGATAAATAAATCCATAGAAACGCTGATTTGCAAAAAAAACCAATTACACCAGATACCAGGACGAAAACAACCATTAGCCAATCTACTTTCGTAAAAGCAGCACATCCCAATAAAAACCATCCTAAAAAAGCGAAAATTATTATTTCGCCCCCATTATAAAAAATATAAGGTGTAAGATAGGCTTGTTGGCAGGCAATAAATGCAATGCTAATAGAAGAAACTAATGCTGTGAAGCCAACTCGTCTAAAAAAAGCATATAGTCCTGATAGACCAATTAATGAACATATAGTGACAGTTAAAGCCGCGGCTTTGCCAATAGAAATTTTTAATAAATTGGCAAAAAAGTATGGTACAAGATATTGCCCGGGTGACCACCATGACATAAAACCGCTATTATTTTTGCTTATGTCAGTGTGATCTGGCTGGGAAATTATATTGAAAACACTTCCCATTTTCATGCTTCTTAATACATTAAATCCCCAACTGGGATCCGGGTATATAGCAGGCGGGTAAATAAAGGCTATTATTCCATTTACTAAAGTAAATAACCCTACGAAAGTCAATATCAGTACAGGTAATTTAGGCTTTATTGACATTAATATAAATGTGTTAATAATTTCACAAAAGAAATCATTTGCAGGTGAAGCTAAATAAAAATAAATTAGGAATTATTATGATTGTTAGTCGATTTGATGAATAACATTATTTGATAGAAAATGCTTAATAAGTTTAAGAATAGTATCGTTATTTCTATTTATGTCGACTCTAATCATTCAAGCGAAGGACGCTTGAATGATTAGAGTTTTAAATGTTCACGCCAAAACCATTTGAGCACATACGATAGTAATGATAAAAGAGTCATTCCTTTCTCTTTTACACCAAGTCAAACTACCCTTTCCTACCCCTCTTTTCTCCAATATCCAGCAAAGTATAGCTTTAAAACAAAATTATCTTTCTCATTATCAACGCATTAAATTATTTTATAAAAAATAAATAGAACTATGTATTGCATATTACTGTATTAAACATATATCTTTGTGACATACAATAAGAAATAAACGCTCCAAAAAGAAATATTAACCTCTACAAGGCATTAACCTTTAACAAACAATAAAATGAAAACAAGCTTTTTTATAGCCGCTTTCTGCCTCCTTTCCCTAAGCATTTTCATTGGATGGGTAAAATTTGAAAGAAACAGCGATGATCTTTCTATTTCTGTATCCGACACCGATGATACTTTTACCTATACCTCCTCATTTAATGAGGATTACACGGGCAGAGTACAGGATTATATTAACCATAGTATAAAGCCAAACGGTCTTTTCAAATCAACACACGATTATTTTGATGTAACAACCACCCTTGCGGATAAAACAGAATTCTATGTAAAAGAGTCGCCAGGTAAACTAAAAATAGAGATCGATAAAAAAAGAAACTCATATGCATCATACATGCGCATAAAAAAGATGTGCGAAGGCTTGAGTAATATTTTAAAAGAGCGTTGAGGGTAGAGATTGGAGGCCAGCGATTAGTTGGGAAAAATCGGGGAGGTCTGAAAGAGGAAATGTTCAAATACACTAATTCAATAATTATAAAAACATATGAAAAAAATCATCCTTACCCTATCCATGCTTGTTGCTTTAGGCACAGTATGCTTTGCACAATGCGATAAAAAAGTTGTGCTTACATCTTCAAAAACAGAACATTTGGACGCTGCGGGCACTGTAATCCGCACGAATGATGAAACAGCCGAGATTGACATCACCAAAACTACGGTGGATATCAGCGTAAATGACGACCATAAAATGAATGGTACCATTACCGATAATACCTGTAACTGGACGGTGCCTTTTAAAGAAGGCAAAAGCGTGATGCATATAAAAATGAGTAACGATAACGGCGAAGAGAAAAAAGTAACCATAACCATTGAAGGTAAAGATGGTAAGGTTACCCTTTTATTTGAGATGGAGGGCGAGCCTGGCGATAGGGTACGAGTTGGGATTGACAAATTTGTGGAAAAGGCTTAGCCTAAATTAACCTCTAAAAACTACATTTTCAGACTTACGAAACTTTAAAAACTTCGTAAGTCTTTCTCCATCTATTTAACGCCTATCACCCTACCCTTTTCATCCAATGTTTCAATAACGGGTTGGTTTTGCTTATTTATGTAGATATTCAGCCGGGGTTTTCCATTTGCGTCATTTAAAAACAGGCCAACTTCTCCGTTTGTATTTTTTCCCACAAAAAGCCTTTGATGTGTAAATCCGGCAGCCTTTAGTTTTTTAATACCATCATTAAATGCATTAGTATCTTTCAGGTTTTTTAATGAATCAAAATAAGCCAGTCGTTTTGATAAAGTAAATTCATCATTTCTGTCCCACATATTAAGCCCATAGCTTCTTACAATTTTATTGCCGTCCTTGTCCTGCTCATATTGCAGCTGCATAATCTGGTCATTTTTATATTGATCGAAAGAATAGGTCATGCTTGCAACGTTTTTATTTCCATCATAAACCAGCCCGCCATCTTCATCTCCTTCATCATTAAAAAATATCATTCCTGCGGGGCGGTCGCGGGTGGGTAAGTCTTTATTATCCATTCTGCCGGGGTGCTGCATTTCTTTGTTGCTGATTACCATCCGCAGCTTTCCGGTCTTTTCAATAATATTTATACGTTCGGCAGTAATTTCTTTATAATGGCCATTATTAAAATTCGGCATATACACTATTAATGCCAACACCACCAGCGTTAATACGATAGCGTAGATTTTTAATATCCTAACTTGCTTGGCTAAATTTTCCATGTGGGTAATAAGCTATTTAATTCTCCTTGTAAACTGTATTAATGCAAAATTTTAAATACAAGCTCTCTCATTAAGCCACCATGGTCGGTATTTGAATCAACGCCTTTGCTTTTTAAATCATACTCTCTCAGGTAGCTTATAATTTGCATGGTTTTACCATAATTATAATTGCGGGCAGCTTGCTCGTAATCCTTTATAAAATATGGGCTGACACCCAGCTCGCGGGCAAGATTTTGCGGGGATTTATCTCTTACATAATGGTAAGTAAGCACCTTGCTGAAGTAGTTGTTCAAATTCCCTAAAACCAGTACTATGGGGTTGGCTTTGGGATTGGCTTCAAAGTAATTGATAATCTGGTTAGCTTTAAAAGCATCTTTTTTAGCCAAGGCAGTCTGCAACTCGAACACATTATATTCTTTGCTTATGCCGATGTTATCGTGAATATGTTTTAGTGTGATCTCCTGCCCTGCCTGTACATTCAGCATCAGTTTTTCGAGCTCATTAGAGATCTTCGACAGGTCATTGCCAAGATATTCAGCCAGCATTAATGAGGCTTGCTGATTTATCTTGTACCCTTTTTCGGCTATAAAACCTTCTACCCAGGCTGGTATTTTGCTATCATATAATGATGCCGATTCGAAAATAAGCCCATTTTTTTCAATGGCTTTGTATGTTTTTTTCCGCTTATCAAATTTGCCGTACTTATAGCAAAAAACCAGGATGGTACTCGCCAATGGATTTTCAAGATAGCTTAATAATGGGTTCATTCCCTTTTTATCAGCATCATCATTTCCCCATTTCATATCCTGGGCTTCTTTAACCAAAACCACCTGGTAATCGGCCATCATCGGGTAACGCTTGGAGGCATTGAGCACAGTCATAATATCCGTATCCTTACCATAAAGGACTGTTTGATTGAAACCTTTTTCGGCTTCGGATAACAGTTTATGCTCTATATGATCGCTAACCAGGTCAATAAAATATGGTTCCTCACCATGCAACAGGTACAGTGGTTTATATTTTCTATTCTTAATATCTTTTATAATGTCGGCAGCATTCATCAGGGTGCAAATTAAGGATTTTTGGTGAGTGATTGATTAGGTTAAGTGGTGAATAGTTGAAATACTATTGGATGCTTTCTTAATCACACGCAACTACTCAATGATCTACTACTCACTATTCACCTTAAACATTAGGATTCCCCTTATAAAATTTCCACTTTCGCATAATGGATTTGCTATTGCCGCTTAACCTGCCTCCATACCCTTTCAAAATAAGTGACCTTAAAGGGCAGTTAACCTTGTTTGATGTGATCAGGAAAAAAAATATCGTTATCACTCCCGAAGAATGGGTGCGGCAACATTTTGTACAATATCTTATCAATCAAAAAAACTACCCGAAAACACTAATAAAGCTTGAAGGCGGACATAAGCTTCACGGAATGGCCAAACGATCCGATATTGTGGTTTATAACTCATCGGGTAGGAAAATCTTATTGGTTGAGTGCAAGGCGCCTTCAGTAGTTGCTGATCAGAAAACCTTCGATCAGGTAGCCAGGTATAATATGGTTCACAAAGTTGAGTTGCTTGCTGTTACCAATGGGTTACAACATTATTATTGCCGCATCGATTTTAATAAACAGGACTATGAGTTTATAAAAGAATTGCCCGACTATAAAGAGCTATGACCATCAACCGTAAGCACCAGGTTTTGAATTTTCTCCATCAAATCTTCAGGTTTAAACGGTTTTGATACGTAATCATTCATTCCCGCATTTAATACCTGTTCTTCAATGTCCAGTAATGCAGTTGCCGTTAATGCAATAATAGGAACTCCGGCTTTCCTTGCATCCGGAAGTTTTCTTATTTCCATTGCTGCATCAAAACCATTCATTACGGGCATTTGTAGGTCCATCAAAATAATATCGAAATTATCCTCCTTAAAAACCTCAATAACGCGTTTACCATTTTCGGCAATGGTTGGTATTATATTCCATTTTGAAAGGAGCTTTTTCATCAGCAAAACATTTACGGGGTTATCTTCAGCAATAAGCATCCTCAGGCTGCTTACCCCATCTGCGTTTTGTAATAAAGAATACTTCGTGCTAACTTCGTTAGTCCGCAGTGTTGGCACCATAAATTTCATATTAAATGAAAAATCGGAACCCTCGCCAAGCTTACTGGAAACATGCATTTGTATGTTTTGCAGTTCCAGTAAACGTTTTACAATAGCCAGCCCCATGCCTGTACCACCGTATTGACGGGTGGTGGTTATTGATTCTTGTGTAAAAGGCTCAAAAATGCTTTGCAGGTTATCCTTATCTATCCCAATACCAGTGTCTTTTACTGTAAAGGTTATAGTTAATTTATTGCCGCGGTCTTCGTGGCAAAAGGCCTTAACATATATATTTCCTTCGCGGGTAAATTTTATAGCATTACTTATCAGGTTAAAAAGTATTTGGGTAAGCCTCGTCGGGTCGCCAAGTAATAACCTGTTATTAAGCGCAGGATCAATTTTAAGATTAAACTTCAGGCCTTTTTCTTCAGCTTTTATCATTTGTGCCCCGCAAATATTATCCAGTAATTCACCCAGGTTAAATTTGATGTTCTCAAATGTTACTTTACCGGCTTCTATCTTATTAAAATCGAGTACATCATTTACAATTGACTGCAGGTTGTTTGCTGATGATTTCAATACATTAAGGTTTTCTCTTTGATCGGCTCTTGGGTTAGCCATTATCATCAGGTTACTCATACCAACAATAGCATTAAGCGGCGTACGAATCTCATGCGACATGGTAGCCAAAAACTCGGTTTTTATCTGCGACGATTTTTCAGCCTTTTCAATTGCCAAAGCCAGCCTGCTATTCAGGGTTGCCTGTTCATCACTGGTTTCTTTAAGCTGTTTTATATTCTTAAAAAATGCCGTATAAAAATGACTATGAATAAAAACAATAATTATAAAATTGGCAAACATGCTGATGATGATCGTTGACTGATCAATACTTTCGGGCCTGAGCGGAATGAAATAGCTTTCATTGTATTCGAGCACATAAAATCCCATTACCGGGATAATGTTTATAAGGGAATAGGCCAAACCCCAGCTTTGACCAAGCATATAATAACTGAATATTACTACCAGTAATATTACCTGGATGGTAATAACATCAACCTTTTGAATAACGATGAAGACATTGCTTAAATTGACAAGCGTTGCTATAATAAGCAACGCATGCGATACGTAACGCCATTGAGGTCGGTAAGTGAGATATTTAAATAAAACAACCACACAAACCAATACAACACCAGAGGTAATTGTAAGTAAATCGAGGTGTTGAAAATAAACGCTGATGAATAACCCGGCAACCGCAACGAATACTATATAGAAGCCATAATACAGCAAACGGATACGTGCCTGATCGAGTATGGACTGGTCATTCGAGATTATATTATTAATAGAAAAATTGAAAAAACCTGCGTCCTTACTCATTAAAATATCAGAGTTATCTGTTAAAGTTGCTTATAAAAAATAGGAATAGCAAGGAGAAAAAATTGGTGCCCTGCTCATAAATAATTTATCGCAAACTTATATGCAATTAGCAAGCCAAAGCAGCCAGGCTATTTTCCAGTATTTTCAGTTTAGCTTCCGCGTCAGCTTTTTTCTTTAATTCAATTTCAATTATTTCAGGCTTTGCATTGCTCATAAACCGTTCGTTCCCTAACTTTGAGTTAACCGATTTTAAAAATCCGTCTAAATACTCTTTCTCTTTTTTCAGGCGCTCACACTCAGCCAGTGGGTCTATGGTTTCATTAAGTGGCACATAGAACTCATCCGTAGATACCATGAAACCAGCGGCTTGACTAATTTTGTCGGTAACAAAATCAAACGCGTCGATGTTCCCTAATTTGGTAATTATTAATTCGTAATTTTTATATGGGACATTTGAATTTGCTTTTACAGAAAGTGCCAGCTTTTCTTTGGGTGGAATTTGTTTTCCGTTACGAATATTACGAACCTGGGTTATGATCTGTTTCACAATCTCAACATCGTCCAAAAGCCGTGTATTTATTTGCCCATATTTCGGTAATTGGGCAATGATGCAGCAATCAAATTCAGCACGTTCTCCAAACAGCTCATCATGCCACAGCTCTTCCGAAATAAATGGCATAAAAGGATGAAGTATCTTTAAGATGTTTTCGAAAAATGAAATAGTTGCTGTATATGTTTCCGCATCTATAGTTTGCTTTTCAACCCCTTGCTGATAAACCGGCTTAATCATTTCCAGATACCAGGCACAAAAGTCGTCCCATACCAGTTTGTAGGTGGTCATTAATGCTTCCGACAGGCGGAACTGATCAAAGTTGCTTTCAATTTCGGTTAAAGCCTGGTTGAACCTGCTCCCGAACCAGTCAATAGCTACCTGGTTATTATTTGCAAGGCTTTCATCCACCTCCCAACCCTTTACCAGTTTAAAGGCATTCCAAATTTTATTGGCAAAATTCCGGCCCTGCTCGCAATAACTTTCATCGAACATCAGGTCATTCCCGGCAGGAGAGCAAAGCAGCATCCCTACCCTAACGCCGTCGGCCCCAAACTTTTCTATCAAATCTAAAGGATCTGGCGAGTTGCCTAACGATTTTGACATCTTACGCCCGAGCTTGTCCCGAACAATCCCGGTGAGGTAAACATTCTTAAAAGGAGCTTCACCCCTAAACTCGTGTCCGGCCATTATCATCCTGGCTACCCAGAAAAACAGGATCTCGGGCGCAGTAACCAAATCATTGGTTGGATAATAGTAATTTATGTCGGCATTGTTTGGATCTTTAAACCCATCAAATACCGATATAGGCCAAAGCCATGATGAAAACCAGGTATCAAGCACGTCTTCATCCTGAACAAGGTCTTCAAATTTGAGATCTGAGATTTGAGACTTGAGACTTTTTGCTTCTTCAAACGCTTCTTCGCGGGTTTTGGCGATCACAAACTGACCGTTTGGTAAATACCACGCTGGAATCTGTTGTCCCCACCACAGCTGACGACTAATAGTCCAGTCGTGGACATTCTCCATCCAATGGCGATAAGTATTTACAAATTTTTCGGGGATCAACTTTATATCGCCTTTCAAAACAGAATCCAAAGCAGGTTTAGCCATTTCTTCCATCTTGCAAAACCATTGCATAGAAAGTTTAGGCTCTATAGCTGCATCCGTTCTTTCCGAAAAACCAATCTGCGATTTATAGTCTTCAACCTTATCCAGGTAGCCCTCGGCTTCTAATAACGCAGCTATTTTTTTCCGGGCGGCAAAACGATCTTCACCAACCAGTATCTGCGCTTTTTCGTTAAGTGTCCCGTCGTCGTTTAAAATATCAATAACAGGAAGGTTATGTTTTTGGCCGAGTTCATAATCATTCAAATCATGTGCAGGGGTCACTTTTAAGCAACCTGTACCAAAATCCATTGTTACATATTCATCTGTAATAATGTTAATCGCTTTATCAATCAGAGGAATGCGAACTTGGCGTCCATGTAAATCAAGATACCTAGGATCATTAGGGTTAACACAAATTGCTGCATCAGCCATTATTGTTTCTGGACGAGTTGTAGCGATGGTAAGATAGTCTTGAGTCTGAAGTCCTGAGCCTGAAGTCAAATCCTGACTCGAGACTTTAGACTCTGGACTTACGACTTTATAGCGTATATAATATAATTTCTGATTTACTTCTTTACGAATAACTTCCTCATCACTAACTGCGGTTTTTCCTTGTGGGTCCCAGTTTACCATGCGTACACCGCGATAAATCAATCCCTTTTTATAAAGATGTATAAACGTATCAATTACTGCTTCCGACAGATCGTCTTCCATAGTAAACCGCGTACGGTCCCAGTCGCAGGATGCACCGAGTTTTTTTAGCTGATCCAGTATGATGCCGCCGTATTTTTCTTTCCATTCCCAGGCATAGCTCAAAAACTCTTTGCGGGTTAAATCTTTCTTGCTGATACCGCGCTCTTTAAGCATAGCAACCACTTTTGCTTCGGTTGCAATGCTGGCATGGTCGGTACCAGGTACCCAACAGGCGTTTTTGCCTTTCATACGAGCACGGCGGACTAATACATCCTGTATGGTATTGTTCAACATATGCCCCATGTGAAGCACACCAGTGACATTTGGCGGCGGGATCACTATTGTATATGGCTCGCGTTCATCAGGCACCGATTTAAAAAAATCGTGCTTTAACCAGTAACTGTACCACTTTTCTTCAGTCTCTTTGGGCAGGTATGTTTTAGAAATACTCATAAGGGCGCAAATTTAATAAAAGAAAGTCCATAGTCGATAAACCATAGTCCATAGTTTTTTGAGGAAAACAAATCAACACGTGAAAAGAGCAAGCATTCCTCTTTTTCGTTATATCTATGAACTATTGACCATGGTCTATTGACTTCTCATTCCCTGCCACAATATTTTTACAATTAAACAGTTACCCTTATATACACTTCACAGGCTATGAAAACATTGCCATTACACCGCTTTTTACTCGAAATGTTAAAAAGAGCGCGATCATCTTTCTTAATAAAGTGGTTTAACCGCTAATATTATCACTTGTCCGTTTGCAGGCATCATCCATAATTTGCTAACTTTAGTTTTTAAGTAACTGACATATGATATTTAATACAAAAAACTTAATGCTGATGGGTTTGGTGTGCCTGTCGGCGGGCGCTTTTGCGCAAAACGGCAAAAAAATTAAGGATAAGCCGAAAACACCAAATATTTCCCTGGATCTCAAAAAGTATATCGACCCTGCTAACATGGATCAGTCCGTTAAGCCGGGGGATGATTTTTTTGAATATGCCAACGGCGCATGGGTGAAAAACAATGCCATCCCTGCCAAGGAGACCCGCTGGGGCAGCTTTGGTATTTTGCATCAGGAAAATACAGACAGACTGAAAGGCATTTTGAACGAGGTAAGCAAAACCCCTGGTCAGCCAAAGGGCAGTCTGAAGCAACGGGTAGGCGATCTCTATGCCAGTGGTATCGATAGTGTAGCAATTGAAAAACGTGGCTACGACCCGATAAAACCCGACCTTGAACGGGTATCTAAGGTAATTGATCTTGATGGTGTTGTCCGCGAAGCAATTTATGAGCGTACACATGGGGTTGGTAGTCCATTGTTTGGTTTTGGGGTTGGACAGGATTCCAAACACCCTACTGTGAATATATTAAGTTTTGGACAAGGCGGCACCAGCTTGCCTGATAGGGATAATTACCTAAAATCGGACGAGCGTACCAAAAAGATACAGGCAGCTTATAAGCAGTATATTATAAGCCTGTTCAAGCTGACCGGTACGAGTGATGCTGACGCTGCTAAGAATGCCGAGACTATCTTCAACATTGAAACAGCTTTTGCAAAAGCCCAGTTGAGCCGCGTTGCTATGCGCGACCCCAATAAAACTTATAACAAGCTTTCGGTAAAGGATTTTGGTGCTCTTACACCGCATTTGAAATGGAATGATCTGCTGCCGCTGATGAGTATACATGGGCAGGATACTATAATTGTTTCTTCTCCTGATTTCTATAAATCAACAGATGCACTCCTTGCCTCAACCCCGGTTGATGACTGGAAAACTTACCTTACCTGGAACGTGCTGAAAGGTTCGGCATCGTCGTTAAGCTCAGCATTTGAAAAGGCAAGCTTTAATTTCAGCAGTGCGCTAAGCGGGCAAAAAGTTCAGGCTCCGCGTGATGAGCGTATGTCTAATCTGGTAGACGGTAGCTTGGGTGAATTGCTCGGTCAGATCTATGTAGAGAAGTATTTCCCGCCTGCAGCAAAAGAATCTATGTTAAAACTGGTAAATAATCTTAAAGCTACTCTTGCTGAACGCATCCAGGGCCTTGTATGGATGAGTGCAGAAACAAAGGCCCGCGCCCTTAAAAAACTGGCTGCATTTACAGTGAAGATAGGCTATCCGGATAAATGGCAAAATTATGATGGCCTGGAAATAGATCGTGATGATTATGCAGGAAACCTTCGCCGTATTTCATTGTGGCGTTATAACTATAATGTTAGCCAGCTTGGCAAACCTGTTGACAAAACCCGTTGGGGCATGAGCCCGCCAACTGTGAACGCGTATTACAGCCCTACCAATAATGAGATCGTTTTCCCTGCCGGGATACTACAGTTCCCATTCTTTGATTTCAGAGCTGACGATGCCGTGAATTATGGCGGCATAGGCTCGGTAATAGGCCACGAAATGACTCATGGATTTGACGATCAGGGCCGGCAGTATGATGCCGACGGTACACTACGTGATTGGTGGACAAAGGATGATGCCGACAAGTTTAAATTCCGTGCCGACCAAGTAGTGAATCAATACAATCAATTCACTGTTGTTGATACCATCCATGTTAACGGGAAACTTACACTGGGTGAAAACCTTGCAGATCTTGGCGGTTTAAATGTAGCTTATGCTGCCTTTAAGAAAACCAAAGAAGGGCATTCACAAACTAAAATTGATGGTTTTACACCCGACCAGCGTTTCTTCCTTTCATGGGCACAGGTTTGGAGAAGCTCGCAAAGGCCTGAATCTGCCGCACAGCGTATTTTAACAGACCCACACTCGCCTGAGCAATACCGTACCAATGCCCCTATAACCAATATTGATGCATGGTATAAGGCGTTTAATATTAAGCCGGGTGATAAAATGTATAAGAAACCTGAAGACAGAACCAAGATTTGGTAGTCCGCGTAGTTATTTAAAATGTTAAGTCGAAGCCTGCTGAAAAGCGGGCTTTGTTTTTATTTCTCTATTGTATTGGTTTACTATTAATTTATTGAATACATAAACCGTAAATTTGCCTTATCTATTCTATGAATAATTTAAAAATGAACAAATCTCTGATTTTTTCCGTCTTACTTATTAACCTGTTAATTACCAGCGCTTATGCCCAGGATAAAAAAGTAGCAGTTGTTACATTTTATGCTGTTAATCAAATTGGCTTGCCTGATTTCGGATCAGTAGCAGCGGCAGCAAGGTTAGCGAGCGATCCTGATTTTAATTTAAGACCTATGTTGAAAAAATTCCATGATCAGTTTTTCGGAGATTATTCAAAAGGCTTTCCATTTCAGTTTTTACCCGAAAGTGAAGTTTTTAATAACGAAGCCTATAAAACTTTTATTCCAGAACAGGGAAAGGTTAGTGTTAGCGATATGCTAAAAAGTAGTGGATATACTGCAATAAAAGGATACCAGGTAGTATTGCCGGTAAAAGGGGATAGTAATGAGAAGAACCTGTTAAAGATGTTTGACCAATGCGACGGCATAATGGAGGTGTATGTAAATTTTGACCTTGAAGCAAAAGGATTTGGAGGTATGGGACTGGTTAAGGTTGATGCACATGCGACTATTGTATTATTTAACAAGAATGGTGACAAGGTATTTTCTATAAATGAACATGCTTTGTCGAAGAATGAAGGCGCACTTATTGCCGGATTACCTTCAATTACCCCAAAAAAGATATTGCCATTGTGCGAAAGCGCTTTGGACGAACTGATCCCGGTGTTGCAAAATGATATGCCTAAAATGGTAAAAAAGGCTAATGCAAAGTTGTAATTAACACGTTTAGCGATTAAAATTCCCGAAGATCTAAAAAGTATATTTTATAAAAAATGTTGTCATTTCGAACGACAGAGAGAAATCTTCTGCAGTTAACGATGGCGCCATGCAAGTAGCCGACTCACATATTGCAGAAGATTTCTCCTCGTTCCTCGTTCGAAATGACATTCGGGGTTGTTCCTTTGTTAAAGTTTATCTTTTAATAGGTTAAACAGCTAATTCAATTTAACAATGATCTTCCCGAATGATTTGCCGCTTTCGAGATGTTTAAATGCTTCCTGAACTTTTTCGACAGGATAAACAGAATCAATTACAGGTTTAATATTATTAACCTCAACAGCTTTTACCAAATTTTCAAAATCCTCTTTGCTGCCAACTGAATATCCCTGCAGACGGATATAGTTCATGATAATGAGTGAAGCATCAAAAGATAGTTTGCCGCCTGTTAAAAAGCCGATAATCCCTATGTAAGCGTGCTCTTTACACGATAGAATAGATTGAATTATAGATTCGCTTCCCCCAACATCTATCGTAAAATCCACACCTGTTCCACCATTTAAACGTTTTACATCCTTGCTCCATTCGGGGTTCTTTTTATAATTAAAAACCTGATGAGCGCCAAGGGTTTTCAACCTATCCAGCTTTTCATCAGTGCCTGAGCTTGCAATTACTTTTGCACCTAATGCCACAGCTATTTGAAGCGCAAATAAAGATACGCCTCCGCTTCCCTGGGTTAAAACGGTTTGCCCTGCTTGTATGTGTGCATTGGAAACCAAATTTGTCCAGGCAGTTAAGCCACTTACGCTAAGGGTAGCCGCTTCTTCATCGGTAAGGTTTTCGGGTGAGGCAACCAGCGCATCCTCGGGAACAGCAACATACTCGGCAAGTGTACCGGGGGTTTGCAAGCCTACGCGAATTGCATTTGTTTCGGGAGTTATATTTCCTGCCATCCATTTTTGTACAAAATGCAGCATTACCCTGTCGCCAGTTTTCCATTTGGTAACATCAGTCCCTACACTTTCTACAATTCCGGCACCTTCGGAAACCGGAATATGTGGTAATTTTAAATCGGGGATAATAGAACCCTTTATCATCTGCAAGTCCAGGTACTGAAGTGCAGCAGCTGTGATACGAACCAGTACTTCTCCTGATTTTATAGATGGTTTGTGTATTTCTGATAATGTTAAATTCTCAATCCCGAATTTGGTAATCTGTACTGTTTTCATTTATGTTGCCTTGTGTGTATATAACAACAACTATAAAGAAGTATTTGTTAGATGCAAAACATTAATTCCTAGAATATCGCCTCAGCAATCTTCTTAGTTGGTCCTGGGTTACTCATGGTATAAAAATGGAGCACAGGTACACCAAAGTCCATTAATTCTTTACACTGATTGATCATCCATTCAATGCCGGCTTCTTTCACTTCCTTTTCTGATTTGCAGGCATGCACAGCATCACTTAAGTCTTCGGGTATATCAATGTGGAATATTTTTGGCAGATTGATCAGTTGCTTTGACGAGGTAATTGGCTTTAAGCCCGGAATGATAGGCACATTGATTCCATTTTGCCTGCATTGCTTTACAAACTCAATATATTTTTGATTATCAAAAAACATCTGGGTTACAATAAACTGGGCCCCCATATCAATCTTCTGTTTCAGATATTTAAAATCTGTTTTTAGATTAGGCGCTTCAAAATGTTTTTCGGGATAACCTGCTACACCAATACAGAAGTTGGCATTTACAACTTCATGGTCTTCATATAAATATTTACCATTATTCATATCGGCCACCTGCTGCAACAGGTCTGTAGCATAAGCATGACCACCAGGAGTAGGTATAAAAGAAGTATCGGCATGGCGTGCATCACCACGTAAAACCAGCACGTTGTCTATCCCTAAAAACTGAAGGTCTATCAGGGCATTCTCGGTCTCTTCTTTTGTAAAGCCTCCGCAGATCAGGTGAGGCACGGCATCAACTTTATACCTGTTCATGATAGCTGCACATATAGCAACCGTTCCAGGGCGTTTCCGGTAAGCTACTTTTTCGAGCAAGCCATTATCATGCTGTTTATAGATATAGTCTTCCCTGTGATAAGTTACATCAATAAATGGTGGCTTAAACTCCATCAAAGGATCGATAGCGTCGTAAATACCCTGTATGCTTTGCCCCTTTACCGGTGGTAAAAGTTCAAAAGAGAATAGCGTTTTGCCTTTGGCGTTAGCAATATGTTCAGTTATCTTCATCGTGATCCTATTCGGGTCAAATATTTAGTAGTATTTATAATCTTGTCATTGCGAGGAACGAAGCAATCTCGAACTGTTCAGGGCGATTATGCAAAGCCATGAGATTGCTTCGTTCCTCGCAATGACAAATTTTTTAATAATTTATGTTCGGTCCCAGCCATTTTTCCATCTCTTCCAATGGCATATTCTTCCGTATAGCATAGTCCTCAACCTGATCTTTGCTGATCTTTCCTAAACCAAAATAGCGTGCCTGCGGATGGGCAAAGTAAAAACCGCTTACAGATGCAGCCGGTGTCATGGCAAGGCTTTCGGTAAGGTGCATTTGCGCGTTATCTTCGGCTTTCAGCAATTCAAACAGCGTAGTTTTCTCCGTATGATCCGGGCATGCGGGGTAACCTGGTGCCGGGCGTATACCTTGATATTCTTCTTTAATCAGGTCATCAGTACTTAGGTGTTCTCCTTTAGAGTAACCCCAGTACTCTTTACGCACCAGTTCGTGCATTTTTTCAGCAAAAGCTTCTGCCAGTCTATCGGCAAGGGCTTTAGCCATTATACTGTTATAATCGTCGTAATCAGCTTCAAATTTGGCGACCAGCTCGTCGCATCCAATACCGGATGTTACCGCAAATCCGCCGAAATAATCCGGAACATCACTTTCTTTTGTAGCTATAAAATCGGACAGTGCGTAATATGGATCGCCTTTAACTTTTTCAGTTTGCTGGCGTAAAGTATGGATGCGGGTTAAAAGCGTTTTACGGGTTTCATCCGTATATAATTCAATATCATCACCCACACTGTTAGCAGGCCAGAAACCTATTACGCCATTAGCCTTTAACAGTTTTTCATCAACAATCTTTTTTAACAATACCTGTGCATCGTCATAAAGCTTTTTGGCTTCATCGCCCACAAACTTATCTGCAAATATTTTTGGATAGCTGCCCCGTAATTCCCAGGTATGGAAAAATGGTGTCCAATCAATGTATGGCACTAGCTCTTCAAGCGGAAAACCTTCAAAAACTTTAGTGCCTGTAAAGGTTGGTTTTGGAGCAACATCGCCATCCAGGCTGATCTGAAACTTTGCATTTCGTGCATCTTCAATGCTTGCAAAACGCTTATCCGATTTTTTATTTGCATGAGCCTCTCTGGCTTTTGCGTATTCATCTTTAATGCTTTGTATATAAGCGTCTCTATTATCCTTGCTCATCAAATTGCTGCACATAGTAACGCTTTTTGAAGCATCAATACCATGTATTACCGGGCCCGAATAATTAGGATCGATCTTCACCGCAGCATGTATGCGCGATGTAGTGGCCCCACCAACAAGCAACGGAATGGTAAACCCTTCGCGCTCCATTTCCTTGGCAAAATGAACCATTTCATCCAGCGAAGGTGTGATTAGTCCACTAAGGCCGATTATATCTACATTTTGCTTTTTAGCTTCCTCAATTATTCTTTGTGCCGGAACCATTACACCAAGGTCAATGATTTCAAAGTTATTGCAGGCTAAAACAACACCTACAATATTTTTTCCAATGTCGTGTACATCGCCCTTCACAGTAGCCATTAATATTTTGCCTGCGTTAGCCCTGCTTCCGCTGGAATCTTCTCCCGCGTCAATAACCCTTTGTTTTTCCAGCTCGATGAATGGCAGTAAATAAGCAACGGCCTTTTTCATTACACGGGCAGATTTTACTACCTGCGGTAAAAACATTTTGCCGGCGCCAAACAAATCCCCCACTATATTCATACCATCCATTAACGGACCTTCTATTACCTCGAGCGGTTTAGCATAAGCCAGTCTCGCTTCTTCCACATCATCATCAAGGTATTCAATTATACCTTTTACCAATGCGTGCGATAAACGTTCACTAACAGTTCCTTTACGCCACTCCTCGTCCCTTACAACCTCTTTTCCTTTGCTTTTTATAGTGTCGGCAAATTCAACCAGGCGTTCGGTAGCATCCGGACGGCGGTTTAACAATACATCTTCAACAAGCTCCAATAAATTCTTCGGAATTTCTTCATAAACCTCCAGCATCCCGGCGTTTACAATACCCATATCCATACCCGCCTTAATAGCATGGTAAAGAAAAGCTGAGTGCATTGCCTCCCGCACGGTATTGTTACCACGGAAAGAGAAGGAAATATTACTTACCCCACCGCTAACTTTGGCATATGGCAGGTTTTGTTTTATCCAGCGGGTGGCTTCAATAAAATCAACGGCATAGTTATTATGTTCCTCAAGTCCGGTGGCTACGGTTAATATGTTTGGATCGAAAATGATATCCTGAGGAGGGAAACCTACTTCGTTCACCAAAATATCGTATGATCGTTTACAGATCTCGATACGACGCTGCAATGAATCGGCCTGGCCGGTTTCATCAAACGCCATTACTACTGTTGCTGCGCCGTAACTTAATATTTTGCGGGCCTGTTCTTTAAACTTTTCTTCACCTTCTTTTAATGAGATAGAGTTAACTATCCCCTTACCCTGGATGCACTTTAAACCAGCTTCAATAACCGTCCATTTGGATGAGTCGATCATGATAGGCAGTTTGGCAATATCAGGCTCGGAGGCTACGAGGTTTAAAAACTTAACCATCACCGCTTCCGAATCAATCATCCCCTCGTCCATGTTGATGTCAATAACCTGCGCCCCTCCTTCTACCTGCTGGCGTGCAACAGTTAAAGCAGCTTCATAATCTTCAGCTAAAATAAGCTTGGAGAATTTTGGCGAACCGGTAATATTAGTACGTTCGCCCACATTTACAAAGATACTTTCAGGGGTTATGGTTACCGCTTCAAGTCCGCTTAAGTGCATGTTAGGCTCAAGCTGCGGGATCAGGCGCGGCGGATATTTTGCCGCTTTTTCGGCAATGCACTTAATGTGCTCTGGTGTAGTGCCACAACAGCCGCCAACAATGTTAACCAGTCCGCTTTTTATAAAATCATCAACCTGGTGGGCTGTTTCGTGTGCAGTTTCATCATATTGGCCAAACTCATTTGGTAAGCCAGCATTCGGATATGCTGATATATACACATCAGCCTTTTCGGATAATTCAGCAAGGTGCGGCCTCATTTCTCTAGCCCCCAAAGCACAGTTCAAACCTACAGAAAGCAAGTTGGCGTGACTCACTGAATCCCAGAAAGCCTCAACCGTCTGTCCGGACAGGGTACGGCCAGATGCATCAGTAATAGTGCCGGAGATCATGATAGCGCCTAAGCCTCTAAAAGGTGCGTAATCTTTACCTGCAGCCCTGCACTCATTTCTATACCTGTCTATTGCAAATAGTGCTGCTTTAGCATTCAGCGTATCAAATATCGTTTCAACAATTAACAGGTCTGCACCGCCATCAACAAGGCCGCGTACCTGATCATAATAAGCTTCAGCCAGATCATCAAATGTAACAGCACGGTAACCGGGATCATTAACGTCGGGAGACAGAGAAGCCGTACGATTAGTTGGACCTATTGCCCCGGCAACAAAACGCGGCTTATTTGGTGTTTTCTTAGTGTATTCGCCGGCAACTTCACGGGCAATGCGGGCACCTTCATAGCTCAGTTCATAAGCCAGCTCTTCCAGATGATAATCAGCAAGTGAAATGCGCTGGGTGCTAAACGTATTGGTTTCAATAATATCAGCACCTGCATCCAGATATTCGGCATGAATAGCCTTAATCACATCGGGGCGAGTTATATTCAGCAGGTCGTTATTGCCCTGCAAATCAGAAGCATGGTCGCGAAAACGCTCGCCACGAAAATCCGCCTCAGACAACTGGTACCTTTGTATCATGGTACCCATTGCTCCGTCAATTACCAGTATGCGTTTCTCTAATTCTTTTCTAATATCCATATTATGATTTCACCGATTATTTGATGATTTCACCGATTATTTGATATGATTTACTGATTTTTTGAAAATGATTTAACTGATTTGATTTTATCAGTGCAACCATCAAATAATCGGTGAAATCATTAACCAATCTGTGTAATCGTCAAAAAAAAAGCTTATCTCGAAAAGTCGGCGTTATGTTGACTTTCGCTTATCTTTCCTGAAGGTTTTAACCGTTTCAAGTAGAATGTAGCACCTTGTAAGTACAGGTTGCTAAGACATCGCAGGGTCTAATCCCTCCGTCTTTCTCCATAAGCAACGCAAAGATGCGTAATAAACAATTAATATGCAATAGTTGCTTTACGCGTACTTCGATTTGATAAGCATTATTAATTTTATGACATAAAAAAAGCTGTCCAGCTTTCGGCGGACAGCTTTTAATAAATAATTTGTTACTTATTATCTTCTGCTGCCGAAAATACGCAGCATTGACATGAATAGGTTAATAAAGGTTGTATAAAGCACATAAGCGCCAATTATCACTAATTTTTTCGACTCAGCCGAACCATATTCAATACCAGCACCAATGCGTTTCAGCATTTGCATATAGTAAGCGGTAAGCCCTATCATCAGTGCTACAAATACAAAGCTTATTATGTACGATAATTGAGCACTACCCATAAAGAAGTTTACAAGGCTTACTACAAAAGCACCAATAAATATCATGTAAAGTATAGAGCCAAATTTTGTCAGATCCATTGAAGTTGTATACCCAGCCACAGCCATTATACCAAATATAAGTGCTGAACTTAAGAATACACCAAATATTGATGATGCAGTATAAATAAGGCCAATTACACTTAAACTAACACCAATAGCTACCGCATAGGCAATAAATAATGTTAATATTGCAGTGTAAGAAAGGCGGTTAAAGCCAAAATTCATCACCAGGGCAAAAGCAAGCGGAGAAAACACAGCCACATAACCTAAACCAGTAAATCCACCCCTCACAGGATCGATTATAAGGGTCATTAGCTCGAGGTGCGTTGCAAATTCAAAAGCAACAAAGGCAGATATACCCAGGGCCGCAAACATCCACATAAATACTTTAGCCATGTATTTGCGGGAAGCATCAGCATCATTAATTTGTATTACGTTATCATAAACGTAGTCGGGATTATTACTTTCCATTTTTATTTTAAAATTTATTATTCAAATGTAAATATAGATATGAGAATTTGGATATATGGGTTGAGATTTTTTAATACTTCATCTCCGTTTAATCCATTTCACATAATAACGCTAATATCTCAAATCTCGTACCTGATATTTAATTCAGCCGTTTTGTCAGTTGTTCTTCAACTTTTTTAAATACCTGTATGGGTTTTAAGGTACGCCAGGCAAGGTCATCCAGTACCCCACCAAAATTGATATAGTAATCGATATTGTTTCGTTTAAATTCTTCTATTACGTGGTCCCTGAAATTGATCCCGGCTATCCAGCCATCCTCCACATCCTGGAACCATTCTTCATAATAACAATCATCCGAAGAGTGAAAATTCAGTACATTCTCCCCAATCAAAATAAAATGATTGATGCCGTTATCAACCATCAGTTCGATGATCTCGCGTTTAAGCATCATAATATCATTATTTATGGCATCGTTCCACTCGCCAATAAATTCAATAATGGAGTAACCTTTTTCATAGTCGGCAAATAACACCTTCATATATAAAGTGTTGGAGCCAAACGAATCCCATTGCGGATGAAGCAGGTAGTTATACACCTGTTTATCAAATTCAAACTCGTTATACTGAGTTGCATAAAACGGAGAATATTCATCCTCTGCTGCAACATAATCATCGCGCCATTTATAATATGGTTCTATCTCGTGCATGTTCGCCCCTCTGAATCTCCCCTAAAGGGGAGGCTGTAAATTTTATTTTTTATTAATTTCTTCATCCGTACATCTGCATACTCACACATCCGCACATTATTTCTCCAGGCTGTCTACCGCTTTCCTTACGCTTCCGTGTTTTTTAAGCAGATCGGCGGCCGCTTGTTCATTCAGGCCGGTTTCGCTCATTACCATGCGGGTTCCACGATCGACCAGCTTATTATTGGTCAGTTGCATATCTACCATTTTATTCCCCTTTACCCTTCCAATCTGTATCATTACGCTGGTGCTCAGCATATTCAAAACCAGTTTTTGTGCCGTTCCAGCCTTCATCCTGGTCGACCCAGTTAAAAACTCGGGACCGGTAACTACTTCAACAGGGTATTTTGCTACGGCAGCAACAGGGCTGCCACTATTGCAAACAATACAACCCGTGGTAATATTGTACTCATTTGCCTTTTTTAAGCCCCCTATAACATAAGGTGTAGTGCCTGAAGCTGCTATGCCAACCAGTACATCTTTTTCATTAATTTGAAACTCTGAAAGATCAATCCAGGCTTGTTCGGTATCATCTTCTGCAAATTCAACCGCCTTTCGTATGGCAAAGTCTCCTCCGGCTATTATGCCTACCACCATATCGAATGGAACACCAAATGTTGGCGGGCATTCTGAAGCATCTACCACGCCTAACCTACCGCTTGTTCCTGCACCAATATAAAAAAGCCGCCCCCCCTCCTTCATTTTAGCAGCAGTTATGGTTGCCAGTTTTTCTATTTGGGGCAAGGCCTTTTCTACAGCCAACGGCACGGTCTGATCCTCTTTATTTATATTTTGAAGGATCTCCAAAACAGGCATTTGCTCCAGGTTATTATAACGCGATTCCTTTTCGGTAGTGCTTTCCATTTAAGGCAAATAAATTTTTAACAAAATTCGGGAAAAATATTGAAAGATGTGAGATATGAGACGCGAGATACGAGATAATAAAAAATAAGACTCCGTCTCAAATCTCATATCTCACGTCTCATATCTCCCTGTATTTAACTAACTTTGTAACTATTAGTACAATATGAAGAGGGCTGCAGGTATAATTTTCAGGACGATGGTATTGGTTTTGCTGGGTATTGCCATTGGTATATTTATCAGCGACCGGAATTTAATGAGCCGCAGCCTTGGCCTTACCATAGATGATAATGATAAAATATCAAGGGTTTTATCATTGGTAAAGCACAATTATGTCGATTCTGTAAATGTCGACAGCATTGAAGGGGCAACAGTTAATGCCATGCTGCAAAACCTCGACCCACATTCGCTTTATTTACCCGAACAAAGGGCAACTTCAATAAACGAAGGACTGTCTGGCGGTTTTACCGGAATAGGATTAGAATATCAGTTATTACGCGATACACTTGTTATCACGCAAATTTATTCAGGCGGCCCTGCAGCAGTAGCTGGCTTGAAATCGGGTGATAAAATTATAAATGTAGGCAAGAGGAAGTTTTCGGGCACGCATCTTACTGTTGAATATGTGAACAAAACCCTGCGTGGCGAAAAAAATTCAACGCTAACCGTTGCTGTTGCCCGGCCAGGTTCATCAGTAACCAGGCAATACATTTTAAAACGGGGTTATGTAAACACAAGCAGTCTTGATGCTTCCTACATGGTAGCTCCTGATGTTGGTTATATCAAGATCAGCAAGTTTGCATTAACCACTGATGCCGATTTCAGGGCAGCTTTAGTCAAACTAAAAACAAGCGGTATGCAAAAGCTGGTGCTCGACCTGAGGGAAAATGGTGGAGGTTATCTTAATACTGCTACCGCGCTTGCTGATGAGTTTTTAAAGAAAGACAAGCTGATTGTTTATACCAAAGGTGTACATGAAGAACGCAGGGATTATTTAGCTACTGATTCAGGCGTATTCCAGGATGGTAAATTAGCTGTAATGATTGATGAATATTCAGCCTCAGCAAGTGAAATATTAGCCGGGGCCCTGCAGGATCTTGACAGGGCTGTTATAGTTGGCCGCAGATCTTTTGGTAAAGGGCTTGTACAGCAGCAATTTCCGTTTAACGACGGATCGGCTGTTAACCTAACAATCGCCAGGTATTACACGCCTTCGGGTAGATCGATCCAGAAATCGTACAGAGCAGGGGTTGATAGTTATCACAATGAAATAGCCGAAAGGATGCGGAAAGGGGAACTATTCTCAGCCCAAAGCAACATGGATGACAGCATTTTTAAGCGACCATCGCCCTACCGCACAGTTAGCGGCAGAAAAGTATTTAGCGGCGGTGGCATAATGCCTGATATTTTTGTGCCTGCAGACACTACAGAAAACACCAACCTGCTCCAGCAATTAGGCGACCAGCAACTTTTTACAGCTTATACTATTGATAAATTGCAGCCAACGTTAAATAAATTCAGTTCCGCCGATGCATTTATAAAAGAATACAAGGTGAACAATAATGACGTTGACAGCTTTATTTTATATGCCTCTCAAACTATCCGTGAAATGGACTCGCACGAGATAATGATCTCCAGGCCTACCATTAAAACAATGATAAAAGCAGCCGCCGCCCGTTTTAAATGGGGTGAGAATGCCTATTTCGAAGCCGTTAACAGCGATGATGTAACGCTTGCCAAAGCAGTTGCTGCAGTGAAATAATTACCGTACAGTACTTAAATATCATGATTTGACGCGTCTTCGGCCATATCAATAATCACGTTATCTAATCGTTCCAATTCGGCTTGCAGATATTTAAGTATTTCATCATCTGATGGATTATCAGCCAGCATTGCAGCCAATCCTTTTAAGTTTGCCAGTGGGCTGCGTATCAGGTGCGATTGCTTCCAGGCCATATCCTTAATACTATTTATATGATCCTGGATCCGTTCATAAGCGGCTTTCAGGTTATCTTCCGAATTTTTCCTTTCGGTAATATCTGATAGTGCCAGCATTAAGCCAAATATTTCATTCTTATCGTTAGTTATGGGGAATAACCTTGTATAAAACCAAAGTACCAAGCCATTAGATTGCGGGTAATTAATTTCATAACTTATGTTTCGCCCTTTTAACACCTCGCCGGCATAATTTATAAATTGGGGAAATCTTTCAGGCGGAAAATAATCAGCAAGCTGGTCTCCTTTAGATGGCCTATGGTTATACTGACTATTTACAAATTTAACCGCCATCTGATTAAAGGCCATTACGTTAAGATTTTCGTCTAACAGCGCATAAGCAGTATCGGTAGTATCCATAATGGTTTTAAGGTTAGCTTCCGATTTTTTGAGTAACTCTTCAGCTTTTAAGCGTTCTGTAACATCGCTCGTTAATGAAAGCCTAACCGGTCTTCCCTCAAACACGATATCATGAGATATTAGATGAACGAAAAATATAGTCCCATCTTTTTTAATTTGTCGTATAATGCCTATATCTGTCGAATCCACCATTTCCCTCCGGAAAATCTGCAATTGTTCATCAAGTTCATCAGGCGGCCTCAATTCTTTAACGCTCATATGCAGAAGTTCATCTTTTGTGTATCCATAAAGATTTACTGCGGTCTCGTTAACAGCTATAATAGAAAGGTCATCTTTTGCAATCATCCACAAAGGCGAAGGATTGCTTTCAAAAATCAGCTTATACTTTTGCTCTGATGACCTAAGCTCTTCTTCGGCAATAAGTTTTTCGGTAACATCGGTTGTTAATACGAGCCGAACTGCCCTCCCTTCAAATATCATATCGCTTACAACAACATTTACAAAAATTATGGTGCCATCTTTTCTAACATGTTTAACAATACCCCTGTCAGTGGGCTCGCTAACTGCAGTTTGAAAATGCAGCCGTTGTTGTTCTACATCTTCTTTTGGTCTTACTATAGAGGCGCTTGAATTTAAAAGCTCATCGCGGGTATAGCCGTACAAATTGGCTGCAGCTTCATTAATAGCAATTATTGAAAGGTCGTCCTTTGCTACCATGCTAAGCGGCGAAGGGTTTCTTTCAAACAACAATTTATACTTTTGCTCTGATGACCGTAGTTCATCTTCGGCTTTAATACGCGATGAGATATCAATACCGGTTCCTAGCAAACAGCGCTGATTTTCGTAAATAACAGGGCTGCCCGTCAATAAAAACGGAATACTGGAGCCATCTTTAATTTTTGCGTGGGATTCAACAGTTGCATAGCCCTCCATGAATGTTTTTTTAATGGCATCGCTTACCTTTTTAAGGTCTTCTTCAGCTATTAAATCTTTAGTTGTTAGTTTTAATATCTCTTCTCTATTATAACCCGTTACTATTTCAAAATTTTTATTCCAGCGCAAGTATTCCTGTCGCTCATTTATCAAATAAAATATCCCAGGCAGGCTGTTGATAATTGTTTCTGATAGTGCTTTTTCCCTTAAAATTAGTTCCCCTGCCCTCTTTCTCTCAGTAATATCGCGGGCAATAACTAAGGTTTTATTGTCGGCAAACATAGTTACCTTAATTTCAACATCTAATATTTCTCCGTCTTTGCGTATAAACCGCCGTTCTCTGGTTAAAGATTGATCGGGGCGGCGACTACCATGAATAACAGGGTCCGTTTTTAATTGGTCGGGGTCTACAATATCCTCTACATTTAATTGCAATAATTCCCGTTTCGAATACCCTGTCATTCTACAGGTACTTTCATTTACTTCGGTAAAATTACCTTTATCGTCCACGATGTATATAGCATCGGAAGCATTTTCAAGTAACGACCGATACCTCATCTCGCTTTGTTTAATGATATCGTTACTATTTAAAATATCGCTAATTAAATGCCTTACATTTTTTATTATGTAGAACGAAAGGGAGAGGGCAATACCTATAGACGATAAAATTAACAGGAAAAATTTTCGTGAGGCGCCCTTGTATATGAGGTTGTTATTGTCGAATATTTTTTTGCCTACCTGCACCTGCAATTCCATTAACTGATTTATTTTCAACGCAAATGGTGGAGATTGCGAAGAAAACTGCTCTTTAATTAACTTATCAAGGGCCGGTATATCCTGTTTAGCCAAAATAAATTCAAGAGTTTTAAACACCTCATCATTCTGGTTCTTTATTACATCTGCTTTTTTTACCAGGAGCTTCTCCTCAGCTGTAAGATAAGTGAGTTTATAATTGTGCCAATTGGTATCGATAATCCTTTGGGCTTTCTCAACCTGTTGTTTTGCTTCACTAAATGTAATTACATGATTCTTAACATTTCCTGGTACAGGAAGAATTCCCTCAATATAGCTGAAACGCACATTTGATAACTGCTGGATGCATAACACCCTGTCGACATATAGCGCCCGGGTATTTTCGTTCATTTTTTTCAGCTCATTGATACCATAATAGCCCAAGCCCACTAAGCTGACGGCCGTAATAAATATCAACATGTATAGCTTTGATGAAGCGCTGAATTTATTTAACATAGTATTTTATTGTACGGCTACATAATAGATTTTATTTTTTGTTCCGGGTCTGCTGCACCTTTTATAAAGCTATGATAAAAAATAGTAAAATTGAAAGGGGTTTTAATTAATGATTAATTTATAACTTAAAAAAGTGCTTAGAAGCAGATGCCATCCGCTTTAAATGTAGTGAAACCAGGTTGTTTGAGACGGTAAGCAGCTATAATGACTTTTAGCGTTAGCGAAAGCAG
>Ga0206904_1043_pt2 | contig 33561 bp, 27 predicted proteins | sample Alteio_BWOrgHeat_42_FD_152981 | JGI IMG/M metagenome (GOLD analysis project Ga0206904, IMG submission 152981) | Enriched cells from forest soil in Barre Woods Harvard Forest LTER site, Petersham, Massachusetts, United States -... | ecosystem: Environmental > Terrestrial > Soil > Temperate forest >...
GTGTAAACATCGACTTCTTTGGGAATTACAGATTCAGACCCGGTTGCAAGGCTTAACGAAACAAATAATGTATCTACTTCAAGGGGTAGTATTGGTAACGCGCAGTTCGACTATAAAATGCCGTTTTTGCCTGATCTGCGTGCAAACCTTAACCTTGGGTACGATTATTCGACAGCCTTCGGCCGTAATAATGTCAGGGATAGTACCGGATGGATAACCACCCCGGTAGCATCAGGCGGCAGAACAGAATTCTATAATACAGTTCATCGCAACACGCTTAGTGAATTTTACCTGAATTATAAAAGAAACTTTAAAAGTATTGCAAGTATAGTTGATGTAACAGGCGGTTATTCATACTCGCATTTCTATACAGAAGGGAATGATGTAGCTTATGACTACAGGCAAACTACACTCAACTTTATGTCTCCTTACAAAACGGAATATAACCTGGTTTCATTCTTTGGCAGGGCGAATTATACCTTCCAGGATAAATACGAACTAACTTTTACGATAAGGGATGATGGCACTTCAAAATTCTCACCAAAAAACCGTTTCGGTGTATTCCCGGCAGGTGCATTTTCATGGAGGATAATAGATGAAGACTTTTTAAAAGGCAGCAAAACTTTTTCCGATCTGAAACTACGCATAGGTTATGGCACAACAGGCCAGCAGGACTTGCTGGATAATGACAACTATCCATACCAGGCACGCTTTAGCCAAAGTAACGCTTCGGCAAGGTACCAGTTGGGCGATGAATTTTATTACACTCAACGCCCCGAAGGTTACGATGCCGGTATCAAATGGGAATCGACCACTACCAGCAACATCGGGCTTGATTTTGGCTTCTTTAATAACAGGCTGACAGGTAGCATTGATGCTTATTACAAAAAAAACCTCTAATCTGCTTATTGTAACTAACGTACCGGTACTGAGCAATTTCTCATCAACACTATTACAGAATGTTGCAGATATGACCAACAAAGGTGCTGAGTTAGGTTTAAATGCCGTTGCCATATCAACCAAAGATGTAAACTGGCAAATAGGTTACAACATATCATACAATAAAAACACGGTTACCAAGCTTAATAACGCTAATAACAACCCCGACTTTATTCAAACAAACCCAAACTCTGGCATAGCCGGGACTACGTCAGGGTTGATTCAGGCAAATAAAGTTGGTTACCCGCTTAACTCGTTCTATGTTTTCCAGCAGATCTATGATGCCAACGGAAAACCAATTGAAGATGGTTATGTAGACAGAAATCACGACGGCCAGATAAACAGCGCAGATCAATACCTGTATAAAAAACCCGACCCTACTGTTTTAATGGGTATCAGTTCGAGTGTAAGGTATAAAAGAATCGATTTCAGCTTTTCAGGAAGGGTAAGCCTGGGCAATTACAATTATAACAACGTAGCATCCGGAAGTACTTACCGTGGGCTGTATTCATCGCTGGGTTACCTGTCTAACCAGACAAAAGCGGCTAATGATACCAAATTTACAAACGCTCTGCAAACCAACCTGTCTGATTATTACATCCAAAATGCATCGTTTTTCAGGATGGATAACATGACTGTGGGTTACACTTTCCCAACGTTCTCAAACAATAAATATAAGTTGCGTGTAAGCGCTGGTGTTCAAAATGTATTTGTAATAACCAGCTACAAAGGATTGGATCCTGAGATCAGCGGTGGGCTCGATAATAACTTCTTCCCGCGTGCACGCATTTATCAACTTGGTTTAAACTGTAATTTTCAATAATAGAGATAATGAAATTATTTAAAGTATTAACTATTTGGGGGCTCATGATAGTCATGTTTGTTACCTCATGTACAAAAAAGCTGGATACCAAGCCAATAGACCCGTTGGTAACCACCTCGGCAACATTATTTGACAATCCGGCTGCTTACAAACAATTTTTGGCAAAGTTATATGGATCATTAGCATTGTCAGGGCAAAAAGGTCAGTTCGGTGCACCTGAAATTCAGGCATCTGACGAGGGAACCACCTGCTTTTTACGTGAATATTGGGCGGCAGAAGAGGTAACTACCGACGAATGCCTAAACGCATGGGGCGATGGTGGCCTGGTTGAATATCACGGTGGCATCTGGTCTGATAATAACCTGTATGTGCAATTGATGTACGAAAGGTTGTTCATCAATATAGCTTACACCAATGAATACATCAGGGATGTGAATGCAAAACTGGGTGGTCTTACCGGATCGTTAAAAAATGATGCAACACAATACGTAGCCGAAGCGCGCTTTTTAAGGGCGTACTTTTACTACTGCGCTATGGATATGTATGGCAATTGCCCTTTTGCAACAGAGGCCGATCTGCCGGGTACATTTATACCAAAGCAAATAGCCAGGGCTGATCTGTTTAAATATATCGAATCGGAATTAATTGCAATTCAGCCAACACTTGCAGATGCAGGTGCAAATGAATATGCAAGAGCCGATAAAGCTGCAGATTGGGCGCTTCTAAGCAGGTTGTACCTCAACGCAAAAGTATTTACCGGAACTGATAGATCTACTGATTGTATTACTTATTGCAATAAGGTAATCAGCTCAGGCAAATACGCGCTGCACAACAACTACCGCAATTTATTTTTAGCAGATAACAACAGCTATCGCGATGAGATCATTATGCCAATTGCAGAAGATGGTGTAAACACCCAAAGCTACGGCGACATGACCTTTGTTATCCATGCAGCAGTAGGCGGCTCGGAAGATGCAGCCAACGAGTTTGGTATTGCATCGGGCGGATGGGCAGGTAACAGGCCGACAAACACGTTTGTAAACAAGTTTGCCGACCCTTCGGGCAATACTGATAAAAGGGCAATATTTTATACCTCAGGGCAAACAATACCTATTACTAACCCAACCGTATTTACACAGGGTTATTTGAGTGCAAAATTCAAAAACGTTACTTCAACAGGTGCAAGGGGTTCGAACGATACATTCGTTGATACTGACTTCCCGCTGTTCAGGTTCGCTGAGATTTACCTCAACTACGCTGAAGCCGTTTTACGCGGAGGATCGGGTGGTGACAGAGGAACTGCATTAAGTTATATAAATAAGATAAGAGACAGGGCGTATGGTAATGCTTCGGGCGAGATCACTGACGGACAGCTTACATTACCATTTATGATTGACGAGCGCGGCCGGGAACTTTACTGGGAAGCTTTCAGAAGGACAGACCTTATCAGGTTTGGTTTATTCACAGGCGGATCGTACTTGTGGGATTTTAAAGGCAATGTACCGAATGGTGCCGCTACCGATGAACATTTAAACGTGTTCCCAATCCCGGCATCCGACAGATTATTGAACAGTAACTTAAAACAAAATCCAGGTTATTAAACTCAACATCATGAAAAAAACATTTTTTATAATAATGGCGCTGGCTTTTGGCATGTTCTCGGCATGTAAAAAGGATCCGAAGGTAATGGTTAGCTCAAATATAGCTGCGCCGGTATTGGTAAACCCTGCTGACGGTACATCAATAGCTGTAACGCCTGCAGATTCATCACAGATAGTAAGCGCAATATGGCATAAAGCTAATTATGGTGTTGATGCTGTAGTAAATTACTTTGTAGAGGTTGCTGTGGCTGGTAACAATTTTGCAGGCCACATAGTAATTGGCAGCACTGTTAAAGATACCCTGTCAATGACTTATGGCGCATTAAATAGCAAATTATTGGCTGGCTTAAATTTGCCTGCAAACGCAGCATCCTCAATAGAGGTGCGTACCGGCGCGGCTATTTATGGCAAGGATTCGGTTTATTCTAAACCAATAAAACTAACCTTTACTACGTTTAAAGAATTGGCTCCCGAAAAGCTCTGGCTGCCCGGCTCGTACGAAGGATATAACCCTGCGGCTGCACCAACCATACCTTCGGTTACTACTTTCACTTACGAAGGCTATGCTTATTTCAATGCATCTGGAAACTTCAAATTCACTTCCGCACCCGATTATGGACACGTTAATTACGGTGATGCAGGCGGTGGAAAGTTAACAACAGATGGTTTGGCAGGAGGGATAGGATATGATGCCGCAGGTGTTTATAAGCTGAATGCAGATATCAAGAATTTAACTTATACGGCTGTATTGATAAAAACATTCGGCATAATTGGTACAGCTACCCCGCACGCATGGGATTCCTCAACAGCTATGACCTATGATGCGGTTAAAAATCTGTATAACGTTAAGGTTGACCTGGTACCGGGAGCCCTTAAATTCCGCGCTAATGATGCCTGGGATATTAACTACGGCCCGGCAGATGCCAATGCCTTATCGGGCAAACTGATCTTTAACGATCCGGGTGCAATTACCATTGTTAATGCAGGTAATTATACCGTAACACTGGACATGAGCCAATCCACCCAAAAGGCTTACGTTTATACTATAGTGAAAAATTAATATTATAAAAGAGCCGTTAACAGCCACAAGCTGCTAACGGTTCTTTATTTACGCCTCTAAATGAAAAAAATATATTTTGGTTTTATCCTGGTTGTTTCTCTGTTTAGCATGAATGCCGCTTACTGTCAAAGCCCTGTAACTAATATAGGATCGGTAACGGCTGTTAAGGTTGATAAGCAAACCATCAGTATAAAAACTACAAATGCTAATGCCGAAATAACTGTTTATAGCCCATCCATCATCAGGGTGCGTATAGATAACAAGCCATTTAAGCCCGATTTTAGCTATGCTGTGGTTGGCAAGGTAACCGATACAAAAGTTGATATCACCCAAAATGATACGGAGATCAATTTGGTTACTGATTCGGTTAAGGCCGTTATTCAAAAGAAACCTTTCTCCATTGCTTTTTATACTACCGATGGTAAAGTGATTAATGAAGATGAACACGGCCTAACCACAAGCTGGGTTGAAAAATCAGTGACCACCTATAAAAAAATGCAGGATGATGAGCACTTTATCGGCCTTGGTGAAAAAACAGGCAATCTCGACCGCAAAGGCAATGGATACACAAACTGGAACTCGGATGTATACGGCTATAGCATCAATATGGATCCGCTTTATTCAACAATTCCGTTTTATATTGGTATCCACCATGGATTAAACTATGGCATTTTTTTAGATAACACTTACCAGTCCGACTTTAACTTCGGGGCAAGTAACGATCGTTTTTCATCATTCGGCGCCCGTGGCGGAGAGATGAACTATTATTTTATCTACCATAAAACTGTGGCTGGTATTTTATCATCATACACATGGTTAACTGGCCGCATGCCTTTGCCGCCAATATGGTCGCTTGGCTATCAGCAAAACAGGTACAGCTATTACCCCGAAGCCGAAGTGATGCGCATAGCCAACACCCTGCGAGAAAAACGCATCCCTGCCGATGGCATTACGCTTGATATACATTACATGGATAAATACCAGCTTTTTACCTGGAACAAAAGCCGTTTCCCCGAACCTGCTAAAATGAATGCAGAGCTGAACAAGCTTGGTTTTAAAACAACAGTAATAGTCGATCCGGGGATAAAAATTGAAAAAGGCGCCAAAGCTTATGAAGATGGCTTACAAAAGGATATCTACATAAAATATCCCGATGGACAACCATATACCGGGCAGGTGTGGCCTGGTTGGTGTAATTTTACAGATTTTACCAATCCAAAAGGCAGGGAATGGTGGCGCAACCAGGTAAAGTTTTTTGCAGAATCGGGCGTAAGCGGAATTTGGAATGATATGAATGAAATTTCGACCTGGGGCCAAAAAATGCCGGATAATGTGCTGTTTAATTATGATGGCGATTTAACCACGCATTTGCTGGCGCACAATGTTTATGGTATGCAAATGGCACGTTCGAGCTATGAAGGTGCTTTACAGAACTTCAAAGAACGCCCTTTTATTTTATCTAGATCAGGTTATGCGGGTTTACAGCGGTACTCTGCTTTATGGACAGGCGATAACCGTGCCGAAGATGACCACATGCTTCAAGGTGTAAGGTTATTAAACAGTTTGGGCTTAAGTGGAATATCATTTACAGGCATGGATATCGGTGGCTTTACAGGTAACCCATCCACTCCTTTATATACCCGCTGGATTCAACTTGGCGCTTTTATTCCTTATTTCAGGAATCATACCGCACTGAACAGCAGATCGGCAGAGCCGTGGACATTTGGTGAAGATGTGCTCGATATTGCCCGCAGGTATATCAGCCTGAGGTATACATTGCTGCCCTATATTTATTCGACATTCTACACCTCAACCCAAAACGGAGTGCCTGTAATGCGGTCGCTGGCAATAAATTACACCTTTGATAAAAAAATATTAGATGCTGATTTTCAAAACCAATATGAGTTTGGCGATGCGTTTATAGTAACGCCGTTTGAAAGCACCAAAGATTTCGGCAAGGTATATTTCCCAGATGGCTTATGGTATGATTTGTATACAGGAGAGGTTCAGCAAGGCAAGCATGAAAAAATAATCCCGCTTTATACTTATAAACTGCCTGTATTTGTAAAAGGCGCAAGTATAATCCCTATGCAGTCGCTTACTCAAACCACCGCCGAGCAGCCTACAGATACCCTCTCGATTCATATTTATAACGGTGATATTGCCAACAGCTTCACTTATTATGAAGATGACGGCAAAAGCTTTAATTATCAAAAGGGCGATTTTTATAAACGTATCATCACATTTAACCCAAAGACAAACAGCATTTTATTTGCTAAAGCCAATGGCAATTACGTATCGCATTTTAAATATATAAAGCTGATATTGCATGGGTTCAGCACAGCAACTACAATCGAAATGGATGGTAGTGCGCTTAACTTAAAGGATGATCGTTTTTCGTTTTTAGGGGCAGCAGCTAACACAGATCCACAGATTGATCCATATCCTGCGGAAAGCAGTGCTGTTAAAGTTATCACCATAAAAAATAACCCGGGTAATATTCAATTAAATTTCCAGAAAGGACAGTGAGTTATGAACAAAATCAATTTTAAATTTCAGATGATCAATTTAACAATAATCATATTGACGGCTTTTTTAGGCGTGGGTTGCGGCAAAAAATCGCAGGACAACCCGACTAAAACCGACCCAGTGGTAACAAAACCAACTGATAACTATAAAGACCCGGCAGCATACGGAACACCCTTTGCCAACGTGCCGGCAACTAAGGATATTATTATGTATGAAGTAAACCTGCGGGCTTTTAGCACATCGCACAGTTTTAAAGGCGTGCAGGACAGGTTGGATTCGATAAAAGCGCTCGGTGTTAATACCATTTGGCTAATGCCTACTTATCCTGTGGGTGTACTGAAATCGGCAGGGGGCTTAGGTTCTCCTTATTCAGTTAAAGATTACAACGGTGTTAATACTGAGTTTGGCACATTGGATGATTTACGCACAATGGTGGCCCAGGCACATAGTCGCAATATGGCTGTAATAATGGACTGGGTTGCTGACCATACTTCGTGGGATAATGCCTGGATTGCTAATAAAGCATGGTACAAACAGGACGGAGCTGGTAATATCATCAGCCCCCCGGGGACCGGCTGGAACGACGTGGCTGCATTAAATTATAGCAATAACGATATGCGTACAGCTATGATCCGCGCTATGAAATATTGGGTTTTAACAGCCAATGTTGATGGTTACCGCTGTGATGCAGCAGATTTTGTTCCGACTGATTTTTGGAAGCAAACACTGGATACGCTTAATAAATTCACCAACCGCAAGCTGATATTATTGGCCGAGGGAAGTAAACAGGAACAATTTACAGCCGGCTTCCAGATGAATTACGCTTTCGATTTTTATAGTTCGTTAAAAGGCATCTTTGCCGGAACAGCCGCGCCCAGCTCTATATTCACCACAAACACTAACGAGAATAATACATTAACAACAGGCAGTTTTAAATTGCGGTATTCCACCAATCACGATGTTACCTCATCTGATGGGGCAACAGTCACCATTTACAATGGCAAGCAGGGTGCCCTTGCAGCTTTTGTACTGGCAGCATATATGAATGGGGTGCCTCTGCTTTATAATGGACAGGAGGTTGGTTCTCCAAAGCAGATCAGCATTTTTAATGACGACCCTATCGACTGGACAACCAACCCGGATATGACTGCCGAATACAAAAAGATCATCGCTTTCAGATCGGCACACGAAGCCGTAAAAACAGGCGCGTTAACTGTATATAACGATAGTAACATAATAGCATTTGAAAAGAAATCAGGCAGTGATGATGTACTTATACTGGTAAATGCAAAAAACACACCGAATGATTTTTCAGTACCTACAGCTATACAAGGTGCGTGGACAAACGGATTAGCAAACAGCAGTGTAACACTTACAACCAAAGTAACCTTACAGCCTTACGCTTACCTGGTGCTAAAAAAATAAAGATATTTAAGAGTTTTTCTCTTCGCTACACAATTGGTTTACAAGGGGCGGGAGCTCTCCCGCTCCCTTGTATTAATTAAAAATTGTAATTCCTTTTCTTAGCATATTCAGCAATCTTTGCACCTGCATCTGCATCAAGTAAAATCTCACAATTTGGGTGAAGCTGTACGACTGATGCCGGGATAGCTGTAGTTACCTGACCAAGAATTGCCTGCTCAATAATATCGGCTTTGTGGGCGCCTTTTGCAATAAGTATCAGTTTACGGGTATGCATAATGTTTTTCACACCGCGTGTTAACCCGCCTAATTCAGTTTCAGGAGGAACCTGTGTTTCACGACGTACACGGGCCTCAAAATCGGGGTCCATTGGCGATACCCATGTTTCGCTTTCAAATGGCGTACCGGGCTGATTAATGCCTATATGGCCATTACTGCCAATCCCGAGCATCTGCAGATCAGCGCCGCCACGTTCGGCAAGGCGTTTCTCAAACAAAATACTCTCCGCCTCAAAATCATCCGATAGCGTTGGCGGCATAATAAAATTCTCTTCGGGTATACCCAAAGGCCCTGCAATCTGATTCAATATCATGGTATAACAGCTTCCCGCGTATTCTCTCGAAAGGTTAGTCAGCTCATCTACGTTGAACAGCGTAACTGCTGAAACATCAAACGGGTATTTCGCAAATATCTCCGATACAACACGGTGCATGCCAATGGTTGTTTGCCCTGTTGAAAGGCCAATTACCGAATTGCGTTTTTCAAGCATTTGGGCAATAATGCGCCATGCAGCGGTTATATCAAATTCACTTTCGTTTTTTGTTATAGTTATTTTCATTATAGGTCTTTTAACTGTTCTGTAAAAAATTGACTAATAGCTGTTTCGGCTTCGTTTTCATCCTCACCGTCAATAATAATGGTGATGATTTCCCCGCCATTTATGGTTAGCGATAAAATATTAAGCATGCTGTTTAGCTTTATAGTTTTATCGCCTTTTTTCAGGCTGATGATAGATTTAAAGCTTTTTGCAAGTCGTATCAGTGTAGTTGCCGGCCTCGCATGTAAGCCTTGCGGGGCTAATATGATATGGTCCTTAGTTATCATTTGTTATTAAACATTGTTATTGCATAGCAGCGGTTTAGAATCATTATCCTGCTATTTCCTTCAAGTAAGCCAAAACGCTTTCTGAACTATCCATCTCCATTACATTTTTGTACACCTGTTTTGCTTTTATTTCGCTGTTATTGATGATAATATTTTTTATAGTTGGAATTGCAGCTGCACTCATGGAAAATTCCTTTAACCCCATGCCCGTTAATAATAAAGTCGCCAATGGATCGGAGGCCATTTCGCCGCACATACCAACATGAATGTCATTCTTTTGACCTTGTTCAATCACAAAACTTAGCAACCTTAATACACCAGGGTTAAACGGATCGTACAGGTGGGTTATTTTTTCGTTCATCCTGTCTACTGCCAGGGTATACTGGCAAAGATCATTTGTGCCGATGCTGAAAAAGTCCACCTCCTTAGCCAGCAGGTCGGCAGTTATGGCTGCCGATGGCACTTCTATCATAATGCCAACTTTGATAGCTGCATTAAATGAAATATTTTCTTGTAACAACTTAGCTTTAGCTTCTGCCAAAATGCTTTTTGCTGATCTGATCTCCTGTATATTGGAGATCATTGGGAACATAATTTTCAAATCGCCAAAAACTGATGCCCGTAAAATTGCTTTAAGCTGAGTACTGAACAGGTCTTTCCTGTCCAGGCAAATTCGTATAGCTCGGTAACCCAAAAAGGGGTTCTGTTCAACAGGCAGATCAAAATAGGGTAAGTTCTTATCGCCGCCAATATCAATAGTGCGTACTATAACCGGTTTCCCTTTAGCTTGCAGCGCTACTTTTTTATAAAACTCGAATTGCTCATCCTCTGCGGGAAATGAGTCCCTGTTCATAAAGAGCATTTCCGTCCGTAACAGCCCAACGCCTTCTCCCCCATTATCAAAAACATCTGCCAAATCCTCAACACCCGAAATGTTTGCAGTTAAGGTTACCTGCATGCCATCTGTTGTAGTGGCAGGCACATCTTTTAAAGTCTTTAAAGTATCGGCGTACTTAATATAAGCTTCTCTTTTTATAGTGTATTCGTTAAGCAGGTTATCATCAGGGTTGATATATAGCTCGCCTTTTATCGCGTCTAAAATAACCAGGTCATTATTTTTTATGCTGATCAAACCACTCCCGCAACCTACAACTGCCGGGATGCCTTTTGCCCTGGCAATAATAGCTGCATGCGAAGTTCTGCTGCCCACTTGTGTAGCAAACCCGGTAACAAGTTTTATGTCTAACGTAATCGTATCTGAAGGAGAAAGGTCTTCTGCTATAATGATGGTATTTGGTCCGTACACCTGCTTATTTGATGTATTTGAGCCATTTAAATTTTTCAAAATACGGTTACCAATATCTTTTATATCTGTGGCACGGGCACACATATATTCATTGTCCATATTTTCAAAAATCTGCACAAAACCGGTAATCACTTCCAATAAAGCATCGTTCGCATTTTTTTGCTCAGATTCTATCTTTTCAATAACCCCGTCTTTTATCTCCGGGTCGCTTAATAATTCAATCTGTGTTTCAAGTATGGCTTTATCATCATCAGAAAGAGATGAGGAATTATTTTTGATCGATTCAATTTCGCGTAATGAATTACCTACAGCTTTATTGAAACGTTCAATTTCAATCCGCATTTCAGCCTGATCATTTAACAAAACACCTGTTAGCGTCACTTCTTTTTTTTGAATAATAAAAGCCCTGCCTATCGATATCCCCTGCGAAACGCCAATTCCCTTCATCATTATTCAGTGTTTAAGCAAACATGTGTATTATACTTCCAATAAAGCCCAGTGCAAGCAAGCCCAATAGCAGGTGCGTTGTTTTAGCACCATTTTTCACAAAGTAATATACCAAAAAAGTAAGCCCCAATGGAATAACCGCCGGTACTATCTGGTCTAAAACACTTTGAACGGTTACCGCCGAGCTATCTGTTCCAATTTTTATAGGAGTGGTGATCGACATTAATGTAGCAGGCATAGCGCCCACTACCATTAACCCTAATATTGCGGCGCCTTTGTTCAGCCTGTCCATCACATTGTTTTTGGCCAGATTTTGCAAAAATTTGGTACCTGCCTTATAGCCAATAAAAGTTAAGTTATACCTCAATACCAGGTGTGGTACATTAAATATCAGCAGGAAAAGCACAGGGCCCAATATATTGCCCTTTAAAGCTAAGGATGTTCCCACTCCTGCTGCTATTACTTTAAAAGTTCCCCAAAACAAAGAGTCAAACACACCGGCAAGCGGCCCCATCAAACCCAGTTTAACCGAACTGATGGATTCTTCATCGAAGCTGGCATCATTGCTGTTTTGCTCTTCCATTGCGGCAGTAATTCCTAAAATAAGGGTTGAGCCATAAGGACTGGTATTAAACAATTGCAGGTGCCTTTTTAACGCAGCAGCCATTGCCTCTTTGGTTTTATAAAGCCGTTTTAAAACCGGAATAATGGAAAATGCAAACCCGGTATTCTGCCACGTTTCAAAATTGAAATTGGCTTCCAATGCAAGCGATCTTAAAAACAAGTTCCTGATATCAGCTTTATTAAGCTTTTGTACCGGTTTGGCCTCTTCGGTATTTTCGTCAAAATCTTCATCGTTTGTATTTGTTTTGGCATCTACCTGGGTTACTATAAGCGCTATAATAACGCCTAAACCGCCAATAGCAATTACAGGAAGTTTTAAATAAGCTGCCAGCATAAAGCCAAGGAAAAAATAAGGCGCTACCGTTTTGTTGAACATCAGGTTCATCAACAACGCAAAGCCCAAAGCAGGCAGCATATTCCCTGCAACCTGCAAACCTGATTGCAGCCAGGAAGGAATCATGTCTAAAAACGATTTCATTACTGCACCGCCCAATTGCAGCGCCAATAAAATGATGATACCCATTAATATGGGCCGTAAAATGCCCGACAGGATATGTAAACGCTGAATGCCGTTAAAGTCTCCCTCATCGGCATACTGGTTAAACTTTTTATTTAATACAGCCCTGAATACAAAAAGACTGCTGATCATCATTTCGGCAAGTATAGAAACCGGAACAGCAATAGCCAGTGCAATGGCAGGCCCTTTACCCGATATTATGGCAAAAGCGGTACCTAATACCCCGCCGGTAATAACATCAGGTGGAATGGCTGCCCCTACTTTTATGTTGCCCATAAATATCAGCTCTAAAGTAGCCCCGATAATTACGCCCTGGTTTAAATCGCCAAGTACCAGACCCACTAATGGCCCAAGAACCAAAGGGCGGCTCAGCAGCGTGGTGCCCAAAAAGTCTTCGGAGTGGCCAAACATGGCTATGAGCGCAATAAGTATATAGGATAATGACATTTATGGCTTTTTATAAAATTATGCAATCTGCAATCACAATTTTCCGTCTCCGTTTTCTATTTCCAACTAATCTCTGGCCTCTCTTCTCAAATCAGGCTGCCGGCCATTTGTTTTTTATCTGTTGGCACTTGCCTTACCTCAAGCTCTATTCCTTTATCTAAAAGTTCTTTTATCAGGTTTATATCTTCATCATTAACAGCCACCGCTTTCGAAATAAGCTTAGCGCCTTCTGTAAACCTGATACCGCCAAAGTTTACCGATCTTATTTCGGGCACTTCGTTAACTAAAGCATAAGCATCTTTTACGCTGTTAATGATCAATAATATTTTCATGTTCCTGCTTTTCTCGTTATTTAAAAAAACAGCAGCATCTTTTATCGATTTAATTAACAGCTTGGTCCCGGCGGGTTTGGCAAGGCCAAGCGTCATCTTCATAAATTCGTCTTTAGCCACCTTATCGTTAGCTATTAACAGGCAATCAACGCCTAAAGCGGGTGTCCAGGTAAATGCAACCTGCCCATGCACCAATCTATCGTCAATCCGGGTAAGCTTAATCATCCTTACCCTCCTTTTGAGCGGCTAAAATTTTATTCACATACGTCATTTGTTCCTTAGCATTATCAATTGCCACTGCAATTACTTCTTCAACAGGTGTTCCGGCGTCAGCCATTAAAACTTCAATAAGCAACGGCAAATTAAAACCCGAAATAACATGTACATTAGGTTTTAAGGCATGTTGCAGCATCTGATTGGTAACACTGCCACCAAGCAAATCGGTAAAAACAACCAGCTCGTCGTTATCATTAAGCAGATTGGTTACTTCTTTTATCTGTGTTTCAACCGAAACCTTGTCATCTACATAAGCCTGGATTAAAAACACATGCTCTACTGTACCAATAATTATATCTAACGATGATTTTACTCCCGCAGCAAAGGTGCCGTGGGTAGCAATCAGGAATTTTCTTATTTTATCACTTTTCTCCATCAGATATTACCAGGTATTTATTATTAATAAGCATTACAATATATGGATTTTTACGTTCTGCAATAATCAGCCAAACTTTACTTAAATACTATTTTTAAGGCACTACAATACCACTACTATAGATTTAATAGGTCGGTATGAATAATATGAGCGAATAAGTTATACAGAATTCACCTCAATATCCTATTAAATATGGGCTTTATGTACATCAAGAGAATACTGAAACAAGACGAGTATGTCATTGTGATTGTTGCATATTGGCTTAAAATATCATTTTTTACAAATGGTAGTGCTAATGTAGGGGTATGAAAATCCCTGCGGGAAATGTAATATATTAGCTTTGAACTTCCGGGATGTTTACCAGCACCCTTTAAATTATAAACCTTTATTAAAAAGATGATCATGGTTTTATCAAACCCGAAAAAATGGCTTTTGTACTTAATATTGAGTATCCCTTTTTTTCTACAGGCTCAATCAGTAAAGATAGTTACCAACCATGTTGGCTATGAAGATAGCAGGGCCAAGCATGCTATTATAGTAGCAGATAAACAGTTAAACATAAATTCATTCACCCTGGTTGATGCTGGTACAGGTAAAACAGTATTTACCGGTAAACCGGAATTTAGCGGGGCAGTTAATAAATGGAAGAATTTTCAATTCTGGAATATTGATTTCAGCAATTTCACTGCTCCGGGTACTTATAAGCTACAGGTTGCTTTGCCAAGCAGAACTATATCATCTTATCCGTTTATCATCGGGAAAAATGTATTAGAGAAAGCCACCATATCCGATGTGGTATATTACTTTAAAGGTCAGCGCAGCTCTGGTTTGTTAGATAAGGCCGACCATCACCTTTTATTATCCGGCAAAACAACAGATACCATTGATGCACATGGCGGCTGGTACGATGCTACCGGCGATTATGGCAAGCACTTGTCACATCTTTCATTCTCCAACTATTTTAATCCGCAGCAAATATCTTTTACAGCATGGAGCCTGTTCAAAACTTACGCGCTTTTATCGGCACGGCAAGGGACAGATTTCAGGCAGTTTAACAGGAGAATTTTGGATGAAGCAATGTATGGCGCTGATTATCTGGTAAGGATGCAGGCTAAAAACGGTTCATTTTATCGTTCAGTTGGCGCTCCGGGTCCCGGCAAATTACCAAAAGACAGAGTGATTCCTGCTGAAGAAGGGAGCTACAGGATAAAGAAAACCGCCAACCAGGCATATAATAATGGCAAAAGTGTCACAGAGAAAAGCTGGCGGCTTTATCAATCGAGTTATCGCTCCGGTGCAGGTATAGCAATTGCAGCTTTGGCAATGGCATCCGCTTACCCGGTAAGCGGTGAATTTACAAACGCCGATTATTTAAAAGCAGCGGAAAGTGCTTTTGCTTTTTTAGAGAAAGACAATCAGCAAATGGATTTTGACGGCAAGGAAAACATGCTGGACGATTATTGTGCCCTAAGCGCAGCCACCGAACTATATAAAGTTACCCATAAAGATGTTTACAAGGCTGCAGCAGCAAAAAGAGCAGCAAACATAATAGGGAGGCTAACATCATGGAAAAATTATAAAAATTATTTCAGGGCCGATGATAAGGATCGTCCGTTTTTTCATCCATCAGATGCAGGCTTACCGATAGTAAGCTTATTGTACTATTATCCTTATGCCAGCGCAGATGAACAGGCACAGATCAAAAAAACGACAAAAGAGTCGATGGAGTTTGAACTGGCTATTACTCACGAGGTAAATAACCCGTTTGATTACAGCCGTCAGTTGGTTCAGGATACCCTGGGCAACAGGCGCAGTTCATTCTTCTTCCCTCATGGCAGTGATGCATCACCGTGGTGGCAGGGAGAAAACGCACGACTTGGCTCAGTAGCCGCTGCTGCACGCATGGCTGCCAGCTTATTTAAGGACGATAAACCATTTCACGATAAGTTAGCTGCCTTTGCATTGGACCAGTTGAACTGGATACTGGGTTTAAACCCTTTTGATGCTTGTATGCTGCAGGGGACCGGCCATAATAACCCGGCCTACGGTTTTTTCGGAACATTTGAATATACCAATGCGCCTGGCGGGATAGTAAATGGCATAACCTCGGGTTTTGATAATGAGGATGATATTGATTTTAACATCCCTTATGCTGTAACAGGTAAGGACTCCGACTGGCGCTGGGCCGAGCAATGGCTTCCGCACACATCATGGTATTTGTTAGCTGTTTCTTTAAATGATTAATCAGGATTTTAAAAAAAAATGAAAAAGTATATAACAAGTCTGGCTCTATTATTAGCACTCAGCAGTTCAGTTTTTGCATGGGACGATCATAAAACATTGGCTATAGGCGAAACCGCTCCCGATTTTAGTCTGCCCGGAATAGACGGTAAAACCTATACGCTGCAATCGTTCAAAAATGCAAAAGTGTTGGTTATTGTTTTTATGTGTAACCATTGCCCAACCTCGCAGGCATACGAAGACAGGGTAATTAAAATGACGAGCGATTATGCCGCTAAAGGTGTAAGTGTAGTGGCTATTAATCCTAATAACCCTGCCGGGCTGCGTTTAGATGAGTTGGGGTACAGCGATCTGAGCGATTCGTTTGAGGACATGAAGATCCGTGCAAAGAACATGAAGTTCAATTTTCCTTACCTGTACGACGGTGAAACCGAAATAACTTCAAAAAAATATGGTCCGGTTGCTACTCCCCATATTTTCATTTTTGATAAAGACCGCAAGCTTCGTTACAACGGACGCATTGACGATATGGAAAATCCGGCAAAAACACCACATACTCTTGATGCACGAAATGCTATAGATGCCGTTTTAGCCGGAAAAGAAATAGCAGCACCTGTAACCAAGACCTTCGGTTGCTCAATAAAATGGGCTGAGAAAAGCGTATGGCTGGAAAAAGCGCAGATTGAATGGGCTAAGGAACCTGTAAAGCTGGATACATTAAGCGCTAACGGCATAAAGGAAGTAGTTAAAAATCATACTGATAAATTAAGGCTGATTAACCTGTGGGCTACCTGGTGTGGGCCATGCGTTGCCGAATTCTCGGACCTTGTAACGTTACTTCATACCTATCGCGACCGGGGTCTTGAGTTTATAAGCATCAGTGCTGATGATCCTGCAAATAAAGATAAAGCGTTAAAATTTCTGCAACGTAAACAAGCCTCGGGGCTCAATTATATTTATTCGGGAGATGATAAATATAAACTGATAGAAGCTGTAGACCCCAAATGGGATGGTGCTTTACCTTATACTCTTTTGGTTGATCCTGATGGTAAAATTGTATATGCTCACCAGGGTGCTATTGATTCGGAAGAACTAAGAAAGATAATTTTTGATGACCCGATGATGGGTAGGATATATAAAGAGCCGGTTGCAAAACCGTGAGCTAAAGGATGTCATGCTGAATTTATTTCAGCAACCCACATGTTGGGTGTACTTCATGTATTTACACAATGCATGATAGTATAACATTGTGGCTACCTATCCTGTGAGGTGCCGAAATAAATTCGGCATGACGTAGGGGTGGAAGGAAGTGTGATTAAAACATAACAAGCCAATATAAATGGATATGAAAAAAGTATCATCAATCAAGGTTATTATATTCACCTTAATTCTGCTCTGTTTTTGTGGGTTTTGGGTCAACGCTCAACCTGCAAAATTCAAAGTACTTGTTGTTACCTCACAGGCAAAAGACCATTGGAAAAGCATTTCGGTGGGCAAGGAGTTTTTTGAAAAATTAGGCAAAGAAAATCACTTCAGTGTTGACTTTACTGACGATACCAGCAAAATCAATGATGTTAACCTGGCAAAATATCAGGTGTTTGTAATGTTTCATTTAGCGCCATTTGATATGTCGGCCAGGCAGCAGGCAGCTTTGCAAAAGTTTGTGGAGCAAGGTAAGGGCTGGGTGGGTATCCACGCTGCCGGGCTTACCGGAAAACAATTTTTAGGGCCAAATTCAACAGCTAAATATTGGGATTGGTTTGAAAAATTGATGGGGGGCGTTACTTACTCGCCACATCCGGCTTTTCAGGATGGATTGGTTGTTGTTGAAGACCACAAACACCCGGTTACCAAAAACCTGCCTGCAAAATTCTGGCTGGCCGATGAGTGGTACGAATGGGATAAAAGCCCACGGGGCAATAATGTGCGGGTTTTAGCTAAGGTAGATGAATCAACATATAAACAAAACAAACCAATGGGCGATCATCCCATGATATGGACAAATGAAGATTTTCACCGGATGATCTATATCTGCATAGGCCATTCGCCAACATCGCTGGTCAATCCCAATTACACTATACTAATGCGCGACGCCATTTTATGGGCTGCATCAAAATAAATATCAATCTGAAAATTATAATGAAAAAATTAGCTTCAATAATAGGACTTTGCTTCTTCGGCCTTTGTGCCTGGGGACAAAAAGCCCCGCGTTTTAAAGTAATAGCCTTGTATGAAAACGGCGGTCACCACATTGAATATTCACGAAGGGCAAAGGTATGGCTCGATAAACTTGCTGCCGATAGCAATTTCTCCATTGATTATATTCAGAACACGGATAAAATTGATGAGGCTTTTTTGGCCAACTATCAGCTTTTTATCCAATTGGATTATCCACCGTATGCATGGAAAGATAAAGCAGTTACCGCATTTCAAAATTACATTGAACAAGGCAAGGGCGGCTGGATCGGCTTTCATCATGCTACTTTATTAGGCGAATTTGATGGTTACCCCATGTGGCAGTGGTTCAGCAAGTTTATGGGCGATACCCGCTACAAAAACTATATAGCAACCTTTGTAAAGGCTAAAGTGAATATCGAAGATAAGGGCCACCCGGTAATGAATGGGGTATCTCCTGCTTTTATTGTTGAAAAAGAAGAGTTTTATACCTATGAAAAAAGCCCCCGCCCGAATGTACATGTACTGGCATCGGTAGATGAATCAACTTATGTGCCCAACTCTGATATTAAAATGGGCGATCATCCGGTGGTATGGACAAACCCCAACTACAAGGCACGCAACATTTATATTTTTATGGGGCATTCCCCTATCCTTTTTGAAAGCAAAGATTATACAACACTTTTTAGCAATGCCATTTTTTGGGCGGCTGGTAAATGAGTTTGGATTTTAAACAGATAAAGATCATGATAAAAAAGCTGGTTATTCTTTCTCTCATCCTGATGCCTTGTATTGGTTTGGCGCAAAGCAATACACATCCATTGATGATGCAAATGCGAAACGGAAAGATCTATTTTGATAATGCATACTCGCTTAACGCAGGCCTTAAAAAGGAAGAACTGTTTAATCGTGCAGGCAACTGGCTTAAAGATGCATTTCAGTATCCGGGCAAAGGCATCGATGTTATCGATCAAAAAAAAGGCGAGCTAACCGGAACAGGTGTATTTAAAATTACAACCAGTTCCTCTGGTCATTATTACTGGCTAAAATTTACGCTTGATATAATAGTACACAACGCCACTTACGAGCTTAAAGTGCATGATTTTTATGAAAAACCGATTGAGCCTGGCATCTCAAATGAATATTCGAAAATAGAATACCGTTGGTGGGATTACAGGCAGGGTAAACCATGGTCGAAGGAAGACAAGACATTGTTCGAGGGAATGTCCGGGAATATTAATGAGATGATGGCTTCGCTGGAAACAGCAATGAATAAATAAAAAGAACCAAATATTAGTGGTATAATAATATAACTAATGAAAAGAAATTTACTAAAAGCGGCAATTAGCCTGTTGGTATTATTAATGCTGAATGTGATATGCTTAGCCCAAACGCCTAAATTCAGGGTACTGGCATTATACTCAACCAATGTAGAATCGGACCATGTTGATTTTGCTATGCAGGCCATGCAGTTTTACGGTAGGATGGCCGCCGAAAAGGGTTTTGCTTTTGATACCACCTCGAATTGGGAAAACCTGAACGATGAAAAATTAAAGGACTACCAGGTAGTTGTATGGTTGAATGAGTTTCCGCATAACAATACAGAACGGGCTGCATTTGAAAAATTTATGGCAAATGGTGGTGCATGGCTTGGCTTTCATGTATCTGGCTATAACGACAAATACACCAAATGGACATGGTTTGTAAATTTTTTAGGGGCAACTTTTTATAACAACAACTGGCCGCCCCTGCCTGCCAAAATGATTGTGGATGATAACACCCATCCCGCCACTAAACGTTTACCTAAAAGCTATACTGCCCCTATAAATGAGTGGTACGGATGGAAACCCAATCCCCGTGATAATAAAGATATAAAGGTACTGGTAACGCTATCACCTGAAAATTACCCTCTGGGCAAAAAGAATATTATTCCTGAAGGCGATATCCCGGTGGTGTGGACAAATACTAAATACAAAATGCTTTACATGAATATGGGACACGGGGATAAAAATTTCACTTCTGATATTCAAAATCAGATGTTTGAAGATGCCATTATGTGGCTTGGAGGTAAATAGTAGTATTCGAAATACAAACTACATAATTTGTCATTCTGAGCATAAGCGAAGAATCATATGTACGCGACATGAACGCTGGACAAGTATAGCGCAGATTCAGCAGTTGTAGAAGATTCTTCACTTCGTTCAGAATGACAAAAAAATTTTCCTTTATTATTCCAGTCCCAGGTACTCTTTTTGCTTAATCTCAACCAGGCCTGAGGTTTGGTCGCGGCGCAGGTAGATGCTTACATGGTAAAAGTTATTATCGTACAGATAAATATTATTCGAATCATCGGCACCGCGAAATTTCAGCTCAAGGCCGTAGCGTTTAGCCTGGCCTATCATATTTATAATATTCTGCGCATCGGTTGAAGTATAATTTACAGTACGTAACACTGTACCATTATAAAGTTTTGTATAATTGCCTACAACAATTTTTTCGGTATTAGCCTTGGGGCCTATGTTTTTGAAATATTCAATTTCCTGCCCGTTAACATCCATTGTATAGTCCTGCCTGAAGGCGTTCCCTTGTGTTAAATTATCATATACTGCCCGGTTATTCAGGCTGGTAAAATAAACAAGGTCGCTAAACTTTGTGTTTTGCCCGTACATGCTTAAACTCCCCAAAAGCATTACCGGCAGAAAGAACAGATATTTCTTCATAACAACAATAAATTGTTTATTCGTGGTTATCAATTTAAATACGCACCTATATTGTGCAATTCTCAAATATACTTTAAATTAATATTTATCTCAAGCTCCCGGATGATAGGTTTTTTCGGCATGCTTCAGCACATCGGTTTTATAAAATAACACATCCTTAAACTTACCTTCAATATACATGCCAGCCTGATCTGTATAGTGTTTTGAAGCCGGATTGAACGATTGTCCACCAGTAATGATAGTTTTTGCCTTAATACGGGCACCAAATTCCACAGCGGCAATAAAGCTATTGCCCGAATAACCATATCGTTTTGTGGTATTCATGGTACGGCTTACAAACGATGGCAATTGTCCAAATGCTGATGAAGTGAGGCCAACGGGCAGGCTTGGTTCGTTATCACTAAAGGTTACACCATCAGCCGGGCGCTGGTAACGGTTGATATCTCCCCATTTAACTTCCCAGGTACCATAGTGTTTTTTAAGGTTATTCAAAGCTTCGGAAAGCGCGGAAAGCAATCGTTTATCACTTATGGTTTGCAGCATTTGGTTTACCCGCTCGGTTTGATAAGTGGCTTCTTCCGATGTTTTTGCAGAGGGTAACTCACGCATCATTAAAGTGCCCCATTCAATAGCCAGGGTAGATGCAATTGAGTTTGCAACTGTATTTCTATCCCATTGCTGTAATATTTGTATAGGTTGAGTTAATAACTGTTTAACAGAATCGGGGGCGGCATTATATGCTTTAAACAAAGGCGGCAGCAATACATCAAAAGCTGCAAGGTAATGATCGTATCCTTTTGCTATCAGCTCATCAAGCGTAAGGTTTTTTGTATTGTTTAACAGTTTAATGGCATTTATTGCCCTATAATTCTGCCCGTCAGGGGCCATGTAAGCCGGGTATTTATTTTTATCAGGACTGTCTTTGCCCGATGATGTAAATGGCGTTGAATTACAATTCTCTATCCAGCCTGTTGCCGGATTATAAACATGTACTATTTCATCCAGCTGATGCAAGCCTTGCCACTCTGTTGATGGTGTGCTGCCATCAACGGGTAATCGCCAGTCTAAATTTGGATCGCGCTTAGGCATAAAATTTCCATACCAAAAGGCAATATTGCCTTTATCATCGGCGTAAACAGTATTGTTTGTAGCATTCGAAAGCAGGTTCATTGCTTTTTTATATTCTCCGAAAGTATTGGCTTTGGTAATAAGCCATGACTCGAGCAATGCATTGTATGAACGGTTATTGGCCTTTAGTGATAACCACTTACCATCCCGACTGCCTAATACAGGGCCATGATGTGTGTAGTATCCTGTTATGGTTTTATGTTCCATCGCCTCTCCCCTCTTAATATTCATTGTCAGTTTCCGGGTAATTACCGGTTTAAGCGCACCATTGTATTCATAAAACCATTGTCCGTCTTTTTTAGTCATCTTTTCGGCATACAGATCTCCAACGTCGGCATTGCTACTGGTGTGCATCCAGCCACAATGCTGGTTAAACCCCTGGTAAACAAAAAACTGCCCCCAGGTAACAGCGCCATAAACATTCAGCCCCTCTTCACTTACCATTTGTACCTCACTGCGAAAATAAAACGGAACATGCGGATTTATGTACAACAAAGCATGCCCCGATGCTGACCGTGAAGGTGCAATAGCAAAACCATTCGATCCCATCTCTCTTTCATCATCGGATGGTTTATAAACTGCGCCAAGCTTTTCATTATCTTTTCCATAAAACGACCGGGTCTCGTTTAAATTTATTCCCCCGGTAACAGTTGCTGATACGCTGCCATCAGTAAACATCAGCGCATACCATGGTTCAAAATGCTGAAATACAGCTGGTTTAATCTCCGGGTGCTTGTACAGGTAATAGTTCACACCGTCGGCAAAAGCATCCATAAGTTTCTTAAACCAGGGGGCAGCGTTTTTATAATCTTTAATTGCATCAGCTGTATCAGCAATTAATTGCAATTGAACATCGGTGTAAAGGTTTTTCTCACCATCAACCTCGCTTTGCCGGCCCAACTGATATAAATAGTTTTGTTCTATCCCCTTAAAATTATCCTCGCACTGGGTATACATCAACCCAAAAACGGCATCGGCGTCGGTCTTTCCGTAAATATGCGGCACTCCCCAGTTATCGCGGATTATAGTTACCGAGCCAGCCTCGTGCTCAAAGCGCTTAATTTCGGTTGCCTTGTATTTTTGAGCGATGGAAAATATTGGCATTAACATCAATGCTATTAATAGTTGTTTTATCATCGGGGTAAATTATTTTTTAATGGCGGCGAAGCTATCATGGGCCAGTTTATCCATTCCAATTTAGGGGGTATAGCTCATGATGGCTTCATCGTAACAATAGTTTTACCAAGTAATTTTACCGCAAAGCCTGATTTTTGTACGATTTTATAAATTAATGCCTGTTTTATAATCCCAGGGCATAATATATTTTATTCCTGTACGTTGGCTTATAGCTAATATCTAAATATAGCTTAAAGTTGTATAGTTAGGTACAGGGTTTGATATAGTTACACAATAATTGAAATTTTTAAGTTACTGATCAAAAGATCGGTATTCTATAAGGGCTTGGATGAGCATGAACATGTAGTCTGAGGTTTAGTTGATCAACATTATTTGAATAATGTTGTGTGCGTTCCGGGGTGAGATACGGAACGCATTTTTTTGTCTTTCCCATTTGTAATATCCTGATAACGTACCGTTAACCTGACTTACCGAAAATAACCGAAACATTTTTACCGCTTATGATATTATTACATATTATAAACCACAAGATCATGAAATATGCATTTGTAATTGGCTCGAGTGCATTTATTGTACCGGGCAAAACTATAAGCTATGGGAGCGATAATAACTGGAAACACTTTTTAAAGATAAATTCCATTTATCATGATGGAACAGGTGATGCTGAAGGGTCACAACTGAACATCGATCTTGACATTAAGGATATTGACGGCACACCTGTTGTAATTTTAGCTAATAAGCCGGTTACAGGTTCCCCGTATGCCATTAAAACCACACGAGACAGTGTAATGGTATCGAGACTCGATGGAACTACTATTGTCCATATACATCAGCTTGATGATGATTCTGCAATGAGCCTTGAACATAATATTGTTGCTGAATTTGAAGTTCACGCTCCTCTTGCGGTTATTCGTATTACGGGAGAGTTCCTGGTTGACAGCTTACATATCAGGGCTGAGAATGAAAAACTGCTGATAAACAATAACGGCTATGCTACCGCTGCTATGATTGGCCATAGCGACCTTAAATTTACAGCGGCAGGGGTGGTACTGTAAAAAGTTGGCAGTAAGCAGTTCACAGTCGGCAGTTTGAAAATTAATAAACCTGCTTACGATACATTGCCATTACTAACAATACCATACGGTTATAAGTTCCAAGCCCTTGAGGCTGATTGTTCGCTTTAAGGAACTTGTCGTAAAAAATACTGCTTAATATTTCTGCCTTGTTTTGATAATATAGCCAGTAAGCACGCTCCATCACAAAGTCGTGATGAACTGCAGCGGATACCCGTGGTTTTAATGCTTTATTAGCTAAGCTATCGCGATAATATAGCGCGTGCATAAATTCATCAACTGCGAGATGATAGGCGGAATACCTTAACAATCTATCGTGCGAACCGATCCCTGCCAGAAAACCTGCAAAGTCGGCTTCATCTTCTGCACCGTATCCCATCTGGTGCGACATTTCGTGGCAGGCTATAACAGGTCTGTTAAAAACAGGCATCTGGTAATTTATTTGTGCTTCGCCGGTAAATGGGTTAAAATAGCCTGAAGTACCAATATAATTTAACAACAGCGTCAACAAAGATGGTTTAACCCCGGGATGATAAGTACGAAAATTAACAGAATCGGCAGATAGCTTACTAACCGCCTGTATTGCTGTTTGATATATTGCGCTATTATTTTGAGCGAGATCGGCAGGGGTTAGGCGTGCACGACAGGAATTTGCGCTGTCGATAAGCATAGCAGTAACCGCTTTAAGGCTGGTAGTTGTGTAGTTGGTATCGCGCAGATTTAAGCGTTCTCCTGCAGATACCCTGAAGTAGTTCATCCCCCAAAACAAGTAAAAAATCAGTACTGCTACTTGTACCCTTATAATTATACCCGCTATTAAAAAAATAACCCCTATAAACTCCTTTTTAAAAGCCAGTTTTATAAGCCTAAGTAGCGCGTAAATAAGGTAACCGATAACAAAAAGGTATAACAGATCGCCAACACTAAACGGGAATATATTAAGAACAGGGTGCAACAGGTGGCAAATAACCGGGTAAACACTTTCGGAATAATATCGTTCAACCAGCTTTGGATAATCTGCCAATATCATCAGAAAAAAAATAAAAAAAGCCAGTGTTGCTATAGTTATGGCCTTTACTATTAATAATCTTTTGCTGCTTTTATCTAACATCGGTGGTAAATATAACAATATGCAAATGCTGTTAAATAAAAAAGCCCTCCGAAATCCGGAAGGCTAATGTTTTAATAACGGGTTATCCGCCTGGATATTATTTTATCCAAACCGGAATACTTACCTCATCCCAATTCATGCTAAAGCCGTCTTTAGTGATAATATAAGTCAGCTGCTCTGTTTTAGCTACCTTTTTAGGAGTAACCATTACACGCAATTGGTCCTTACCTTTGTCGTAAGTAAATGCGCCCCATTGTTCGGCAGTTTTGTTAAAAATGACTGTCCATTTGCCTTTTTCAGTAGGGATAACAAAAAATGAATATTTGCCCGCTGGAAGTGTTTTACCATCAACTTTAACATCCTTGCTGATTGTAACTGTAGTTGCTGAATCAGCGCCTGCGCGATAAACTTTGCCATAAGGCTCTAATCCACCCCATATTTTACGTCCCTTTACATAGGGGCTTCCGTAACGGATGCTTATAGTTGCGCCTGCAACTGTACCACTTACACCCAAATGGGGACTTACTACCTTTTCCTTTTTTTGCGCCATCAGTGTTGATGATACTAAAAAGGCACACAAGAGGAACGACAATGTTTTAAATTGAAATAGTGCTTTCATAATGAATACTTTATTTGTTTATAATTTTGGTTTAAAATTGTGCTATAAAGATAAACTGAAATTTGGATTTTTTCCCGTTCAAAAACAAAGTTATGTTATCTTAATGTAATGTTCGTGGCTATAGTATATCAGTATTATATATTAGGGTTACGTGCTAAAAATATTTTCAAATCTTACACATATCATAAAACAAATATAATATTGTAACGTTTTAATTACAGAATCATATTGCAGTTAGGAATTGACCGTAAGGTTAAACAATTGTTGTGATTTTTGGCCTCATGCCTAACGTGGCATGAGGTTTTTTATAACCTCTTAATTTAGATATTTTGCAGGTTATTTAATACTAACTCTTCGGCTTTAGCCAAAATATTTAATAACATATAACATATATTTGCGCCGCGCGTTTAAGCTGTAAAACTGACCTTAGCAATATTGGATGAAGAGTACAAGTAAGATATTATACCTATTGCTATTTGTATTGGCGCTTGCTGTTAATCTGGCTGGCATAAATGTTAAGTTTTTTACTGATGACCCCGGATTATACGCCTCAATAGCGAAAAACCTAGTTTATAAAAAAGATTTTTTTGAACTCTTTACTTACAATCTCGACTGGCTCGATAAACCACATTTCCCCTTTTGGCTAATATTATTGAGCTTTAAAATATTTGGCATATCTGTTTGGGCTTATCGCTTACCTGCGTTGCTATTTTTTATTATCAGCGTGCTGTATACCTGGCTTTTTACCCGTAAATATTATGGATGGGAAATAGCGGCCATCGCTGTATTAATATTGATGACAGCCCAGCATGTGCTGCTATCCAATACCGATGTAAGGGCCGAGCCTTACCTTATGGCTCTCCTTATCGGCAGCATTTACCATATTGCCTGCCTGCGCGAACGCTTTAAATTTACGGACCTGATTTTAGCTGCATTACTTACCGCTTTTGCCCTAATGACAAAAGGTGTATTTGTTATAATAGCTATTTATGGAGCTTTGTTTGGCCAGTTAATATTTCAAAAAAAGTTTAAGGACATCTTTAAATTCAGATGGCTATTCCTGGTTATTTTAACTATTGTGTTCACCTTTCCCGAGTTTTATGCTTTGTACCGGCAATTTGACCTGCATCCCGAAAAAACGGTATTTGGCACTCACCATGTTTCGGGCATTAAATGGTTTTTATGGGATAGCCAGTTTGGGCGCTTTGTAAATACAGGGCCTATAAACCGCAAAGCATCAGGAAGCATATTCTTTTACCTGCACACCCTGCTGTGGGCCTTTGCCCCCTGGTGCCTGTTGTTTTATTATGCTGTTTTTAAAAATATAAAAGATATAATAAAACGCAACCCACTTACAGAATACTATGCTTTAAGCGGCGGCTTACTGCTTTTACTGCTTTTTTCGCTTTCGGGTTTTCAATTGCCATTTTATACCAATGCAGTTTTTCCTTTGTTTGCTATAATTACAGCCCCTTTTTGTTTCAATCAATTAAGCAATTTTGGTACAAAGTTCAGGTTGATAGCACAATGGGCATTTGTTATTCTGCTACCAATTGTGGTCCTCCTGATCAACTATTTTTCAAAACCAACTCACGATCTGTTTTTTGGGGTTGATTGCATCCTGTTTGGGATTGTTATTTTTATGGTACCTGTAAGGGCAAAAGAGGCGCATAAAAAGGTGTTCTTTTTTAATTGCGCCGCAGCTTTATTTGTTGGCTTTTATTTAAATACGGTTTTTTATAACGTAATTGTACCTTACAAAGGAGAAATATCGGCAGCAAATTATATTAATCAAAAACCGCTCGATAGCTTCCCTGTTTATTCGTTAAAGGCTGGGAATAATATTTTCCAGTTTTATTGCAACAGGCCGGTTGATGTTGTTCCGATTGAAGAGTTCAACAGTTTTAAATCTGATAAGGCTTCCATATTTTATGTAAACCAGTCTTCAATGGATTACTTAATTCAAAACAAAGCCGAATTTACTGTTCTGCGGTCGTTTATAAATTATCCGCAGGAAAATATTATGCCCAGGTTTATAAAAAAGGCCACCAGGCACGAGGTGCTGGATCATGTTTATTTAATCACAAAGCCTGCTTCAGGTAACTTTTAACCCTATTGCACTTTATACCTATAAACTGTCCTGCCTAAGTTTCCTTTTATATCAATACCCTCTACTACTATCATGTATGTGCCGGTGCCGTCAGAATTGTAGAAATTAAATGAAGCATTTCCATCATCATCAGTAATTACATTTGGTTTCCAGAAAATAGTTGTACGCATATCCGGGAGTTTATTGTCGGTTTGGGTAGCATCATAATATGGCGCGTAAAACTCTTTTGCTTTATAATAACCTGTAGGTGTAAATGAATATACACCGGGGCTCATTTCTTTGTTTGCAGCATCTGAGGATATTGTTCCCTGCCTTGTAGTAATAACCAAAACACCCGGACCACCTGCAACGCCATAAATTGCAGCATTATTCCCTTTTAAAACCTCTACAGTTTCAACAGCAACAGGGTTAATATTATCAACACTGCCCGATGTTACTGTACCATCTACTACAAGCAACATTGGCTCGGGCATCGCAGAATTCTGTTGTACTACTAACGCTTCTTTCAAATATGGAACACCGCTGATAAAATCAACACCCCGCGCCAGGCCATTTAATGCAACTGAAAGAGTGGGCGAATTTTTTATATCATCGCCATGAATAACCTGATTAGCATGGCCCGGACCACCTAAAACTGATGAGCGGTAGTTGTCATTTCTTTTGGCACCTGTAGTCTTGTCTCCCTTTAAGTATATTCTTGACGATTCATTACTGGCTGTCATTACCCCTACCTTTAAATTATTTTGCAGCGATGCAAGTATATCAGCATTGGTATTATATTTCGAATCTAAGGAGTTTTCGGGGTCAATGGGTGCTCCCGGTGCGGGGGCATCAAGCGTAACAACAGCTGCATTTTTCCCGGAAGCGGATTGTGTTTTCACAATAAAACTTTCCCCGGTCATAAATTGCATATTTGCAAAGCGGAAACTACCTGTTGCGTCGGATGTAGCTATTTTAACATCACCGCCAGCAGAAGGTAACAAGGTGATTGCTGCGTTAGCTATTGGTGCCCCAGCTTTAGTCTTCACTTTGCCGGTAATGTCTATATATTGTTCGGGCCTGTATGCGGCGGCGGTAGTTGGAGTATTATCACTTAACAACTGCTTCCAAACAAAGCGGCGGTACCCTTGGGTTAGCATCAATACATCCAGATCGGCACGGGTATCTTTAGTTACATGAGCAAAATAGTAATTGGGTTTTTCAATGTATCCTTTTAAATCGGTAGTTAACAACAGGTGCGATAGTATAGTATTTTCAGCATTTTCATCAACTAAAACCTTGCTTTCATCAATAACCGATACTGAGAAAGATCCGGCTGCAGGTTTGCCATCTTTGTTTTTGGCGTTAAAGCTTATATCAACATTTTCGCGCTTAGCAAATGATGGTTTTTCTGTTTTAAGCGAAAGGTTCAAAAGGTCATCATTTTGAATAAATGCCAGTCGCTCGTTCAACGGTTCACCTGTTTGTGAAAATAGGGTAACCTGTAAAACCCCTGTTTTAAAAGTACTTGCAGGCAGGTCCAGACCGAGAACTGCATTATCAAGTTTTGTTTTAATCGTTTTTACAGCGCCACTCCAATAAACCAACAGGTTCAAATCCTTATTTAAATTTTCTTTAAAATAAGCACGGTTAGCTTTTATATCTATCGATAATTTGGACGGATCGTCGGTATTAACGGCTAAGGTAATCCCCTTTGACTCTGCCTGGGGTAAGCTAACAGTAGCTTGCGAGCCGTCGCCATAAGTTATTTTTGCCTTGTAGGTTTTGCCTTCTTCGGGGGTAAAACTAAACTCTCCCATACCCAGGTGGGTCGAAGCAATTTTTGCTACTTCCATATTACTGTTGTCCAAAACAATACCTTTTACATTTACACCCAAACCATCTGCCCCGACTGCTTTAAATGCTACTTTTGAAGGAAGCTCTGTTACCAGGTTACCACCCTCAGGAAAAAACTGCAACACCGGCAGTGCCGATTGTTTTGCGCTTGCAACAACGCGATCAACGCCATTAACAGAACCAACAGAAATATATTGATCAAAATAATAAGCATGGTCGCCATTACGCATCCATTGTGTGTATGCCCTTATGCGGTAGCTGCCTTTTTGCAAAGTATCGGGCAGCGAAAAGTCGCCCCAGCCAACTCCATTGGTAAGCTGTACGGCCTTTGTTTGCAGTAAAGCATCGTTCTTGTTTATCAGGTCTACATGTAGTATTCCGCTTATTCTCGAAGGCTCGTGCAGCTCGCCCATAGTAACGTATGCTTTAAAATAAACAATATCCCCTGCCACATAATAGGGATATGGTCTGTCGAAATGCAGGTAAGCCTTTTCAATAATATGATCGGTTATGGTTGATCTGATCTTTGAGACAACATTATCTAAAACCGGGGCCCCGGTTTGGCAAAAAGCAGTTGTTTGAAAAGCAGCAAACAAGGCTATTACAAAAAGCAATTTTTTCATTGAAGTAAAGTCCGTTAATAATTGGTTTTAATTAAGCTACAATAAGCGATATTTCTAATTATATTTTTACCCGCGCAATTATCTGTTTTAATAATCGGGGCAAATAAAATTCTTAGTTAATACAATAAATAACTTATAAATATCGATCCTTTATTTACTTAACAATTATTGGAAGGCATTAAAACAAACAGGATCAGTGTTTTATAAAGGGCAATTAAATCTACCTATCTTTTTGGAAAGAAAAAATATTTTTTAGAAATATATATTACGAATTAATACTTAAACCAGAATGCTACTCTGTTTTTAATAAAACAATGTATTTAGCGATTGGGGTGCCTAAAAAATATGTTTATATAAAATGATGTCATTTCGAACGATAGAGAGAAATCTTCTACAGCTAACATCGGCGCCACGCGAGTAGCCGACCTACATATTGCAGAAGATTTCTCCTCGTGCCTCGTTCGAAATGACAATAGTGATTTGTTTTTTACAATTACTTATTGCCGATAATTTTGAAAAAGCTGCGGCTTAGGCGTTGCAGTATGGTCGCATCCTGTGTGATGATCTCTGCGTCGGCCATCATGCCTTGTTTTAAATGTATGGGCCTTTTAAGGTCGGATGAGTTCCTTATTTTGAAGTCAACCTTCGAAATAAAAATACTGTCTTTGTATGGAACATCGGCTATGTATTTTATCCTGCCTCTTATCATGCCGTATTCCTCAAAAGGATAACTTCTTAGCTTCACAAGCACTTGTTGACCCTCTTTAACTTTGCCCATATTATTTTGCGATATGGTCATTTCGCCAAAAAATGCTTCATTTCCCGGATCAATATAAAACACTTCCTGGCCCGGAGCAAGTACCTGGTTTTCCTGTATAATACCTGCAAACGAGAGCTTTCCGGGTTGCGATGCGCTTAATACATATTTACTTTTCCAGTCCTCAGCATTGCTTATAAGGCTATTAAGCGCCTGCAAAAATTTCGATTTCTCTTCCTGCACCTGGTTATCAAGCTCCAGTATCTCCTTTTGTTTGGCTGCATAGTTATTATCTCCGGTTATTATCGCCGATTCAGTTTGTATCAAAGGTGATTTTTTAGAAAGATATTTACTTTCTTCCTGCCTGAACTCGGCTTTTGTTTCTACTTTTTGCTGTTCAAGCTTTTTGTGCATTTCGTATTCCTCACTGGCAAGGACGAGGTCTTTTTGCTCAATGGCTTTTTGATCGTGTAGTTGTTGTTGTTGCTGTGAGAGGTAGGTAAGGTCTTTTTGGAGGTAAGTTTTCTTTTTAACCAGGAAACCATTTTCAACTGTTGATTTGTATAACAGATATTCCTGAAAAAACACCTGGTAGCCTGCCTGTAATTCGCCGAACTGCAGGTTATCAGCCTGATTAAAAAGCACCGCGTTTAACGGTTTATTTTGCAAAACCTGTTGCTGCAATGTTTTTAAATTTGCTAAAAGCCCCAATACCTTACTATGATTAGCAGTACTTTCAAGGTAGGCCAAAGGCTCACCAGCTTTTACCGTGTCGTTTTCTTTTGCCAGTAGCTGAACAAGCTTTCCGGATATTTTAGATACTACCGGTTTTGGTGAGTTTGGCGAATCTACCTTTAACTGAGCTTTTACAATATCCGGATACCGTATAAACGCGGCCAGCGCGGCTATTAACAGTAATATGCCAAAAAACAGGGAGATCCCCCAGCGTAGCAGCCAGCCTGGTACTGCTGTTATAATATCCTGCATATCATCGGTATGCCGGGCTTCCTGATTGTTCTCTACGTATATTGATGGCATGTGATCGCTGATTTAAATAGATGTTTATGATTAAACTGATAATTGGTTAACAGAAGATTTAATAGATTAAACAGTTTGATCTGTCCGCTGCAAACTCAAAACTGCAAACTGTATTCATCACGTTCCCAGTTCAAGTTGATTTTTTACAAGTTTATAGTAGTCTCCTTTTAGTGCTGTTAATTCATTATGGTTACCCTGTTCAATAATACGGCCTTTATCCAGCACAATAATATTATCTGCATTGCTTACTGTACTTAGCCTGTGTGCCACAATAATTACTGTACGGCCTTTAAAAAACTCGGCAAGGTTATCCATTATCACCCTTTCGTTATTGGCATCAAGGGCGTTGGTGGCTTCATCAAAAAATATGTATTCTGGGTTTTTATAAACGGCACGTGCTATCAGCATACGCTGGCGCTGCCCCTGGCTTATTCCGTTTCCTTCGGCGCCTATTTTGGTATTTAACCCTAATGGCAAGCCATCAATAAAATCCTGTATGTTGGCTACCTTAATGGCATGGCGCAATTTATCCTTATCCGGATGATCATCCCCTACAGCTATATTCCGTTCTATCGAATCTGAAAATATAAAGCCATCCTGCATCACCACCCCGCACTGGCCGCGCCAGGTTTTAAATCCAATGTTATGGATAGATTGATCACCAACCTTTATTTCTCCTCTTTGTGGTTCGTAAAAACGCATCAAAAGTTTAAGAATAGTGGTTTTCCCGCTGCCGCTCATTCCCACTATTGCGGTAGTTTTTCCCTGCGGTATATAAATATCAATATCTTCCAGCACAGGCTCATTACCGGCACCGGGATACCGGAAGGTAAGTTTGTCAATGCTAAGGCTTTTATCCTCAGGTAGGCTGTGGTTCCATTCTTTGCTTACCGGCTCTTCGTCCTCCATCTGATGGATCTCGTTTAACCTTTCCAGGCTGATCTTTGCATCCTGGAAACCCTGTATAAAGCCTAATAATTGTTCAATAGGGCTGCTTAACTGACCAACGATGTATTGAACAGCTACCATTGCACCTAAAGTAAGGTTGCCATTAATTACGGCTTCGGCGCTTAAAAAGGTGATCAATATGTTTTTACCTTCGTTTATAAAAGTTGCACCGCCTTGCTGATACTGACTTAGTGCCAGGTTTTTTACGTTAAATTTAAAAAGGCGCGCCTGAATGTGTTCCC
>Ga0206904_1045_pt1 | contig 33476 bp, 31 predicted proteins | sample Alteio_BWOrgHeat_42_FD_152981 | JGI IMG/M metagenome (GOLD analysis project Ga0206904, IMG submission 152981) | Enriched cells from forest soil in Barre Woods Harvard Forest LTER site, Petersham, Massachusetts, United States -... | ecosystem: Environmental > Terrestrial > Soil > Temperate forest >...
TTTCTCCTTTTCCCTGGTAAATAACTTTGCAGAAATTTCAGGTAAAAAGCCTTGAACCATATGGAGAATCTAAAAATTGCCACCGCCCAGTTTGAACATAAAAGCAATGACAAAACCTATAATCTTTCGGTTATCCGGGAGCTGACGGGAAGGGCAGCCCGGCAGGGTGCCCGGGTCATTGCCTTTCATGAGTGCTCGATCCCCGGATACACATTTGCCCGTAGTCTTTCCCGGGAGCAAATGACGGCACTGGCAGAACCCATACCAGATGGTCCCAGCATTGTGAAACTGATTGAATTTGCAAGGGAATATGAGATCGTTATCCTGGCCGGACTTTTTGAACAAGGCGCAGATGGTAACTTGTACAAAGCACAGGTTTGCGTTGATAAAAACGGACTGATCGCCACTCACCGGAAACTTCATCCTTTTATCAATCCTCATCTCACTCCGGGCAACAGCTATACGGTCTTTGATTTATTCGGATGGAAATGCGGTATCCTGATTTGCTATGACAATAATATCATTGAAAATGTACGCGCCACCAAACTGCTGGGTGCGGATATTATTTTCATGCCCCATGTTACGATGTGCACGCCTTCACCGCGCCCCGGCGCCGGATTCGTTGATCCTGAATTATGGAAGGATAAGGTGGCAAACCGGGAAATTCTGAATAAGGAATTTGACGGACTGAAAGGCCGGGAATGGCTCATGAAATGGTTGCCTGCCCGGGCATACGATAATGCCGTCTACGCTGTCTTCTCCAATGCAATCGGGATGGATGATGATCAATTGAAAAACGGCCGCTCTATGATCCTTGATCCTTTCGGGGATATTATAGGGGAATGCCGAAACCTGGATAATGAATTTGTTATCGCTGAGCTCACACCCGATAAATTATCCAAGGCAGGTGGAAGCCGGTACATCCAGGCGAGAAGACCTGAGTTGTATGGTTCCATACTCAGTGCGCCCCATCACAGCGAACAAAAAGTCAGCTGGTTACACACCGGCACGCTATAGCGTGCACCGATAATCTAAGAAGACTATTTCCATTCATTTACTGTCCTGACATCGGCCTGTCGCGGAAATACTTTGGTCGTCAGAACACGATGCACTTCTTCATCGGTATCGGCACAACAATCACTCAGTACGGTCAGCGCGTAATCCTTGTCGGCCGCTTCGCGAAGCGTAGATAAAACAACTCCGCCGGTAGCAATACCGGAGAGGATCAGGTTCTTTGCGGAAAATGCTCTTAATAGCACTTCCAGATCACTACCCGAGAATGCACTCACCCGGCGCTTTATTACCGTGATCTCATTGGGCATAGGTTCCAGCTCAGGATGTATTTTTATCATCTCGTCCATATTTCCGGAAACCTGCGTTTGCTTATAAGTCATAAAGCCCTTATTGTTTGAACTGATTTCCGGCGTACCGGGTCTGAAACCAACTACAACATATATAACAGGTATTTTCCTTTCACGTGCGAGGCCTATCGCTTTTTTCACGTTGCCGATCAGATTCGCAGCGTCCGTCAGGCGTTTGAGAATAGATGACTGCATATCCATAACAAGCAACACGGTCTCTCTTTGATTTTGTTCCATTTTAAATTAAATTATAGATTATTATATCTTTTCCAGCACAAGATTTTCCGCTTCTTCCTCCAGTATTTTGTCCCCGGCGTCCAATTTTTTCTTTCGCAGGAATTTGAAAAATAAAACCGCTATGATCAACGCCATGATGCCCTGCAGAAGTATGGTATCAGGTGCGCCGATCTGCTGGGAGATATAGCCAACCAGCAGACTGCCCAGTGGCAGCAGTCCGAAATAAACCATGGCTACATAACTCATCACCCGTCCCCGCATTTCCTTTTCCGATTCTACCTGGACGATCGTCATACAAATCGTGGTCTGATTCATCATCCCAAATCCGGTTACAGCGGCTAAGAGCATGGCCAGGGGAAAATTTTCAGCATGCGAAAAAAGGATCAAAAAAATACCAAAAATAATGGTGCTGACAAGCAACAGGGATTTAAGATCCGCATTCTGTTTCCGCGTTGCCAGGAAGATGGATCCGGTTACGGCACCGATACCTATAAAACTGTTGATATATCCAAAGGTAGCTGCATCCCCCTTAAAAACCAGTTTGGCAAATACCGGTAATACCGTACCATAAGGTAAAACAAGAAGGCTTGACAGGCCAAGCATCGTCAGGGCCACCGAAATGGACGGCGTCCTTTTTAAATACCGGAACCCTTCGTACAATTCCAAACGGAGATCATTTTTCTTCATTGAAGGGGGAGGCGACAGCTTCATCCGGAGAAGCGAAATGATGACAGCAATAAAACTCAACGCATTCAGCAGAAAACAGATGGAAGCACCGAACTTAACCAGCACGATTCCGGAAAGCGCCGGTCCGATTAAACGGGCGAGATTCACCATGGAAGAGTTAAGCGCCATGGCGTTTGGCAGGTCGGCTTTATCGGTCACCATTTCATGAATCAGTGGTTGCCTCGCAGGAACATCGAATGCATTTATGATCCCCAATATGGCGCTCAGCATCAAAAGACTCCACGCGGAATAGTGCGACGATAACGTGACCAGAAATAAAAGAAAAGCCTGAATCATGGAGGCTATCTGCGTACCGAGCAGTAGTTTATACCGGTTATACCTATCCGAAATGACTCCTCCCGGCAGTGAAAAAACAAAGGACGGGAACTGGGATGCGAATACTGTAAGCCCCAGCATCAAGGGCGAATGCGTCATCGTATAAACCACCCAGCTTACACCGGTACGCTGCATCCAGGTGCCTATCTGCGAAACGGACTGGCCATAGAAAAACAGCCGGTAGTTACGGTATCGGAACGCACGAAAAGTATTTGTCATTTTGTTTCCGCCACTTTATTGATCACCGGAATGGCCCGGATCAGCCATTCCTTCTCTTTATCCGTCAACGCATTTTCAACAGACCGCTCCAGCCATTCGTCTTTATCGTACCTGGCTTTCACTACAAGGTTCTTCCCCGAAGCAGTCAGCGAAATATATACTTTTCGTTTGTCGTCCTTCGAAGGCGTTCTTTTTATGATCCGGCCGGATTCCATTTTCTTCAGGATCTGCGACATGGATTGGGTTTTCACTTTGGTGAGCGCCGCCAGTTCCGTAGGCAGGAGGGATCCTGAACGGGCCAGCAGGGCGATCGTTTCAATCTCCGTCATGGAAAAGCTGTTTACGGAAGACATCTGCCGGCGTAAACTTTTATGCAATGCAGAAACGGCGGTACGCAGGGAGGTTGCCAGTTCTTTTGAATTCATGCGGGATATATTGATTATGTAAACTTGTAAGGTTACCTTACAAAGATAAGGAATATAATAATATTAATGTTCACCGGCTGGTTAATATGTTAAAAGTACATCCCTGTTTGGGTACTATTAACACAATGTTATTCCGGTCTTTTTTGTTTATGGCACTTAAAATATTTTGTAGTTTTGTGGAACCCATTGTTCTTTTGCTTGCCGGTAGAGTTATTTTATTTACGATTATCTGTCAAAACTTTTGATATGAAAAAATCTAAACCTTTACCCAATATTGAGCAGACAGCTCACGAGGATGCAGACTTTGAAATGGACGAAAGAAGCAAGGAGAAAATTCTGAAAGAATTAGAAATCACCGAACGCACGCAAAAACCACCTTCGGCGGAGCTGATTGCCAGGCTAAATGAAATGGCTTCCAGGCCTCCTTTTTCGAATTTTCTTAAAGTGAAAGAGAACGATACCCGTTAGCGGAGAAAATGTCAGCCGGCTCATTGATCAGCCACCGGTAAGTCCCCTCCAATCCAATTCTTCGTATATATCGGGTTCCAGGGGTGTTTCCATCTCCGATGGCTCCATAACCACATTTCAGGATTGGAGCGTATTACCTTTTCCATGTAACGGGCATACAGCAAAGTAAGTTCTCCTTCTTTTAATGTACTGGGATCTTCGCAGGCGATTTCTAAAAAGCCCTGGTAATAGCCACGTTTTGGTTTTATAATATGGGTAAACAACACGGGTAGATTGCCCGCCCTGGCTCCTTTTTCCGGACCCGATACGAAACCAGTGGGTCTGCCAAAAAAATTCGTCCAGTATGCCTTGTTGAGATTGCCTGGGCTCTGGTCAGCAACAAGGCCCAGGATATACCGGGTATTTTTGAAACTGTCCATGGACTCGCTCATTTTGCTTGCAGCAATAAATTTATTTCCATACCGGACGCGTAGTTTATACATTAATTTTTCCATGGCCGGGCTGCTAAGAGGCATATACACCACAAGCACCTGGTATTTTGTATGGCTGCCCACTACATGATGGCACCATTCCCAGTTAAATGTATGTCCGAGATGAAGCTGGCAACTACGTCCACTTTCAAACAGAGGGTCAAGCACTTCCCAGTTGGCCGTTATTCTTTTTTCCAGAAAGCGCCTGGATGCACTTACCAGTTTAATGGTTTCTATAAAGGAATCCAGCAGGTTATGATAAAAAGCTTTGGCAATTTTAACCTTCTCAGCCTTCGATTTTTCAGGGAAAGCAATGTCCAGATTTTGCATCACGACCTTTTTCCGGTAGCCAATTAAATAGTATACAATGAGGTATACCCCATCCGAAAGGATATACAGGATGCGCATCGGCAGTAGGGAAAGAAGATAAAAAAAAACGAATACAACGTAATACATAGCATTCGAATATACAGGAATCGAATATACTAATTCTGATTGGTCCGGATGGGGAACGCCCGCAGATATCAATAAGGGGTATAGCCTGATGTAACCAAATAGTTAGCCGCAGCGTCCAATTGACAAACATTCGCAGATGTCACTCAGATTAATTATTACCATTACGCTTCTTTCCTTTGGTAGTCTGTATGCACAAAACCCTTCGCCAGATTACGGCAACGACCCAAAGGCGGGCAGCTTTTATAATCACGATGGCGTAAAAGTTTATTACGAAATCTATGGTCAGGGTAAGCCACTGGTTATACTGCATGGCAATGGTGGCTCGATCAGGAGTCGCGCCAATTTAATTCCTGAGTTTGCGGCACATTACAGGGTTATCGCTATGGATAACCGTTGTCATGGAAAGAGCGATTGTCCCCTGGGATATCTTACCTATGAGCAAATGGCCTCGGATTTGAATGCTTTGTTAGATCACCTGAACACAGACTCCGCCTACATCTGGGGTCATAGCGACGGTGCCATTGTTGGTTTGCTGATGGCGATCCATTATCCGAAGAAAGTAAAAAAACTTCTGGCCTCCGGCCCCAACCTGAGACCTGATACCACGGCAATAGATCCGGCCCTGCTTCCACTATTGGATAAAATGTGGGCGGTGGTTAAGAACGACAGCATTAGAAGCAAGCAATTCAGGCTGTTGGTGGATCAGCCTCACATAGAAATATCCGATCTGGGAAAAATCAAAGCCGAAGTCATGATCATGGGCGGCGACCGTGATGCCATTCGCAATGAGCATCTGTTGGAGATACAAAAAAACATACCCGGTTCCCTGCTCTGCATTTTGCCGGGGACGACTCATTTTGTATATGCAGACCGCGAGAAGTGGTTTGTAGAGATTCTATATGATTTCCTGGATACCTCGTCGCGCAGAACCACTACTGCCCAATTACTGGCCCGGCAGATGAAGTAGCGGCCGAAACTCAGTCCCGGTCGCAAATGCCCTACCAACAATGTCGCATTCACGCCCCGCAGAATACGATGATTGAAATAATTTTGTTATGCATTTATTTCTTCATTGTAAAAAGAACCTTCATCAATCATGAAAACTTTTTTCTCCCTTATCTTTTGCCTGGTACTAACAACCTATACCAGGGCACAAAGCCAACCCGTAAAAACCGGCTATGCCCCGGTGAACGGTCTGAAACTTTATTATGAAATCTACGGCAGCGGCCAGCCTTTGATTTTACTTCATGGCGGGCTCGGCGTCGGTTCCATGTTCGCGCCGATCATGCAGGCACTCGGAGCCGGACGCGAAGTGATTACGGTGGACCTGCAGGCCCATGGGCATACGGCTGATATCGACCGGCCGCTGAGTTTAGAATCAATGGCCGATGATATCGCGGCACTGCTGAAATTTCTGAACATTCCAAAAGCCGATCTGATGGGCTATTCCATGGGCGGCGGTGTGGCGCTTCTGACAGCAATACGTCATCCCGAGGTTGTACGGAAACTGGTGCTCGTTTCTTTTCCATACAAACGCAGCGGTTGGTATAGCGAGGCGATGAGCCAGGCCTCGAATATGGGACCGGCATCGGCAGAGGCGATGAAGAATACGCCACTCTACCAATCCTATCTTAGCGTGGCTCCGAAGCCAGATGACTGGGTGACCCTGCACAAAAAACTCGGTGCCCTGCTGCTGACAGAATACGACTATACCACCGAAGTAAAACAAATCAAGATACCGGTTATGCTGGTAATCGGCGACGCCGATGCGATCCATCCCTCTTCGGAAGTTGAATTCTTTGCGTTGCTCGGTGGTGGTTTGCGAGACGGTAGCTGGGATGGCTCCGGACTTTCCAAATCCCAATTGGCTATTTTGCCTGGACTCACGCACTATGTGATATTCGCCTCCCCGGCGCTGGCGAATGTGGTAGTACCATTTTTGGATAAGCCCTGAGCATTCATCAACCAAGTCACTATAATTCACCCATGGGAATATTATGAACTGTCTTCGACAAGTAAGCCGGGCTATAAAATTTCCATATGGGAATTACTTCTCCTTTAATGGCATCATCCAGAGATCCAATCCAAAATTCCATATAGCCTGAACGAAATTGCTGAATTCTTTGTCCATAACCATTTTGCAGCGAAGTGAATGATTTGGCGGATATCTGTTTGTTAAAATTTTCCAGTGATTGACCTTCCCGGATAGCTCCCCTGATTTTCGATATTAATTCCTGCATAAATGCGCTCCAGTTATTGATAATTTCTTTGCCCTTGTGCATGTCTCCGTGACCACCAACAAAATAATCAAAGTCCATATGTTTTATCTTATCTAAAACCCGGATCCAGGAATCCGGGTCCGCATCCTGGAACAGGGGTTCAAAGTCATGAACAAGATCACCGGTTACCAGCACCCTATCCTCCGGAATGAATACTACAATATCCCCGGATGTATGTCCCGCACCCACGTAAATCAATTTCATCCGGAGTCCATCTTCGTCAAGGGTTAAAGAATCGCTGAATGTCAGGTTGGGAGCGACGATTTTGGAAGAGTGAACATCCCGGTAATATGTATCCAGTTCACTGGCCGTTTGTATAAAATAGCTTTTTTGTGCCTGCGTTTTTGATGTTCCGGCAAAGTCCTTCGCCACATTGATCTTTAGTTTGATAACAGCTTCCCAGGATTCGATTTCACTTTTTCCCTGCATAACAATATGAGCTGCGGCCCTCTGTTCTGCTATAATCCGGATGGCAGGGTTCTCCTTTAGAAACGCACCGGCTCCCAGGATATGGTCCAAATGAGCATGACTGAATATCAGGTATTTTATAGGTAGCTTTGAGATGTTTTTTCGAATTTCACTGATCAGCGCCGCAGCCATGAAAACATCTGTCTGTGATTCGACTATAGTGATAAAACTACTCCCTACAATAATCGTTGAAGTACTATTAATTCTTTTGATCTGGCCGGGATGGGCAATGTAAACATGAGGGGTGATTTTTGAAATGATAAAAATATCCGGAACTGATTTTGAAAAAAGCGAACCTGGATTTAAACAATAAATTAAAATAAAAAGGATCCATTTTTTTAAGTTCATGAATTCAATTGAACCGCAAAATTAATCCAGGCTCGTTCGGATAACATCATAGTGTAGAATTTTACACTAGTATATATTAAGACTAAAATGTAAAAAATGAAAAAGCAGTCAGTTGTGGTGGATTGCCCTATCGATACCACAATTAATGTTTTAAAGGGCAAATGTAAAGCCGGAATTGTATTGAAGATCCAGGAAGGGTTGAGCCGTTTTGGACAAATCAAAAAGCACATCTCAATCAGCACCAAACTGCTTGCGATACAACTGAACGAACTGGAAGAGGATGGAATCCTTATCAAGGAATCGAACGGTAACAATCCATTACAGACCTCTTATCATTTAAGTGAGGATGGAAAAAGGCTTTGCGGGATCATTCAGCAAATGAAGGAATGGGGAAATCAATACAAGCTTTTTTCCCATCAATTGAATCAGACCCGATTTGAGCATTTGTTACCCGCGCTTTAACCGGCATACTGATGGTTATAAAGTATAAACCAATGAACTTTAAACTCCTTAGCCTCCTCATATTCGCCTGCGTTTTTGGGGGTTGTGAAAATCCGCCTGAAATCCCGACGGAATCAACAGGCACAAATCTCCCGGTTATCAAAACCATAGAGCTGAAAAGCGGAATCGAAAATGGTCATCCCGTTGGTATCCGGATTTCCATTCAGACAACAAAAGATTCGGACACTTCGACTACCTATAAACTGATTTCTTCCTATGAAATTAAACCAGTTGGATTCGTGCTGGTGATTCCACGCGAGGTAGATGGGAAACAAAAAAGCATCACCGCTTTTATAAAAAGTCTGGGTGCACCCAGCGATCTTTTTTTACAACTGCTGGCAAAACAGTACAAGCAAAAAATATCGCCTGTGTCAAAAATGGCGGATTCAATTCCGTTCATCTGTATGAACCTGCATAATTTTTATGGTACCCCCACGGCGGCAGCCCGCGACAGTGCCTGGATCGCCGCACAATACAAACTCTTTTTTGATTCCGAATCAAGAGAAGGTGATGCTGAATTATTTATGAACATCGTGCCTGGGCGCTGGATTGAATTTGCTGAAAAGGATGAGGACTACCGAAGCCATTTGATACAAGTGTTAGAGCGACACCAGTAAGTGAAAACGTGCAGCCAGAACGGCGCCCACCATGGCGATAAACTGAAGGAAACCCGAGAGGTAGATCGCTCTGTAAAGATCATCTTTGGTGGTATGTATATCTTTTTTTAGTTCTTCTTTTAATAAAGACATATCTCCTTTTAATAGAAATACATCTTCTTTTGTCGCCAGCAAATTCATTTTTGATTCGAGGGCAAAACCCGCCAGTTCCTGCATGGCAGAAACAGCCTCTTCGGCGCTCGCATCCGATAGATGCATCTCCTTTCGAAAGATATTATACAACCGTATTTGATTCATGCTCATGTCCACAAAAATAAAATTTAAAACAATCTACAGCAACAGATTATTATAAAAAGGGTTAAAAAACGGTATGCTTTGAGTATTAAACCATGTTATTCAATCCAGGTGCGTTTTACCTTAATTACAGCCCAATTTCCATTGACTTTTTTTAAATAGGCATATCCACCTTCATAAATCATGGTATAATAAATCAGGGCGCGTTCGAAATGGGGATCAAATATCACCTTTGTAACATAAGGATATGAATAAAGCTGCCAATATCCCCCCCAGTGCCCATACCAAATCTTAATATAAGTTTCCAGAAATTTTTTCCTCTTGTCACTTTCACCCTTCGCTTTTGCCGGCGCCATAATATTTCCTTTACCCAGATTGTAATGGTCATTTGCCAGAAATTGCTCTAAAAGAGTTTTATAGGTTGATGTGAGAGGTAAGATTTTAACCCCCGGAATCGATAGTCCAGGATGGAATCTACTTAGGGTATCAACGGTTTTGGCTGTTGGCCATTCCAGAAAATCAGACTCGAAATCTGCAGAATCCCTTCGATATTGATTTGACATCGAATCCATTTCGCGCCTATCCCCATTTGTAAGCTGAACCATTTTACCTCTTATCAAAAGATCTTTATCCAACGTATCCGCAAAGCCAAATACCATCCTGTCCTGGGTCAACAGGAATTGCACATGATTATAAATTTCACTACCAAATTCCGAACCACCAACACCTTTAATGTCTTTCGGGTTATAAAATCTTTGATAGACATGGTAGATATTCCTGATCGTATCATTGCACCTGGCCAGATCAGAATCACTCATGGGTGAAATCTCCGATTCCCAATTCTCATAAAACCTATGAAGTTCTTTTATAGATTTTGATTGATAGGCATGATAAAGAAGATTAGTTTGCTTTTGACAACTGGAGAACGTTGGGATCAAATAAAGAAATATTACGAAGAAGCCTTGCCGCATGCTTTAAAAGTAAACCAAAATTTAACTAAAAAAGGCTGCCCCGGAAGGCAGCCTTTTTAAAATAGAAATTTACAATGAGCTGATGAACGCTGTTTATGCATGCACGGCTGTTTCGCCAACAGCGGCACGGGCCAGTTCTTTTGCGGCACTCAATATGAATTCAGCTATTTCTTTTGGATGAGAAACCAGAGAAGCATGGCTTGCCGGCAATGAAATAGTGTTTGCATTGATTCGTTTGGCCATGAATTGCTCTGCTTCAGGAGGAACCATCCGGTCGTTCAGTGAAACCTGGTACCAGCTGGGCAGGTTTTTCCAGCCCGCATCCGTTGCTTTAGCTTCAAAACAAGCAACAGAAAGCGGCTTCTGGGTGCTGGCCATAATCTGCGCCTGCGCTTTATCTACGTCCTGACAAAAGTTGTCCGGATACATTTTGCGGTCGATCCATAAATAACCGTATTTATCGGGTCTGAATGCGGCAGCTCCGGGAGGTGCAACAGCGCTACTGGCTGATAGGATCGCAAGACTTTCCCCTTTGTCTAATGCAAAAGCTGCCAGGTACACGAGACCTGCAGCATTCGGACACAGATGAGCCGCCTCTGTAATTACTGCCCCTCCATAGGAATGCCCGACGAGCAGCACAGGGCCTTCCAGCGCCTCTGCAGCACGACGAACAGTTTCAGCATCACCTTCCAGCGTATCCAATTTTAGCTGTGCCGCCACTGTGTTGTAGCCGGCGTCTGACAGAATCTGAATTACGTTGCCCCAGCTGGACCCATCGGCCCATGCACCATGCACGAGTAGAATGTTTTGTTTGTTTGCCATAAATAATTTTTTTATTTGTATTTCCACTGAGTAAGGTAACACTTTACAAGGGCGGTAATATTAATGCTTTGTCAATTTTTCATCCCCATACCTTTCTTTATGTATACGATTTTCCCTACATATAAGGTTGTTTCTATTGCACCCGCCGAACGATCAACGGCCAACGACCAACGACCAACGGTTTTGTATCAGGATGTTTCCATATTGTTCAATAATTCAAAAATCATCTCCGCCTTTCTGTTCATTTCATCACTTTCAATATTGACTATCGAAAAAATCGGTAATCAACCGTCATTTATTAAAATCTAAAGTGAAGGCTCTGCGTAGCATTCGTCTCCCCGTACTTAACATCAAAATTATAGGTTTGGCTTTTGGAGCCGGTGCTAACGCTCGTCGCGACGATCGAATATCTTCCCGGTTTTAAATAAATGGTGCCGTTGTCGTTTTCGGCCAAATCCCAATCAATCACATTATCCAACTCTATATTGGTGATTTTAAGTTTACAGGCCTCATCGGTCGAAAACTTTATCAGCATCTGACCCATCGATTTTTTCTGAACTACGGGAGTTTCATTTGATTGCTCTGGTTTTTTTCTGATGGGGGCTGACTCCGCTTGCTCCGGTTTATCTTCCGCTTGAATGTCTGCCGGAACGTCTTCCGGGATGATCGGAGGAGCTTTTTCAGTTTTGCTTTTAGCAGTATCTGTCACCGCAGGTGTCGGCGGAAGAATTTCATAATTGCTTTTAACTGTATCGGTCGGTGTTTGCCTCCGGGGTCGTGCAACAACAACTGCCATGGGAACCGAATCGTCGCGCAGCGCATCCAAATGTTGCGTGGTATCTTTTTTATATTCCGGTGTCAGTTCCGATTTCGGTGTGCTGGGGAAATAAAAAGCGATCATCAACAGCCCTATAATAATCATCGCCAGGATAAGGGCTGACCAGGTCTTCCCGCTGATTTTTTTCCTGACCGGGATGAATCCATTCGTTATGCCCTTAATATGAGCAGTTACATTTACTCTCATTAAATACATCGAATAATTGTCCGGCGTCTTTTCAATGGCCAGTCGCCTGAAAGACCCGGTCAGGTCGATATTTTCCTTATCATTTTGGCTGAGCAGTGATTTTATATCATCATCCGTTACATTTTCCAGGAAGCCCTTACTGCAAAGCATAAAATAATCACCGTCCTGCACGTCCTCGATCCATTTTGTTTCAGCAGATATGGGTGATTCATCTGCCCTTACACCGCGCGTAGCAGTAGTATCCTTTGTCTGCACCCAGTTGCCGCCTCCGGTTTGCGCGCTTACATGTATTGGTTCATGAACAACCGAGTTATCTTCCGATTTAAAAAGAATTTCTCCGCCCCGCACATGATAGATCGGGCTGTCTCCGTACCATGACAGGAACACTTTCTGATCATATAAAATGACCATTGAAAATGTGGTGGACAGATCGGTATCCAATCTGTATTCGCGGGCATAGGTAATCAATCGCTCCCTCGCTTCCAGTAATAATTTATCGATCAGCTCGCCGGATACATTCTGTTCGTCAAATTTTAGAACCTTCGCTGCCATAAACTGGCAGATCAGCTTACTCGCAATTCCGCCGTTATAGAAGCTTCCGGCACCGTCACAAACCATGAAAACCCGGTCATTCGCACTGGCCTTTCCGGCAACAGGCCAGATATAATCTTCCTGTTTGATCTTAGTGCCAAACTCGTGTAAATAATATATGCTTTCAGGATTCATCGTCTGTGAAATTAAATTTCATTCGTAAAGCTGATCCTCGTCCTGTTTCCATATCAAAGGTATTTCTTTTTTAAATCCTTAAATCTCTTGTCCTCCTGCAGTGACCCCAACAGCGCATCATGGTCCACAAAACTTCTTTTCAGGGCGTTTGTCTTAAAAGACCTTTCAAACCATTTCAGGGACTCGTCCGTATTCCCGCGTAAGTAAATACAACTGGCCATACTGTACAGGGTATATCCGTCAGACGGATCCGTTTGATAAGACCTGGTCAGGTAGCTATTGGCAGAGTCATATTTACCCATGTTCATATAAATATTGCCAATTTCATAATTGGTTGAAGAAGGAATTTCCTTCGGGTGAAATGCAAGAAACTTCCGGTAGTTTTCCAAAGCCCTGGGATAATTCTTCATCCCGAAATAAGCTCTGCCAATCGTGTTATAAATCTCCGAAGTTGTTTTGACCGATTTCGCCTCCCTGAGCGAACTCATTTCCAGGCAGGCTTCGAGGCTCTTTACACAGTTTTTATAATCATTCAACACAAAATAAGCATCGCCCATTCCTTTTTGTGCCAGGTAAAATTGCGGATTATATTGAATGGTCTTTGTAAAGTCGGTGATAGCCTCCGTAGCCTTTCCTAACTGAAGATTGGCCAACCCCCGTTTATAATAGGCGCCCGGATAATTGGTAGGCAATCCGATTGCCAGTGAATACGCTTTGATAGCTTCCTTAAAATCGTTTTTTGAAAAATAACACTCTCCCCGGGTATAATAATAATAGCTCTTATTTGGATTTACACGAATAGCAGCATCGGTAAACAGTAGGGCCGAATCGTAGTTACCAAGGCTGAGCGCATATACGCCGCGTTCAAATATTATTTGTGCGGCACTGTCTATCTTCCCGATATCTGTTGAGCCAAGCCCCTTTCGGCTGGCAGAAACAAGATCATCTGCGGCTCCCGGAATCCTGTTCATTTTGATTCTGGCCATACCACGGTTATAATATGCAAGAGCATTATTGCTGTCCAAGGCAATAGCACGGGTGAAATATTCTTCCGCATTTGGGTAATCGTTCCTTTGTGCGTACAATACCCCTCTGCCCGTATTCAGCTTTGATTTAAAAACCGGATCCAGACCCTCCTGGGCCAGTGCGGGGTCGCTGTCTTTTATTGCCTGATCCAGGTTTCCGCTGACCATATGAAGATCCGACATGGCTGCGTAAACAGACATATCGGTTGGATCCTTCGCCAGGTAAATCCTGTATTCGGTAAGCGCTTCAGCACTTCTGTCCATGCGCCCGTACAGATCTGCCCGGCACCGGATGGTTTCCAGGTTATCATTGTCGTATTCATACGATTTGCCATAGTCATCCAGCGCGTCATGGTAATTCCTGACCTGTTCATTATACGATTTTGTCAGCTGACCCATTTTGTCAAAACATTTTGCCCTTCCTAAATAAAAATCTGAATTGGCATAATCGGCATTCAGCCTTGGCTTTTTGAGGAGTTCCGAATACTCCTTAACGGCAGCCTTGTAATTTCCTGCCCTGTATTTCTCATCGAGATCAGCAAGAATTCTGAAGTTGGTATTGAGTTCTTTTAAATGGGCTTCGTACATAGCTCCCTTACCCGGCGCGATCTCTATGGCCCTGGAGTATAAACCGATGGCTGCCTGGTAATTTCTCTTCTTTTCCTCGGCATGGGCCTGCCCGATATACTGGTTGAATTTAACCGTCTGGTCCGCGGTTTCACCCATGGGCCCGGACGAACCGGTTTGCCTTATGGCGTCTGCTATTACAACATCATCTGAAAAATCATTCAGGGTATCGGCGGGATTGAAGAAGCCAATTCTTTCAATTACCAAACGCCATTTGTTATTGGCACCTTTTTTTACAAAAATCTCCGCTACCCGTCTGGTAGGCTTATACGGGGTAGAGGGTTTTGACAGGCATATATTTTTGAATACAGAGGTGAAATAGACATTGATGTACATATTCTTCCTGCCTCTTTTAACCCGGGAAGATCTCACATCACTGAAGTATACCGAATTGGCATCGCTCTTTCCATAAAACGTATTAAAAGCATTCAGATACCGGATAACGGGCACTTCCGGGGAATTCGAGGAACCCGTGTATTCAGGATCGCTTACATCATCCGCAATGGCGATCTGGTTATTAAGAAACAGCTGTTTATCACTGTCTTCAAAACTCTGGCTGATCAGCTCTTTAATATCGGTATTTTCAGCGCCCGTATAAGAAATAGTATTCAGCAGGTTGTTAAAGTATCTTTCTACGGTAATTTCAGATCTTGCCTTGATAATCTTCGCATCGTTCACAGTTATGGTATCCTGGGCCCGGCATATTTGAACCAGACCAGTAAATACAATAACGGAAAGAATTACCTTATACATCAGTTACCACTTAATAATTTGTTTCTATAGCTTTCCATCTCAGGCGAAGAGACTCTTTGAATATAATTAATAAGCCAGCCCGAGTTCAGCGCCTCGCGGGGGAAATTCTCCACCGTAAATACCCATTTGTCTGCCAGCAAAAAATGATATTTTATTTTGATCACATCCTGAAATTCAATCTCCCGGTTCAAAACAGCATTATAAAATTCCAGCATGTTGGACTTCTTAAAATAAAAGCTTTCAAAGTAGCTGGATAAATTCTCTTTGTCTTCAAAAGCCCTCTTTAATGAAACAAAATTTGTACCGTGGCTGGTCGGGGGAATGAATTTTGTTTTTATCCTGCTCGGTGCCATTTCGGTTACGAGTATCTTCGATTTCAACGTGCTGGTCCCAACGGCGACGATCATCCACTTGGATCCTTTGTTTGGGGTCATCTCAATTTTCATTATAACAGGCACTACAATAGAAGAAGAATTGTATTTGAATCTGCATGCCAGTTCAGCGTACCAGTTATCTCCGTAAAAATCGAGATAAATGGGTTTTTTCTTCTTGGTAACATCCGCGATAAACGCATTCATCATAACACTGTCCCGCGACATATTTTCATAGTTGAACAGGCTCCGGATCAATCGTTGCCTGTCAATATTAAACTTCACATGACGGTCTTTGTAAACACCCCGTATGAATGAGTTCGGATCGTCGTTAAACCGCTCAAAAAACTCATCTATTTCCTTAACCTCATAAATAAAATGCTTGTCTTTGGCACCCTCATTATTTGAAATCACCTGGCTGAAGAGCCGATGGGGACAAATAAAAACGGAAATAAAAATCAAACATTTTAAAACTCCCTTTTTTGCCATATTAAAATACAATTACTGTTTGGGGGTTTTCGTGCCCAACACCTCAACATCCGACAACATCACATCCCACTGTTGGATGGCATTACCCCGCAGATTTCTCTCATAAACAATCAGCTGGACCTCCGTCGTTTTTTTTGTTTCATCTTCATAAATCAAACGCCCGTCACTGTAGGCCCGGAAAGTTTGTTCAAAGCTGACAAGTCCATAATACTTCCCGTCGGCGCCCTTACGGATATTGCTGACGTAATCCACGTGGGAGAACGTGATAACAATACGCTCGTAACGGAGGTTTCTTAATTTCTCCAGAAAATCCCTGACTCTCAGGTGTTTCTTTACATCACTGTGTACAGATGAAACTTCTATGATAGCCCCGTCAACAAATAAACTGGTGGCCTGATCCACGGCATTATCCTGTGCAGTATTTCCGGAATTTTTATCGCACAGAATATACAGGCAGCCCTGAAATTCCTTTATTTTATCAAGCGCCTTTTTCTTAAATTCTTCTTTGGAAATATTGCCCGGCAGTGACTGGGACGGGGGCTGAATAGTATCCTTAATTTTTGCATAATCAGTAACTGCATCAACCGGTCCTGAATGAGCCGGGATTTTGTCGAATGAATTTAAGAGCAGCGAAATAAATAAAAGAATCAAAAGACGGTTTAAAAAATTTCGCATATAAATCATGTTTTTTTATTGTTTCTTCTCCATAAGAATCCGATTACGATTTCATGGGTACCACTGCTCACGGTATTCAGCTGGGTGGTGGTATAATCATAGGAATAACCGAGATTAACCGTACTGCTTATGTTTACACCCAGCATCGCTGCATATCCCCGTTGATATCGATATGAAAGTCCCAGCCAGAGCAGATCCTGGTATTGGACTTTAGCGTTCACATCCACACCCAGGGGCAGCGGCTGTACATAACTGAACATAACGGACGGCAGAATGCTGATGTCAGTACTTACCAATATCTTATAGCCCGCGGTCAAAAACGTATGCGGAACCAGTTTCCCATTAAGCAACGTCACGCCGTTGGAGCTGGTTGTTCCATTGGTGGAATTAATGGGAACCGGAACAATTTGCTGGGCAGACAATCCCACAAAAAAACTTTTATTCGATAACCAGAGACCCGCATTCACATCCGGTTCCAGCTTGTTCAGATACCCGCTGTTCAAAGCAGCGGGATCGACGGGATTAGCCTGTCCGAAATCCACCCCGTTTACGTCCACGTTCACTTCCTGTACACCAATAGACAGGCCAAAACTCAAACTGGTTTTTGCGCCCACCGGAAGATGATATGCATAAGAGCCATAAGCGGCAATCCGGCTCAGGGGACCTGTCTTATCATTCAGAATTGTAAAGCCGACTCCGGAATGGGCCGGTGGCGCGGTATACTCCATCCAGAATTGTTTTGCACCCTGGCTCTTAGCCTGAAGATCCGGGACCGTGACAGGGGTTTCCCTGTCGTATTCTGTTTTTCCCAATGGAGCGTTTATAGTAAGATAAAGCGTCGTAGGCGCCCCATTCAGACCGACCCACTGATTGCGGTAACTGACTTTGAGATCCCAGTAATTTTCTATCCCCGCAAGTGCGGGGTTCAGGATGAAATTGTTCAAAATATATTGGGTGTAATAAGGTTGTTGCTGGGCAGATGCGCAACCCACTACTAATAAACACAAGCTATTAATTACAAATTTCTTTCCGGACATCACAATTCTTAAATTATGAATTACTTAAACAGGGTGACAGATCCCGCTATTTTGCTTTCATTGTTTTTTGGATCGATGATATAGTAATACGTTCCCATGGGAAGGGGGCTGCCATTCAACGTTCCATCCCAGGCCTTGTTAGCATTATCTGAATGAAAAACCACCTGGCCGTAGCGGTTGAACACATCTACGGTTGCACCAGGATAAGCTGAAAGACTGGTGATGACCCAGGTATCATTGACCCCGTCACCATTTGGAGAAAAAGCATTCGGCACCAGAATTTTTGGCAACCCACCTCCGCCACCTCCACTTCCACCTCCACCTCCTCCCGACGAACCTGACACTGTAATCTTAATATTCCCACTGGCTTCACATCCATTGTTATCAACAACATCCAACTCATAAACGGTAGTAGCAGAAGGGCTCGCCACCGGATCTTTAATGGTCGGATCACTCAGTCCGGCGGATGGCTTCCATTGATAAGAAGCGATATTACCCGTTACCGAAACATTCAGCTTGGTGCTTGCTCCGGCAGCAATGGTCACATCCGGCCCCATATTCAGTGTGGGAAGCGGGTTCACCACGATGGCGATCTGCGCAGTTGCCCCGCACTGACCCGCTGCCGGTGTAAAGGTATATGTGGTACGGCCGGCGTTTTTGGTGCTGATCGAAGCCGGGCTCCAGGTTCCGTTTATTCCTTCCTTCGACTTTGCCGGAAGCGCTGGTGCCGTACCAGTCTGGCAATATGAGTTGTCTATTGTTGGAAAAGTAGGCTGGATGGCGCTGACGATTGCAATATCTAATGAAACCGGAGGCGAACAGTTGCCCGGGAGGGAGGGTGTGAATTTGTAGGTTGTAGTTCCAATTACCGATGTGTTGATGCTGGCCGGATTCCATGTTCCGGGAATTCCTTCCTTCGATGTGGTTGGCAGTGCCGGCGCCACTGAATTTTGACAAAGCGGCCCGATACCATTAAATGTCATCGTAACCGGCCCGTTCACACTTAACACAATACTATTGGATGTACCGGGGCCGGCAACGCAAGGTCCATTGGCGGTTACGACGCACCTGACAGCATCGTTATTTACAAAGCTGGCGCTGCTGTATACCGGGCTGTTCGTACCTGTTTTGTTGCCATTCAACAGCCATTGATAACTCGGTGAACTCCCGGCATTGGAGACGGTTGCATTAAAGGTGACCTGGGTGCCCACACAAATAGTTGTTGCCGAAGCGCTGATCTGTACAACCGGAGAAAGTATGGGATTCACAACGATCTGCGTACTGGCCGTTACCGGGGCGTTGCCCGGACCCGGACCCCCACCACATGAGCCGCTTACCTGAACAGTATAGGCTGTGGTCACGGAAGGAGTAACCACGATTACGGAATCACCGTTGAATTGCGGCAGTCCCTGCCAGGTGAAGTTGTATGGCGGCACGCCATAGTATCCCCTGGCGGTCAGGGTCACCGGCGAGCCCGCACAAACAGTCTGCGACGATGCAGTCACGGAAGCAGAGTCAAATGTTCGTCCCACTAAGGTGATCGTTAAATCATCGGCGGCCCCAATACATGTTCCATCACAACCAAGCGGGCCATTGCACTCTCTATAGAAATTAAAAGTAAACGGAATATTGGGGTGACCGCAATCCGGTTTTGGAAAACAGTCTGCCAGGCTGCCCCCGTTATTCAATAACATACTTTGATTTGTAAAAAATTGCGATCCCGTGCCGGGAGAACTGCCTACAAACACCTGGGAGCTACACCCGGCATTTGTGGAAAATGAGAAAGCCGCATTCTGGCCGATACAGGGAGCATTTGCCGTAAATCCAAATGAGAACAATGCGTCTACAATGGTTGCCGCCTGGGGGGCGGGTACGTTTAAATGGTATACGCAGGGAGTCTGCAGATTGCAAAATATATTCAGGAAGGATCCGTTAATCTGCTTCTGCCTCAGCATGCCCATGCTCTGCACCAATGGATCTATTATTACATCGCCCATCTTTAATTTGGCATTGAGGAAGTCCCCATTGATGGCCAGGGTCAGTTTGTTCTGTTCAAGATAATACGGGATGTATTGATAGATGGAAGATGGGCTTTTCTGCAGGTACATGACACCTTTATTTATGTAAAAGGCGGTCTTTGCACTCATTCGGAATTCTGCCGAAGAAGTCAGTCCGTTTCCCCGGAGTCCGTTGGAGAAACTGAAATTGCCGGAATGACCGCTCAAAAAAGAATCCCGGAACAGCAGTGTTTTATAACCTGGATACTTGTTGACATGTACGATGAAATTGGTTTCAATGGAACCTCTCGACACTTTCATCTCTGCATCGATGCCGGGAAAAATATTTTTAAAAAGGAGTCCGTCATCTCCTGCTGTGTAATGCGACCAGTCAGCAGTGGCTAATAACTTTTCAGGACCATCGTTCTTTCCATATAATTTCCAATTGTTGAAATAAATTTTACCATCCCCCGTCGTGAAATAGGAAGATTTTCTTTTCATATCGAACCCTAACGGCTCTTCCTGATTCGATGCTTCGAAGAGTAACGGCCCCTTCGGACTAAGACGGGCGTCAATGGTAATCCATTGCCCGTTTTTTTTGAAGTGCATGGGGCTCGATGACTGTTGACTATAACAAATCGCCGGCGTGTCTTTATTTATGAAGAATTTGGTGTCAATCGTTCTTTTTTCAAAAAGTTCAACCGCCTGTTTGCCGGGACTGTATTTATCTAAAAACCGCGCATCAGGATGGTGCCCGTAAGCCTTATTTTTTGCCATCCATAGTTGACCACGGTCTGTATATTTTCTTGTGAAGCTGGAAAAGTTATTTTTCTTACTCTGCAGCTGGATCCGGCCTTCCTGGGCGCGCAGGTCAAGACCATGTAATAGTGCACTGAACTCCACTAAAAGAAATACAAACAGGAAGCTACCTTTCATTTGAATCAAAAATAATTGGTCACTAAGAATTGGATTTCTGATTCAATTTCAGAAAGAATATGGAGAGCCGGAATTGGATCTTATTCCAGTTTTAAAGCAACTGGGGATATTTTTCCCCAATTTAAAGCGATCAGTCTATATATAGTCTTTATATAGTTGGGATATAATGGCTTTTTCGGTCCCTTTCGCATCATTTTTTTCTGCCCCGGCATTATCCCGCATGAAATGGCACAACTATCAGGCCAGCAGTCATATCTGTAAAGGGATCTGTCCAAACTTCTCTAGTAGATAAAACGGTTCCTTACTCCGGGAGGCTGCGTCGGGCAGGCGGTTGATCCTGTTGCTTGGCCCTTGTAGCTGCGCCCCAGGCAGTTTCATTGCTCAGCCGTTCAAAATCGGCTAAGTATTTTTTAGTCGCTGCAATGTTGTCCGGACTATCGGTAATACAAAGATGCACCGAACCTCAAAATAACCTGTACGCATCTTTTATAAAACTATTAATCTCTTCCGGTTTAACCTCTGCAGATATATAAGCGAGATAATTATCCGGGCGCACCACCATAATGAAGGAACCCGGCAGGCCGGTCGTTTTAAAAGCTTTTTCATTGGCTTCGCTTTTTTCCAATTCAATCTTATAAAAAAGTTCTTTATCGGGAAGTAAGATGTCACCTGCCGCCAGGTTATACAACAGGATTGAAAATGGCGCCGGTGACCGGTTGACCAAACTATATACCGACACCGGGTTACCCTGCACGGTTACAAAAAAATAGGGCAGCCTCATGCCTGCCCGGATCTTCCCGGCTTTTCCTTTTGACAATGAAGAGGATATGTAGGCAATTTTTATCTGGGATACCAGTAAAAATAACTGCCGGCGAATAGATCTGGATTTTGCGAGAAAAGGAGCCAGATAAGGAACGATCCATAAACGCAATATCCCGAACCAGAAATTATCAGTTATCATACCCGCAAACAGCCGGTCGGTCGTTTTCAAAAGATCATTCGCCACGGGGTTCCGTTCTTCGTGATAGGTTTCCATTAACGAAGCGCCTGCCTTACCCCTGGCTACGAGGGCCAGTTTCCATGCCAGATTATACGCATCCTGCAATCCGGTGTTCATTCCCTGACCCCCGGCGGGACTATGAACATGCGCCGCATCGCCGGCGAAAAATATATTCTCCACGCTAAACCGGTCCACTTTTTTGTGATGCAGTTTATAGGTGGAATGCCAGCGGGTATCATAAAATTCAACCGGCATTTTCATCCCGGCCCTCGCCTTATCCAGGATCTCCTCAAAAGGAATTTCTGTGCGGTTATAATATTCTTTAGGAAGAATTCCTAAAACACGAAAATGATGGGCGCCCTTCATCGGGAACAATAGGGTTACACCCCTTTTTGTAAGAAACATATCCAGCCTGTCCTGTGTGAGTCCCGCATCTGCATGCGTGTCGGCTACATAAAAAACATTTACATAAGAACCGCCTTCAAAAGGAACTTTTGAAAAATCCCGCACAATGCTTTTACCGCCATCGCAGGCAACCAGCCATTTACATTGGAAAGTCAGGTCAGTAGCACCCCGGCTGGCTTTCAGCGAATATATCTCACCTTCCTTTTCGATATGTGTAATGGTTGTGTTCCATTGCACATCCCTGCTATGAGCCAGTAAATTTTTGTACAGCATGGTTTCATTTTTACTCTGTTCATACATCAGCAGAAAAGGAAATGGGCTGGCCTTTTCATCAGAATTGATAATAGTTACCGAGCCGCCGCTCTTTCCGTTTCTGAAAAAACTCATCCCGACACTGGTTTGCCCGTCTGCCACGATTTGATCGCTCAATCCAAGTTGCTCATATATCTCCAGGCTTCTGGCCTGCACCACCAGGGCCCTGGACTGATCGGTAGGACCTGACTTTTGATCGACAATGATATAGTCAATGCCAAAGCGGGTAAGTTGGTTTGCCAGCATCAGGCCCGTAGGACCGGCCCCTACAATCAGAATGGAATTCATTTGGTCATTTTAATGGTTACTGAAATTAAGATTTATATAATTTACCTGGCGCGTCATGTAATTTGACAAGGCGACTCCTATGGCCCGGTTTTTTAACAGGATTACCAAACAACTGCCCGGCTATGACCTACTGTTTGGGAATAAAAATTAAGGATGGCCTGGTAGGAATCTCGGATACCCGCATCTCGGCGGGCACGAGCACGACCATCAAGAAAAAAGTGCTGGTGCTGCAGCACGACAATAAAAGTCTCTTTATCATGACCAGCGGATTACGTTCCGTGCGGGATAAAGCGGTTCATTATTTCCAGGAGCTCATCAGCCAGGGCATCGTTTACGATAAAATGTACAAAGCGGTAAACGCTTTTGGCGAACAGATCAAGCGGGTGGCCGCTGAAGATCAGCAGTCGTTACTGAACTCCGGATACCGGTTCAACTTAAATGCCATTGTGGGCGGACAACTGGCAAATGATGAAGACCATAAATTATTTCTGCTATATACCGAAGGAAACTGGATCGAACTGGATGAAGGAAGTCCCTTTGCCATCATCGGTAATTCCGGACAGGGTAAGGACATTCTGAAACGGATTATCGATCCGGACACAACCATGCGCCAGGCGCTCAAAGCCGGCTACCTGTCATTCGATTCGGTGCGTGTGAGTTCCAATGATGTCGAGTTTCCGATTGATATCGTCACCTACGAAAAGGACAGTTTTCATATTACAGAAAAGAGGTACGAGCAATCCGAGCTTCAACAGATGTCCATCAACTGGAACGAAAAAATAAAACAATATCTCGATGAGATGCCGGATAACTGGATGGATAAAATATTTACCAATAAATAATCAGTATACATAAAACTACTCCTGTATGGTATTCGAGATTCTGAGTGAACTGCAGTATCAGGTGTATATGCCCACGACATTTATTTTTAGTATCCAGGCTGGCCGCAGCGATAGCCAGACCATCCTGGAAGAAAGTCTGGTTACCGAGCCAGCCCTGGAAACGGAGGAGATAACAGGTCCGGAGGGCGGCTCCCGGTTCATCCGGCTGAAAGTGAACGGAAACAACCAGTTCACGATACGCTACCAGGCCCGGGTGGACATCGATTATAATATTATACATCAGCGACGGCTCGCCCAAACCGTGCCGGTCAACAAACTGAATGCCGATGAACTCCACTATCTTTTTCCCAGCCGGTATTGTCAGTCGGATAAACTGCAGAAACTGGCCAGTAAGGAATTCGGCCAGATAGAAACAGCCTATGGTAAAGTCTCTGCTATTACGGAATGGATCTATAATAATGTTGAATACACTACCGGCACTACCAATTCCAGCACTTCCGCATTCGATACCCTGACCGAACGGGTGGGCGTTTGCCGGGACTTCGCCCATTTAGGCATTGCACTGTGCCGGGCACTGACTATACCGGCCAGATATTTTACCGGCTATGCATACGGCCTGAAACCACCGGATTTTCATGCCTGTTTTGAAGCCCATATCGGTGGTGAATGGATCTTTTTCGATCCCACCAAACTGGTGCCGGTCAACGGGTTGGTGAAGATTGCCAACGGACGGGACGCAGCGGACGCAGCTGTAGCCAGTATATTCGGCAAGGCTTCCAGCCGGTCAGTGATCGTTCAATGTAATTGCAGCGATCCGGATTTTAAACCCATTTATTTCTCCGATACAGAAAATCAGAAAGGATTGTCGTACCACTAGTAAATGGACTGCCTACTTGTATTTTCTATATACATTAGTTATAATCCAGGGGCCCGATAATATCTGGATGGGTAATCCCTGCTCATTATACTGATATTGAAATTGGTATGGGGTTGGCGTACCGGGTCATACGATGTCCATTCATTTCTCGTTTGCGACTTGTCACTTAAATTACTGGCATTCAGAATTGCCGGATTACCCAGACCGTCGTAAGAATATTCATAGATAAAATCCATTTGCCAGCTGGAGTCAGTTACCCGAATCAAACGATCGTCTGAATCATATTCATACCGGTCTGTTTTATAATAAATATCCGAATTATAAAAAACCACTTTTACAGGAAGCCCCTTGTTGTTATATTCATACATAAGCGTTCCGGCATCCCCGCCATGAGTTATTTTAAGTTTTTGGCATAGGCCGTTCGAATACTCAAAATGATAATGAGTCGTGTCCCCGTTTGCCACAGATCCTCCCCACCACTGAATATTGTCCGCATCTGAAAGAAGATTTTCTTCATTGTAAGATAAAATATAAGACAGTCCATTGGTAGTCGGTCCGGTCCAGGTTTGGCTAACCAGCAGATAAGATACTATTTTGCTTCATTACGTTGTCTATGGTAAAACTAATTTAAAATAACTAACGTATTAAAACAACTGTTCCCTTTTGCCGGGCGGGCGGACTATTGTAAATTTGTTGACGACGCCATTCAATAATGAGTCAAAACACCACGCCATGTCCACGAAATACAATTCCCTATTTTTTTTAATTCTCAGCTTTTCACTCCTGGTAGCGCAGTACGGTTTTGCCCAGTCAACGATGTTGTCTAAAGGAGATGTAGCGCCTGTTTTTACTGCCAAAGCCAGCCTGGCCGGAAGTGAATTTGATTTTTCATTAAAAAACGCTCTTGCTAAAGGGCCCGTTGTAGTCTATTTCTATCCCTCTGCCTATACCGGCGGCTGTGATGCGGAAGCACATGCTTTTGCTGAACTCAAGGATAAATTTACAGCGGCGGGAGCTACCATTATCGGCGTATCTGCAGACGATATTCAGCGGCTGAATGCATTTTCTTCCGATTCGCAATACTGCGCAGGCAAGTTCCCCGTCGCTTCAGACCCCGGAGGCGAAATTGCAGCAAAATACGGCCTGACCATGGGAGCTGCGAAAGTTGGAATTAAAGATGTTCGCGGCCAGGACCTTACCCACGGCTTCATTCCACGAACCACTTTTGTTATTAGCAAAGAAGGTAAAATTGTTGCCGTCTTTTCATCACAAACCGATCATATTTCTGCAACTGAGCATGTAGACAAGTCGCTGGCTGTTGTAAAGGGGTTATAATTCGAACCGCGCATAGTGAGAGAATATTCAAGAAAAGAAATAGCTTTTGAACGGGTGCTTTTTTTCAGCGATGCCATCGTGGCTATTGCTATAACTCTGCTGGCCCTGGATCTAAAGATTCAGGTGCCGAAAGGGAAAATTCTAACCTTTGCCGACCTCATAGCACCCTGGCATAAATACCTCGCATTTATTCTATCCTTTGTAAATATTGCCGGATTCTGGCGAACCCATCATGATTTCTTTGTCCATATAAATAAAATGGATGACCGGATCTTTGGATTCAATATTCTCTGGCTCTTTTTTATTGTTACCCTCCCCTTCGCCACGAGTGTTTTAAGCGATCATTTTGGGCAGACGCCGGCAGTGTTCCTCTACAGCCTGAATATATTCTTCCTTTCGGTGTTTCAAAATTTCATCTGGGACTATGCCGATAAGCTGGAATATCTGAATACAGCAAATCTGGAAGAGGGCAGGCGAAGCGATTTCCGCTGGATGTTGAATCTGGATATGATCAATGGCCTGATCGCCATTGCGGTTTCGTTTTTTATGCCCAGACTTGCGTTCTACCTGTTATTTTTTAAACTGCCCCTGTTTGTACTCGCCGTGGTATTCAGAACACGGAAAAAGAGAAAGGCATAAACCGGTGTCAGAAGAAAATATAAATTGTATGAACCATATGAAGATCAAAATAATTCTGTTTTTAGCCTTTTACTTATGCATAGATTCCGTTTTTAGCCAGGCGAGCAACATGACTGAGGATGTGGCGCTGGTGGGCGCGCGGATATATCCATCCCCTTCTGCTAGACCCATAGAAAATGGCACCGTGTTGATCAGGAATGGGAAAATTTTAAGCGTTGGCAGCTCCGACAAAGTCGTCGTACCAAAATCAGCTCGAATCATAGCGTGTAATGGCATGACCCTGACAGCCGCGTTCTGGAATTGCCATGTTCATTTTATCGAACAGAAATGGGATGGCGCCGATACGATGGCTGCGGTCAGATTTGACAGGCAGATGGCAGACATGCTGACCAGTCATGGCTTTGCCCATGTATTTGACCTGGCAGAGTTGGATATTCACCAGACTTTGCGGATCCGGAACAGGATAAAAAAGGGCGATGTCTCAGGACCGGTCATCTATACGGCAGGTGTTCCCCTCGTACCACCGAATGGAAATCCTTTCTATATCGAACCGCTAAAACTCCCCGAGGCAACCGATCCGCAACAGGCGGCCACGCATGTCCGGCAGCAGATAGATTCAGGTTCCGACGGCATCAAACTCTGGACGGGCTCGCCGACCAGAAACGGAATTGTCCATATGCCCATTCCGCTTGTTAAGGCCATTGTATTTGAAGCCCATCGATTGGGCAAACCGGTCTTTGCGCATCCAACCGACAACCAGGGCCTCATGATTGCGGTGGATGGCGGCGTCGATATCCTCGCTCATACAACACCTGATGGCGGCAGATCATGGAGTCCGGATACCATCCAACGGGTGCTTGCAGCGCACGTGTCGCTTATCCCGACCCTAAAGCTCTGGAAAGAAGAGCTTCTGAAAAATAACGTAAACGATCCTATGCACAATCCACTTGTTCGCGTCGCCCAGCAACAGGTGCATGATTTCTCTTTAGCGGGTGGAACTTTATTATTCGGAACCGACGTTGGATATATCACGGATTATTCGACGCAGGATGAATATAGTTTGCTGGCCGGTGCCGGTCTGGATTTTCGTCAGATCCTGACGATGCTGACGATTGCGCCCGCAAAACAATTTGGTTTAGTCTCTCAGACCGGACAGATCGTTCCAGGAATGGACGCCGATATCGTGTTGCTTAATGGCGACCCCGCAACCGATATTCTTTCTTTTGATAAAGTCAACTATACATTCCTGCGGGGGAAATTGATATACCAAACTAATTACCCTGTTACAGGCTCCGGTGCTTCTTTGAAATGATTATACTTCCCTAATAGTTTACCTATGGTAAAATCTTTTTGGCAAGCCCATACTAGTTGCGGCCGGGCGGCGGCCCGAACTCCCGGGTAGGTTTGCCGGCAAGAATGTTCATCGCATTCACACCGAATGCCAGTATCCCCATATTATCCGTGTTTTCCAGTACAATAACGGTTTGTTGTGTTTTCAGGTTTCGCAAGAGGATGGTGGAGATTCCCATGCTGCCTCCATTGTGCGACACGATTTGTCCGGATGACTGGTCTATATCAACGCCCCAGCCCACTGCCTGGTAGATCGGTGCGTGGTCCAGCCTGGCGTTATTTCCATCTTTGAGCTTCACGATGGTATACATTTCTGCCTGGCTCCTGGCAGATAAAATTTTGTTAGCAAATAAGGCTTCAGAAAATGACAGAAGATCTTCTGCGGAACTAACCATGAGACCCGGTCCTACGATCGTTTGCCAGGGACTTTCCAGCACCAACTTTATGGAGTCATTAGCCGTCAGGGCGTCCGAACTCCTGGAAAAATAGTTAATGGCCCGGAGCGAATCGGGATTCATCATATAGGGCGAAAGCACATAGGAATGCAACATACCCGCCGGTTTACAAATATGCTCCTGTATATATTCCGGAAAAGATTGTCCGGATATTTTTTCGATCAGATTCGCGAGTAAGGCGTAACCCATGCTGGAGTAATGCCATTCCGTTCCCGGATCAGATGCCGGTGGACCGAACTGAACGAGTGCCGGGATCATATCTGAATTATGCAGTGCATGGGGACTCTTCTCCCGATATACCTCTCTGAAATCCGGGAGGCCGGATACATGCGATAGAAGATGCCGTATGGTAATTCCGCCATAAGGAAAAGAGGGCAGATATTTCATCAGCGGATCATCCAGTTGAATAGCTCCTTTTTCGACCAGCTGCATAATCGCGGTAGCTGTAAAAACCTTTGACAGCGAAGCGAGTTGAAATCTTGTCTGAATGGTATTCTTCTGTTGACTGCTGATATTACTAAAGCCAGCCGCGTTTTGATAAATGATTTTATTTCTGTCGGCCACTAATACGACACCATTAAACCGAATTTGAGGATCGGTGCTTATCTGATGATATAAACTATCCAGTCGGGCCGGTATGCTTTGAGCATGCAAAGAATGGATTGACAAAAACAGAAAGATAATCAGGCTGGTCTTTTGGAGGAAACATCTCATGGCTGCTTTTTAAAAGCTAATCTACGATTATATTCGTATAACCATAAAATCAAAGTGTAAATCGATTAAAAAGTGCGATAGCTTTTATGTTTATCCGTTCTTTACAAATGCATCCAGTGCATCCAGCACTTTTTGTTCCCAGAGTAACCGTGCCTTGGGTTCACAGTGATAATTGGCGCCCTCGGCTGCGGTAAATGGTATCAGCATTTTTTGCGCTTTCAGCATTTCGAAGAGTGCCTGGGATTGTCCGGGCCAGAAAGCTTCATTTTCGGGGGAAGGAATGATGACCGGGCATTCTATTTTATCTGCAATGCCATCCAGATTGTACTTCATCACTTCCGTGTAAGTATCGAAAGGGTTGTTTTTCCCGTAGGGCCTGGACCGGAATGCATATACAGAAGCCAGCACGGGCGATTGTTTAAAGCCCTGCTCCATAAAATTATTGAACGAGTCTTTCTGACCTGTTTTGAGCATGTTCAATAGCGGTGGCGGAAGGTGCATCAGCCAGGAAGAACTGACATCGGTGACACCGGGATCTGGAATCAGGGCCTTAATTCTCTTTTCGAAAGCGGCCGCGCGCGGAACCCAGTATCCGCCCTGGCTGATTCCGATCAGGACCATTTTATTCTTGTCTACATCTTTGCGGTGAATGACGCTGTCTACTACGGGCGTGATCACTTTCTCCCAGTCGTAGCGAAAAAATAAATTTTTTTCAAACAGCGAACTACCCTGACCCGGACCATCGAATGTTACCAGGTTAAACCCCCTTTCAAAAAATCCGGCCCCGCCATACGTGAGTGTGTCGATGATGGAACCATCGCTGCCATTATTGAAAATGCAAAGCGGACGGGCGGTGTGATTCCCCTTGTGGCTGATGAAAAAACCTCTCAGCGTCGTATTCTCGTATGGTATTTCAAATTCCTCATAATTGAAATCCATCAGCTGAACGGCAGACTTCCAGCAGGCGCGGTGAACGAGGAATAATTCCTTGAACCGGTCCGACTGCAATGAGGCGTCTAGGTAATCCATCGCGGAATAATAATACGTGCCAGCCCTTGCATAGGCGTCGCGCGCGCTGATCAGCTGGCCCCGCTTCAGGCAGGTGTCTGCTGTCTGTTTACACCGATCGGCAAACTGAAGATATGCACTGACAAAGGAGGAAGGATTGTTCTCATCTATCAGGGAGCGGATGGCGAGCAACTCGCCAATGTCTGCAAATTTGTAATGCGCTTTACCAAGGGCATTCAGAAAGTTAAATTCGTCCGGCTCTTTTTTGAAGAAAATAAGTGCCGGCTGTGGATCGGGGGCTGTAGTTCGAGCGGCCTCTGTACTCAGTGATTGTAAACCAGCGAGCGGCAGTAGGGCGCTCCCGGCCGCTATATTTTTCATGAAATTTCTTCGTTGCATAAGATGAGGTTAAAAAGTTCTGATAAAACCTGCAACGAAAATAATTAAAAAAATAAAACGCCGGTCAAGCACATGTTAAACAGGGCAAATGGCGGTTGCTTAGAGCTAAGAGCAATATAACTTTTTCATTCCTATACTATAGGAGTCTAACGGAAATTCTACGATTGGATTTCAACGATTGCCATTATCTTTATTGCTACCTCAACACCCATCACCATGATTTTGAAACAGACCTATGATGACGATTTTATAAGATCTGAAATGACTCATTACAATACGAGTGCTGGAAATAATGAGTTACGGTAATCGGGCGCTACCTGTGTGTACTTGCAGCCGGATTTTAATGGTGAGATTCTATCTCCAAAATCTGCATAGCTTCATCATCATGAAATTGAATAATCAGTTCTTTTAACTGTTTCTTTAAAGATGCGGTCAGCTTGTCGTCTTTTTTTTCCGGATAAAGGTTTTTCATCTCTGCAGGATCTTTTTTCAGATCGTACAATTCCCAGTTATCTGCAGGTCCATAAAAACGGATCAGTTTATATTCATCGGTGCGTATTCCGAAATGAGGTGAAACGCGGTGTGGTTCAGGATATTCGTAATAATGATAATAAGCAGCCTTTCGCCACTGTTCTGCCTTGCCCGTTTCCAGCAATGGCAGGAAAGAAGATCCCTGTATGGATGCAGGCACATTCACGCCGGCGATCGCCAACAGGGTGGGTGCAAAATCGATGTTCAGAATCATCTGGTTCAGCTTTGTTCCCGGCTTAATAACACCCGGATATCGCATAACAACAGGGGTTTTCATGGATTCTTCATACATGAACCGCTTGTCGAACCAACCGTGTTCGCCCATATAAAAACCCTGGTCGGAGGCATAGATAACGACCGTGTTTTTAGTCAGGCCATTCTTATCCAGGTAGTCCAGTATTTTACCAATGTTCCGGTCGAGCGACTTTGCCGTAGACAAATAATCTTTCAGATAGCGCTGGTATTTCCATTCTGTTAATTCCCTGCCTTTGTAATGGTGATCATCAAAGTCTTTACCCAGTTTTTCATAATACGATTTAAAAGCAATGAGCTGTTCAGGATTAAGGCGGCTATAAAAAGCCATATCGCGATAGTTGGCATGCACTTTCAGGTCCTCATCGAGCAGCATGGTTTTAGCGATTGTCATATCCTGGTTCCCTGCTGCTATTCGTCCTGTATAATCATCATAAAAGTTGGGCGGCATTGGAAAGTTCTGATCATCAAATGCGCCCAGGTCCTGCAGATCGGGCAGCCAGGCCCGGTGTGTTGCTTTTTCACCGATCATCAGAAAAAAAGGCTTTGAAGTATCCCGGCGGTTCAGCCAGTCAAAACTCAGGTTGCTGATGATATCCGTAATGTACCCCCCGATACGGGTCGTGTCGTTGTTCATGTCAATAAAATCGGGATTATAATACTGGCCCTGGTCAGGCAGGATTTTCCAATAGTCGAAAGCATCGCCCGGCAGGGTTTGGAGATGCCATTTGCCGATCCACGCGGTTTGATAGTCGCGTTGTTTGAGCATCCGTGAAAAAATCTCCTGATTTATATTGAAGGGGTTGGAAATATTATTCAGTTTTACGCCATTCACATGACTGTATTTACCGGTAAGCCAGGCGGCCCTGCTGGGTCCGCAAAGCGAATTGGTAACACAGGCGTTTTGAAAAATGGCACCCTCATTGGCGATGCGGTCAATATTAGGTGTCTTCATCAACCGGCTTCCATACGCGCTGATCGCCTGGTATGCATGATCATCGGAAAGTATAATAAGGATATTCGGTGCCTTATCATGTTGTTGAGCTATACTGGTAAAACAACATAGCCCGAAAAATAATAGCAGTACAGACGACTTCATGAAGAGAGTTTTTTGGAATTAACAATCACCATTCCATTTTGATGTTGCTAAAATTAGTCAAAGACTGGAAGGATTGTATCCAAATAACTTCTGACTACTGCTGCGTGACTGAGAACGTACCATCAAATTCAGCCCCTCCCCTGAGCATATCGCCTTGTGGTGGTGTGATAAAGTATTGACAGGTCGTCTGAAATGTTCCGGAATAAGTATTATTTGTTATAGTGCCGGTAAATGTCCAGCTCAAACCGTACTGGTAAATAGTTCCACCACTTTGATACAGTATACCGTCCAAAACATTTAAATATCCCCCTAACATCGGTCCGCCCCTGGAGTTCATGGTATGCCTGTTGACTATATTAATAATTTTAGGGCCAATCGGCAGGTTGTCAAGATCGAGGGACATACTATCCATCTCTAAAGGCATGTTCGTTCCGGTCACTAAGTTTGTTATCCCACCATACGGAAGTGTTAAAACTCCGGAATCGGCGGTAGGCGGTCCAATCATCATAGTACCGGTAAAGGTATGCGGTTTGAAATCCCTGGCTGTGGCATGGAAGGTTGCCGACAGGTTCGAATTTCCAGCGACCGTAGCGGTTAGCGACTCAATGGAATCTGATTCGTTTCCCAAAATCCAGTCCGAAGATGCTTCACCGTTTAACAATGTGGGTGTTGGTATTGGAATGCACGCAGGACATATAGATCCGCACCCTGTGCATGGTGTAAAGGAAACGTATATCGTAAATAGTGGATCTCCTTTCTTATTTCTGACAATCACGGTGGGGGAACTAGCGAGCGGATAGCCCCTGTATCCTATTTGGTTGTCGCCGGAAAAAACAGCTATCGATGCGGGGATTGAATCATTTTGACTGGTTGAGGAATCTCTTCGGGTGGACGAGGTATCATGGGCTGAGCTGGTATTCGTCGTTACACTATTTGGGTTGGTCGCTTTTTTACATGTAGAAAACACAAGGATCAATACAAAAAGCCCAAAGGCGGGATTCATGATAGAAAGAAACCGGGTTGCACTTATTTTTTCAACATCTAACATGTATCAAAGCTAAAAAGAGAAAAAAAGCATTCCTAATTGAAATTCGCAATCGTTCAATTCGATATTATTAATAATTGCAACTTCTGCGATGTACACCTGCAATTATTGCAAATCCTCATTAAATTTTTGCCGATCCCTTCTTCCGGGTGAAAATTGCGATTCTTCTTGTGAGACAGAGACAGATGCGTTCGTAAATAATATTTATTTTCAAATAAATTGGAATCTTCAAAATAATTTATTCATCTTTGCACTGTTAAATAAATT